>ERZ779622.767-NODE-767-length-16195-cov-4.182962_pt1 | contig 16195 bp, 11 predicted proteins | sample MGYA00514188_ERZ779622 | MGnify/ENA primary metagenome ERZ779622 (study PRJEB29562, sample SAMEA4376702) | mouse gut metagenome | isolation source: Cecum | study: EMG produced TPA metagenomics assembly of the A DSS colitis mouse model was used to assess the...
CCAGATTCACCACATGCTGGCCGGAGAGCTCCCGCCCCCCACCCATGAGGCGGGCGGCTGTCAAGACAGCCTGGTCCCCTGCCGGGACGGGGCCGGGCTGATGACCCGGACGGTCCTTCCCGCCGGGGCGGGGCCCTGGCCCGTCATCGTCTCCCGAAACCCCTACACCCCTGTGGACACCATCGACGGGCTGAACAGCGGCATCCTGGCCCTGGTGCGGTACGGCTACGCCGTGGTGTGCCAGCAGGTGCGGGGGCTCTACCGCTCCCAGGGGGAGTGGTACGCCTTTGAGCGCGAGCGGGAGGACGGCCTGGACCTGCTGGAGTGGACCGCATCCCAGCCCTGGTGCGACGGCAGGATCTGCCTCTACGGCGGGTCCTACCTGGGCCACGTAATCTGGGCCATGGCGGACGCCCTGCCGCCCCAGGTCAAAACCATCTACACGCTGGTCTGGGGCGATGATCCCTACGGGTCCTTCTACGAAAACGGGATGTTCAAGCAGGCCACTTGGACGCTGTGGGCGGCTCAGATGATGCACCCAGAGGACCGCTCCGACCTGAGCCAGCCCGATCTGGACGGCTTCCGGCGGGCGTTGGACGCCGAAACCCAGATGGAGGCCGATCTGGCGGTCTGCGGCCGCCCCTGCCCCTGGTACCGCGGCTGGATCTCCAACAGCTGCCGGTCGGACCCCTACTGGAACCAGGGGGTGTGGAAGAGCTATGCCGCCGCAGCCCAAAGCATCCACATACCCGTGCTGCTTCAGACCGGGTGGTTTGACATTTTCCTGGAGCCCACCTGGCGGGCCTTTTCCCACCTCGCGCCCGAGGTGCGCGCCCGCAGCCGCCTGGTGGTGGGCCCCTGGCACCACGGGAACGCGGCTCCGGCCCAGCCCGATTTCCCCGGCGAGGGCCGCTTCGGCCTGTTCCAGGTCAAGCTGGCCCTGGAGTGGTTCGACGCCGTGCTCACCGGCCGTCAGGACCGGCCCAGCGGCGTGGACGCCTATGTCATGGGCGCGGGGGAGTGGCGGCACTGGCGGGACATTCCCGCCTCCAAGGAGCGGCGCAGGCTCTGCCTGCGTCCCGGCCAGGGGAGCTGCCACCTCCTCGCGCCGGAGGCCGGGCAGGAGGAAGCCTCCCTTACCTACCGCTACGATCCCCTCCGCCCGGTCCCCAGCCGGGGCGGAAAGCTGCTGATGAATTACAACGAGTGGACGGCCGAGCCCGAGTGCGCCGCCCTTCAGCCCCCTCCCGGCGCCCGGGACGACGTGTGCTCCTTCCTCTCCCCGCCCCTTGACGCGCCCGTGACCGTTGTGGGCGCGCCCACCGTCCGCCTCGCCGTCAGCTCGGACGCGCCGGACACCGCCTTCACCGCCAAGCTGATGGAGGTCCGGCCGGACGGCTGCGCCGTGAGCATCTGCGACGGAATCTCCACCCTGGCCTTCCGGGACGGAGACCACCGGCGCCAGCCCTATACGCCGGGGCAGAGGGCGGAGGTGGAATTCCCCCTCCCGGTCACGGCATGGCGGTTCCCGGCGGGGTCCCAGATTCGGGTGGACGTCTCGTCCTCCAATTATCCCGCCTTCCACCGCCACCCCAATACCAACCGGCCCTGGGCGCAGGAAGCGCCCTGCGTCCCCGCCAGCCAGACCCTGTATCTGGGCGGGGCCTCCTGGATCGAGCTCCCCCTGGTGTGATGCATATGGAACAAACCTGTGATATAGAGCTGCGGGCCGAAACGCTGCTGGCCCAGATGACGCTGGAGGAAAAGGTGGGGCAGCTGAACCAGCAGCCCCTGACAAACGACATCTCCGCGCTGGAGCAGGGCGTGCGCAGCGGGGCCGTCGGCTCGGTGGTGCTGGCCTATACCCCCTTCGCCGGCCGGGAGCACCGGCGGGACCAGACCGCCCAGCGGGAGCGGCTTCAGCGCATCGCCCGGGAGGAGAGCCGCCTGGGCATCCCCCTGCTGCTGGGGCGGGACGTGCTCCACGGACACCATACCGTCTTTCCCATCCCCCTGGCCCAGGCCGCCGCGTGGGACCCCGCGCTGGCCGGGCGGGCGGCGGAGCTCGCCGCGGCCGAGGCCGCCCAGGACCACGTGAACCTGATCTTCGCCCCCATGGCCGACGTGTGCCGGGACCTGCGCTGGGGCCGCGTGGTAGAGGGGTACGGCGAGGACCCGTTTTTGAGCGGGCGATACACCCGCAGCGCGGTGGAGGGCTTTCAGCGCTCCACCGCCATATCCGCCTGCGTCAAGCACTTTCTGGCCTACGGCGGCGTGGAGGGCGGGCGGGACTACAGCGGCGTGGACGCCTCCCAGCGGCAGCTGCGGAGTGTGTATCTGCCCCCCTTTGCCCAGGCGGTAGCGGCGGGGACGGACTGCGTAATGGCCGCCTTCAACGACGTCAACGGCGTGCCGGTCACGGCCAGCGCGGAGCTGCTCACCGGGCTTTTGAAGGGAGAGCTGGGCTTTTCCGGCATCGTGGTGAGCGATTGGAACGCCATCGGCCAGCTGGTGGCCCAGGGGGCCGCCGAGGATCGGCGGGACGCCGCCCGCCTGGCCTTTCTGGCCGGGGTGGACGTGGATATGTGCAGCGGCTGCTACGCCGAGCACCTGGCCGGACTGGTCCGGGACGGAGTGTGCCCGGAGGCGCGGCTGGACGACGCGGTCCGCCGGGTTCTGCGGGTCAAGCTGCGCCGCCAGGGCCTCCGGCCCGCTCCGCCCGCCCGGAAAGAGGCCGCGGCGGCGGCTCTGGAGCTGGCGCAGAAAAGCATTGTGCTGCTGAAAAACAGGGGCGGCGTCCTTCCCCTCTCCCCCGGCGGGCCCGTGGCCCTCATCGGCGCGGCAGCCCGGCAGCGCCGCATCCATCTGGGCAGCTGGACGCTGGACGGGCGGGCGGAACGGACCGCCAGCATCGCCCAGGCGCTGCGCGGGCGCAGGGAGATAGTGCTCTCCTGCTGCGACGACCCCCAGCGGGCCCGCCGGGCGGCGGCCCAGGCCGAAACCGCCGTGGTGGTGCTGGGCGAGCCCTGGGACCACACGGGAGAGGCCCGGGGCAGCGCGGCGCTGTCCCTTTCCGAAGGGCAGCTGGCGGCGCTGCGGGCGGCGGCCGGCTCCTGCCGGCGGGTGGTGGCCGTGGTGTGCGCCGGGCGCGCCCTGTGCCTGAGTGAGGCGGAGCAGTACGCGGACGCCATTCTCTGCTGCTGGCACGGGGGCGTCCAGGCGGCACAGGCCATCGCGTCCGTCCTGTGCGGCGACGTGTGCCCCAGCGGAAAGCTGCCCATCTCCCTGCCCCGCCACGTGGGACAAATCCCCCTCTGCTACAGCCAGCGCACCGCCGCGCGCAATATCGACAGCTACTACGGCCCCGGGGACATCGCCAGCTATCTGGACTGCTCCGCCGCCCCCCTCTACCCCTTTGGCTGGGGATTGAGCTACGCCGCGTTCTCCTATGGGCCGGTGTCGGCCCGCTGGTCCGGGGATCGCCTGTGCCTGGAGGCGTCGGTGCGCAGCACCGGCGCGCGCACCGCCCAGGAGGTCTGCCAGTGCTACATCCAGCCCAGGGGCGCGGGGCGGGCCCACCCGGCCCGGCTGCTGCGGGGCTTTCAGCGGGTGGAGCTGGCCCCCGGAGAGGAGCGAACGGTGCGCTTCATCCTGGGCCCGGAGGAGCTTTCCGCCCCGGACGAAACCGGCCGGGACCGCCTTTGGCCCAGCTATGCGGCCTGGATCGGGGGAGACTGCCTCACCACAAATCAAACCGTTTTTCGGATCAAAGACGGCTGAGCGGCAAACGCGCGCGGCCAGAAGGGATGTGCACGAGAACATGAAAATTCACATCGCCCACGGCAGGCTCACCACCCGGAGCGCCACAGCGGACAGGGGCAGGGACGCCGCCGTGTTTTCCCTCAGCAGCGGGGCGCTGGGCATACGCGGCGAGCTGGAGGAGGACAGCTTTCAGTCCGGCGCCGCCATCCTCTCCGGCTTTTTTGACCGGGAGCCAATCGTCTACGGTGAAAACGCCTACGGCTATCCCCAGTACAATGAGTTTTCCGTCTACACGCCAAACGCGCTGGGGTTCCGCCTTTTCTGGGAGGGGGCGGAGGTCCGCCCCGGCGGCGGTTCCGTAACCGGCTTTGAACAGACGCTGGACACCGGGGACGGCACCGTCTCCCACCGCTACACCGCCCTGGGCCCCGGCGGGGCGCGGCTGCGCGTGTCGTTCCAGCGGTGCGTCCCCCTGGACTGCCCCGGGCTGCTGGTCATCCGCTGCCGGGCGCAGCCCTGCGGGGGGAGCGGCGGGGTGAACATCCGCGCCTATCTCAGCCCGGGCGGCGGCGCGGAGCAGACCTCCTCCGACCCCAGAAAATGCAGCGCCGCCCAGGGCGTAGACACCCAGTTCCGCGCCGAGGGGGAGCGGCTGGTCTGCGTCAAAACCCTGACGCGCAGCGGCAATACGGCGGCCGCGGCGGCCCAATGCGCCGGCAATGGCTGCTTTGAGGGGGTGGGCCGGGATGAGCGGGGCATCTACGCCGCCTACTCCTTTCAGGGCGGCGCGGAGCTCACAAAATACGTGGTCTACCACCGGGATGAGCAGACCGCCGTTCAGACCCTTCAGGGCTGTCTCGCCCGGCCGGTCCAGGAGGTCTTTTCTTCCCACGCCGCCGCCCTCCGGGCGCGGTATGACCGGGTTGGCTTGGAGGCGGAGGGCGGAGAGCTGGGCACGCTGGTCCGGTACAGCATCCTTCAGCTGATTATGGCCGCGCCCGCCGCTTCGGGGTCCATCCCCGCCAAGGGACTCACCGGGCTGGGCTATTCCGGCCACATATTCTGGGATACGGAGATGTATTTGTTCCCCTTCTACCTCTATAACTTCCCCGAGACGGCCAAAAACCTCCTGCGCTTCCGCTTCGATATGCTGGACGAGGCCAGGGCCAGGGCGGCGCAGCTGTCCTACCGGGGGGCGCTGTTCCCCTGGCGCACCCTGTCGGGCCGGGAGTGCAGCGCCTATTTCCCCGCCGGCACGGCGGAGTTCCACATCAACGGCGACATCGCCTACGCGGCGGACGCCTACCTGTCCGCCACCGGAGACACCGCCTTTCTCACCCAGTGCGCCCTGGAGATGATGCTGGAAACGGCGCGGTTCTACCTGTCCCTGGGCTTTTTCCACGAGGACGGCAGCTTCCGCATCAACGGCGTCACGGGGCCGGACGAGTATTCGGCCCTGGTGAACAACAACCTATACACCAATCTGATGGCCCGGCACAATTTCCTGTGCGTGCTGAAGTGGCTGGACTTCCTGCGCGAAGCGGACCGCCCCGCCTGCGGCGCATTTTGGGCGCGCCACCACGTCACCAGCGGGGAGCTGGACCAGTTCCGCCGGGCGGCGGAGCACATCAAGCTGTGTAAGTCAGGGGACCTGCTGCTCCAGGATGAGAACATTCTGAACCTGGAGCAGCTGGATCTGTCCGCCGTGCCGGAGGAGAATTTCCCGCTTCTGCTGCACTATCACCCCCTGTTTCTCTACCAAAAGCGCGTGTGCAAGCAGGCAGACGCCGTGATGGCCATGGTGCTGTTCCCCGACCTGTTCACCCCCCAGGAGCGGGCGGCCAGCTTCGCCTTTTACGACCAGATCACCTCTCATGACTCCTCGCTGTCCCGGGGAGTGTTCTCCATCGCCGCCCTTGATCTCGGGGACGAGGGCGCCGCGGCCGCGTTTCTGGAGCAGTCGCTGCGGCTGGACATCGACGACCTGCACCACAACGCGGAGGACGGCCTGCATTTCGCCAACCTGGGCCTGGCGTGGCTGATGATCGTGCGGGGGCTGTTCGGCTTCCGCCTGCGGGATGGGGCGCCGTCCTTCTCCCCGAAGCGGACGGCCCTTCTGAACCGCTGCGCCTTTAACCTGTGCCTGGGGCGCAGCAGAATCAACGTGCGCCTGGCGGAGGACGGCCTGTGGCTCCGCCTGACGGAGGGAGACCCGGTCTGCGTGTCTGTGGACGGCAGGCAGTACCGGCTCGCAGACCGGCAGGCGATCCGGTGCGCTGTGTGAACCCATAAGACGGTCCCCCGGGAGGCAAGCTCCCGGGGGACTTTTCCATGCCCACTTGGCGGAAAACCCCGCCGCCGGGCGCATCGCCAATTTTCAAACGGCGCCTAATCAGTCCCTTTCTAGATTTGCAGGGCCGTGAAATACCCTCCCGAAATCGCGTCTCCAACTTGTCCCACCTTGGCGCAGTCACCTATGATATAGTGCTCCGGCACCCCGGCGCAGAGGCGGTCCACCAACGCCCAGGGGGCGCGAAATCCCACAGCGCACACCACGCTGTCCGCCGAGACAAACCGCCGTTTGCCGTCTGAAACGCACACGACGCCGGCCTGCCTGATCTCGCAGACGCTGGTTTGGGTCATCACCTCCGCAGCCTGGGCCAGCTGGGGCATCAGCCCACCCCTGTAAAAGGGATTTGCCTCGTCCGCCACCGCTGGCTTCGCCTCAATGACCACGCATTCTTTTCCGTGCTTGTGCAGCGATATGGCCAGCTCGCAGCCCACCAGCCCGCCGCCGATGATTACGACCCTCCGCCCCAGCGCCTGGGGGGCCAGTTCCGCCGCAGCCGCCATTTTGACAATGGGCAGCTCTATCCCCGGAACCGGCGGCGTCAGCTCTTCCGCTCCGACGGCCACAACCAGCGCGTCCGGAGCGGCCTGCCGGACATACCCATCGTCCACGCATTGGTTCAAGACCACCTTCACACCGGCCTGCTCCACCCGGCGAATCAGCACCCGGCGGAGCTCTTCCAGGTCTCTTTTGAACTCCGGCGCACCGGCGGGCAGCAAATTGCCGCCCAGCTGGTCGGATTTCTCCGCCAGCGTGACCTTATGCCCCCGCTGCGCCGCAGTGATCGCCGCCTGCATGCCGCCGGGGCCGCCCCCCACCACCAGCACCGTTTTGAATTCCGGCGCTCTGCCGGTCTCCGCCGGCACCGTGAGTTGCTGGCCCATTCTGGGGTTGACGGTGCACTTGATGGACTCGCACCTCACCGTCTCCCCAAAGCACTCGTAGCAGCGCACGCACGGGGTAATGTCCTGCGCCCTGCCCTCTTTCGCCTTGCGCGGCAGCATCGGGTCGGCCAGCAGCGCTCTGCCCAGCTCCACCACATCCGCCTGCCCATCGCGCAGAATCTGCTCCATTTGGTCGGGGTCGTTGAGCGAGCCCACACACGACACCGGACAGGACACCGCTTCACGAATCCTCGCCGCCAAATACACATTGACCCCCCGGGGATAAAACGCGGAGGGATGCGTCCGGCAGAATAAATCCGGGTCCTCGTGGTTCCCGCAGGATATGTTCATCAGCTCCACCCTGCCCTCTACCAGCTTGGCGACCTGAACGCACTCTTCCGCCGTCATCCCCTCGTCGGACAGGTCGTCGCCGGACAGCCGGATCTCAATGGGAAAGGCCGGCCCCACCGCGGCGCGCACCGCGTCCAGCGCCATCAGCAGAATGCGGGCGCGGTTTTCCAGGCTGCCGCCGAAGGCGTCTGTGCGCCGGTTCTGCTTTGGGGACAGAAATTGCGAAAAAAGCCATCCGTGGGCGGCGTGGATCTGCACCATGTCAAAGCCGCACTCCTTGCAGAGCTTTGCCGCCGCGCCATACGCGCATACAATCTCACGAATCAGCTCCTCCGGCATTTCCCGCACCTCGCCCGCCGGCGTTTGCTCCGCGCTGGGGCCATAGGCCACGGCGCAGCATCCCACGTCCCCGCCAACGCTGGCGAGTCCTCCATATTTTCCCCCATGGGACAGCTGTATGCTGGCATAAGCACCGCCGTTATGGATTGCCCGGGCCGCCTGGGCCAGTCCCTGCCGGACGCCGAACGCGTCCAGCTGCAGCTGCTTATTGTGGGATTTCCCGGTGGCAGAATGTACGATGGCCTCGCCGTAAGTCACCACCGCCGCGCCCCCGCGGGCCTTTTCCTCCAGGTAGGCTATCATCTCCGGCGTGAAGTGGCCCTGCGCGGTAATCATGCTGGGGCTGGTTGGAGCCGCGATGATCCGGTTTTTCAGCCGGATGTTCCCCAAACGCAGCGGACTGAACAGCTGTGGGTACTGCCGCAGCCCCGGGAACCGCGTCCCGCGTAAATCTGTTTGCCGCTCCATATGTTCCTCCCATTCCGTATCGTTCTGATCGGCTCTTATCACCGTTCCGCCCGGCATCATGCCCGGGCGCTCTGTCAGTTCAGCTTCCACAGATGCTTTCTGGGCTCTCCGCGCAGGTAGGCGAGAATTTCTCCCGCCATAATCCGGCCCGACCACCCGTCCACGTCCGTGGTCAGCCCCGCCATGTGCGGCGTCAGCAGCACGTTGCGCATGCCCAGCAAGGGGTGGTTGGCGGGAATCGGCTCCTGCCAGAACACATCCAGCGCCGCGCCGCGGATCCGGCCGCTTTCCAGCGCCTCTATCAGATCGCGCTGGCAGATCACCGCCGCCCGGGCGGTATTGACCAGATACGCGCTGGGCTTCATCCGCGCAAACCAGGTGCGGTCCACCATGTCCCGCGTCGCGGGCACCACCGGCAGGTGGATGCTTACAATATCGCTGCGCCCCAGCATCTCCTCCAGCTCAACGCAGGCCACCCCGTTTTTTTCCATCTCCTGCGCCGGACAATAGGGGTCGTACGCCAGCACCTCCATTCCAAAGGCGGCCGCTCTCTGCGCCACCTGGCGGCCAATGGCGCCATAGCCCGCAATGCCCAGCACTTTCCCATACAGCTCAAAGCCGATTCCGTAATCGGTGAACGGGTGCTTTTCATCCAGCGGACCCCAGATCACGTTCTTGACGTCCGGCACCGCGTAAATATCCTCCGCCGGCTCCCCCAGATGCTCTCCCCGCTGAAGTCCGGCACTGCTCAGCGCCAGGCCCCGCGCCATGGAAATCATCATCCCGATGGTGAATTCCGCCACCGCCACCGCGTTGCGGCCGGGCGTATAGGACAGGGACAGCCCCTCCTCCCGCAGCGCCTCAAAGGAGACCGTCACCGGCGTTCCCTTCGCCACGCCCAGGAATTTCATCCCGCTTCCGGCCCACGCGTGGATCGTATCCGCCTGGGCAGTTTCGTCGCCCAGCACCACCAGCTCGCAGCCCATGCACTCCTCCCGCGTGGTCTCTTCCGCCGCGCGTCCCTTGCCGTGCTTCAGCTCCCCGCAGATTGTAATGTCGCAGAACTGCCGGATCTCCTCCAGCTGTCTCTCCGGGATCGCGGTACACAGCGCCATTCTTTTTTTCATAAGATTCACTCCAGTTCTCTTTTGTGCCGGCCTACAGCGCCAGGCGCAGAATCGCCAGTATGTCGTCCTTCCGAATGCCCTGCCTGGGATTAAATTGCAAAACCGGCTCCCGCAGCACGCACTCCGCCAGCATATCAAAATCCTTCTCCGCAACTCCGCTCTGAGACAGGGTGGGGATATTCAGCCGGTAAATCAGCCGCTCCATCTCCTCGGACAGCGCCAGCGAATCTCTCTGCCTGGCGCCGGACAGCGGGAGCTCCAGCGCCTTGGCCATGTCTATCATCTTTTCCTCGCAGGCCGGAGCGTTGAACGCCAGCACATAGGGGAGCACCGCCGCGTTTGCCGCGCCGTGGGCCAGTCCGAAATGGGCGGACAGTGTGTGGGCGATGCCGTGCACCAAGCCCAGGTTGGCGTTCAAAAACCCAAAGCCCACTATCGCGCAGCCCAGCATCAGCTGCTCCCGCGCCGCCAGATTTCCGCCGTTCTCATAGGCCAGGGGAAGATTTTTATGTAATATCTGCAATCCCCGCAGGGAGTGGTACTCCGTCAGCGGCGTCGCCATATTGGAAATAAAGCTCTCAATGGCGTGAGTCATGGCGTCCATGCCCGTGGCGGCCGTCACGGCGGGCGGCAGGGATTGGGTCAGCAGCGGGTCCAGGATGACCTTATCGGGGGTAATCTTGTGGTCAATAATTACATATTTCGTCTTTTTTTCCTCGTCAATCAGGGCGCACACGTCGGTAATTTCGCTTGATGTCCCCGCTGTGGTGGGAATCGCTACCAGCGGAAGCCCCGGCTTTTCCACCAGCCCCATTCCCCCATAGCGGCCGATGGGCCCTGGATTCGTCATGCGCAGATTGACCGCCTTCGCCAGGTCAATGCTGCTGCCGCCCCCCACCGCCACAAACATATCCGCGCGAAATTCCCTGGCCTGCGCGGCGGTCTGCTCCACCAGCGCGTTGGTGGGGTTGGGCACCACCCCGTCAAAGACGAGCACATGGGCGATCCTGCGCTGCACCTGGGCAATCACCAAATCCGCCACGCCGGCCGCACGGACCCCCGGGTCGCAAATAATCATGACCCGCCGCGCCCCATAACCGGCCAGCAGCTCCGGCATCGCATCCAGCGCTCCCTGTCCAAACATAATCTCGCTGCCCGCATAAAAATTATTCACTGCTCTTTTCCTCCCATGCAAAGCCCTTCCAGCAGCGCTCGCCGGAATATCTTTTCGCCTGCTCCTTCCCGCGGAGTACCCGCAGCGCCCCGGCGGCCATCGCCTCCATTTCAAATTCGCCGGGATAGGCGTATACCGGCGCAATGTAGCCGCACATTTCCGTAAGGCGCCGGACCAGTTCTTCAGAACGCGCCAGCCCGCCGCCCAGCAGGATGCCGTCCACCCTTCCCAGCAGAACGCTGGCCATGGCGCCAATGCACTTTCCAATCTGATACAGCATAGCGTCCCACACCATAGCTGCCTCCGGATCTCCCTGATTTCTCCGCGCCAGCACCTCCTGCGCGTCAGATGTGCCCAGGTGGCTGACAAATCCCCCGGTTTTTGTGCACAGCGCCCGGATCTCCGCTTCGGTGTGGTTTTGGGCAAAGGCCATCAGCTCCGCCGCCGAAAGCCCGCCGCAGCGCGTGGGCGCCATCGGCCCCTCGCCGCCCACGATGTCAAAGCCGTCGATCATACGTCCGCCCCGGTGGGCGCAGACCGATATCCCCCCGCCGATATGGCACACGATCAGGCTGCTGTCCTCATACCTCTGTCCCATCTTCGCGCCATGGCGGATTGCCGTCTCCTTCAGGTTCAGCGCATGTAAATGCACCGTCCGGTATACCCCCCGGATACCAGTCATACGCGCCACGTCCTGCAGCTCGTCCACATCCGGCGGATTGACCACAAACGCCTGCCCGCCATATTGCCGCGCCAGCTGCGCCGCAATCTGCGGCCCCAGCTGCGCGGGATGGCGCACGCCGTTGGCCCCCTCCCGCGCATGGCGCAGCAGCAGCGCATCGACCACATACGTCCCGCCTTCCACCGGCAGCAGGCCGCCGCCCCGTCCCACAAAGGCGTCCGTTCCCTCCAGGCTGATCCCGCGTTCCCGAAGCAGACTCCGGATCTTATCCAGCCGGTAGGGAAGCTGCTCTGAGATCTCTGAAAACTTCGCCAGCTCCTCCGCCTCATGCCCGACGGTTTGAAGAAATATCTCACGCTCATCCTCAAACAGGCCGATCTTCGTGGAGGTGGAGCCCGGATTGACGGCAAAAATTTTCATAGCCGCGCCTCGCTGTCTCCGGCACGCACCACCAGCATCGCCACATTGCCCAGCATTTCGTCCACCGGCGCGCTGCGGGAGAAATCGCATATGGGCTGCGCAAATCCCTGCAATATCGGGCCGTATGCATTGGCTTTCCCAAATATCTGGATCAGCTTCACTCCGATATTGCCCGCGTGGAGGTTGGGAAACACCAGCACGTTTGCCCGCCCGGCCACATCGCTTTCCCGCGTCACCTTTTTCGCCGCAGTTGACGCAAGTATGGCGGCGTCCAGCTGAAATTCGCCGTCTATTTTTATGCCGGGGCGCAGCTCCCGGGCCATGGCTACACCCTGGCGGATCACCTCCAGGCTGGCGTGCTCCGCGCTCCCGCAGGTGGAAAATCCCAGCAGCGCGATGCGCGGCTCCCAGCCCAGCAGCTGGCGGACCGTATCCGCCGAGGCGGCGGCAATCCCCGCCAGATCCCTTGCGTCCGGCTGCACCGTGATCGCACAGTCGGCCAATGCCAGCATGCCGTTCTCACCGCCGGAAAATCCCGGTATGTCCGCAATGCCGATGCTGGAAGGCGCCTCCACGCCGGGGCGCAGCCCGATCATGCTGATGGCGTTGAGCACCACGTCCCCGGTGGCGTAATCCTTTCCCGCCGCCAGACAGTCCACCTTGTGCAGCTTCAGCAGAAGCAGCCCGCAGCGCAGCGGGTCCTTCGCCTTGCGCAGCACGGCTTTTTCCGAGAGGTCCGAAAAGGCCGCGCAATATTCCCCGGCCAGCTGCCGCAGCCGGCTTTCGCTCGTGTAATCAAAATAGGAAAATTTCTCCGTGCTGACGCTATATCTTCGCGCCAACGCCTCAATCTGCTCCGGGCTGCCCAGCAGCACCGGCCAGCCCATCCCCTGCGCCGCCGCCAGCTGCGCCGTGCGCAGGACGTTCGGATTTCCCGCCTCCGGGAAGGCGATCCGCTTCGGCGCGGCAGCGGCCCGCCCGGCCATTTTTTCTATGAACGGTGTCATGGTGCCTCCTCATTTTGAACTGCCGCCCTCCCCTGCGCCAGGGCAAAAGCCAGACAATAATCGCCGTCACACGACAGTGAGAGCAAGATTTCGTCGATGCCGCCCTGCCTGGCAATCTCTTTCGCCCGGCCGTGCAGAACCACGCGGGGCATTCCGCCCGGCTGCGTCAATATCTCAATCTCACTAAAGCGCACGGCGTCCCCCTCGGTGTGCAGGGCCTTAAAAACGGCTTCCTTTCCCGAAAAGCGTCCGCGCAGATAATCCTCACGGCCTTCGCGCCTGCGGGCCTCCTCGCGCTCCGCATCGCCGTAGGCCCGCAGAAAAAAGGGGTCGTCCTCCCTGAGATGCTCCGATGGAATCTGTGTTTTTTTCAAAATATCGGTTCCGATCCCCAAGACGGCTCTCATCATTCCTCCAACAGGGCCGCCACAAATTGGGCCGCCTCGCCCAGCGTTTTGCAGCGGCGGAAGCCCATATAGGGCACCTCGACATCAAACTCGTCCTCCAGATACGTGGTAATCTGAGAAATATGGGCGGACTTCGCCTTCATCTCTTCAAATGTGGTATTTGGATTCAGGCTCTCCTCCGAAACGCCCCAAATCGGGGCCGCGCGCTGGATTATTTTTTTCAGGATCTCGTTCATGACCATTTCTTCCTTTCGTCAGCGGATGATAATATCTCCATCTTGAAATTTTGGGGGAATCACTGGGATCTGCAAGAAAGACTGATACTCGCCGCCGGTATGGACCACGTGCTCGCCGCGGTTATCCGTATCCCAGATCAACGGCTCGAACCAGTTTTCCCGGATATACCTCCCGGCTATCTGCACGCGAATCTGCTGCCCCTTGTGCCAAAAGCGGCTCGTGGGCACCAGCTCAATATCCACCGGCACAATCTCCCCAGGACTCAGCTTTTCCTCGCAGGTGTGGGCCTGCACCGGGCAATACTCTGTGGACAGCTTCTCGTCCAGCTTCCGCCGGGACACCCGAATTTTTCCCCATACGCCGGGATGCGGCTCTCCAAACAGCGTAATGGGCAGAAACTCTCCCGTTGTGCTCAGCTTCTGCACGTTGACAAACAGGTCCATGTCGTCGTGGCCCCTTGCCTCCACATACAGCCGCAGCTTCATGTAGCCGGTCAGTTCCGTGTCCTCGGGAAAGCGGTAGTCAAACGTGAGCTCCCCGTTGGCGCTGTCATAGCAAACCGATGCCGCCTGCTCCGGCGGCTCCGTGCCCATAGAGCCATCGGACGCGCAGAGATACAGCCGCTGGTAGCTCGTCCGCTTCAGCGGAAAGCTGTCCTCCGGGCGGTTGGTCTGGTAATTGAGGTCGTAAACATCCTGCACCTCGATGCGCACCTTAGGCGTCAGCTCCCAGCCGTTGCGCTCCAGCTTCAGGTACCGGGCAAAGAACTTTTCCAAGTCCTGAAGGTTTTCGTTGCTGTAGGCGTCCGGCCACTCAAAATTCCGGTGCGCCCGCAGCCATTTTTTCGTGGACTTCACATTGCGGAAGCCGTTGATTGAGCCGCGCAGATGAAAGTGGTTCCAGCAGGCGGTCACATAGACCGGAATCCGGATGTTTTTCCAGACGGGGTCCTTGTCCCGCCAATACGCGCAGTCAACGTACGGATACTTTTCCAAATTCATCGGGGTGTTGTCGATGTAATTGGGCCCCACCGCGTCGGACATGACCAGCTGCACGAAGGACTTTGCCGGAATACCCCCCTCGCACAGCGACTCGCGGTACATATCGCTGGTCCCCTCCCAGGGCGCAAAGCACACCAGGTGGGGCGGCTGCTGAGAGGCGATCCGCCACTGGGTCATCGCCACGCAGCTGTTCCCCGCCAGGGCACACCTGCCGCTGCACCAGGATTGCTGCGCCGCCCACTCAATAAAATCGTAACCATCCATGCCGTCCTGGGTACCGAATTGGATAAAATCTCCCTCAGAGTGGCCAATACCCCGCGGGTCCACATTAGCCACGGCGTATCCCCTGCGGCACCAATAGCCGGGGTCCGGACTCTCAAATTTAGACATGTTGGACACGGTTTGCGGCGGCACGCCCATGATCTGCCATTCGCTCTGCCCTTCGAAGGGGCGCTTTCCATAAAAGCTCCACGAAATAATCAGCGGATAGCGTCCCGGCACCTCCGGCTTATAAATATCCGCGTATATGGTGATTCCATCCCGCATGACGACGGGCTGGTCCTGCATGCACACAATCCCCTCCTCCGCCACATAAACCCGGGTATTCAGGGCGGGCTGAAACTTGCAGTGCTCCCGCTCCTCGGGGGTCATGGCGGCAAGCTCCTCCTTTGTTTTCGGGCGCATCATTTCTGTCATGATGACCTCCACCGGCTCTCCTTCCATCATGACCGTTTTGGTAATCCTTCTGACGTCCATCACAGGGATGCCTCCTTTATCGCGGCCAGCGCGGCCGGTTCATCGCCGGAGGACGAATTCCGCCGGCAGAAAGCGCTCTGGCCATCCAGCGTTTCTGTAAAAAGAGCGGGGTAATCCCCGCTCTGGCTTAGAAGCTGTATCAATCGCCGGAGCAGGCGGATGCGCGAGCCAAAGCCACGCTCAGCAGGGGGCTCGCGGAAGCATCCAAAGTATTTCACCGCCGCCGGTTTTGACCTTGCACCTCTGTGCTGAGGCGGCTGATACAGCTTCTTTAGATCACGTACTGGTCAATATAGCGCTTGGACAGGACCAGCGAATCCAGCACCGTCTGCTCGGAGCCCTCAAACGCCCGGTCCTCAATCTCCAGGCAGACGCATCCGTTATAGCCGATATCCGTCAATGCGGAGATATACTTTGACCAATTTACATCGCCCAGCCCCGGAAGTTTCGGGGACATAAATTCCAGCGGATAGGCCAGCGCGCCAACCTGGTTCAGCTTTTCCGGGTAGAGCTTGATGTCCTTGATATGTACGTGGAAAATCTTGTCTCTGAATTCATAAATCGGCTGGATATAATCCATGAACTGCCACACAAAGTGGGAGGGATCGTAATTGATGCCGAAATAATCGCTGGGGATTATCTCAAACATTTTCCGCCAAAGCGCGGGGGAAAAGAACAGGTTTTGTCCCCCCGGCCATTGGTCCGGGCCAAAGAGCATCGGGCAGTTTTCAATGGCGACGCGCACCTTCCTCTGCTCCGCGTAGGCAATGATCTCGGGCCATACCTGCGCGAATATCTGCAAATTCTCTTCTGCTGTTTTGTTCTGGTCACGCCCGATGAAGGTAGAGACCATGTTGATTCCCAGCCGGTGGGCCGCGTCAATCAGGCGGCGGAGATGCGCAATATTTGCGCTGCGCTTTTCCAGATCCGGATCAAGCGTATTGGGATAAAAGGCCAGGGAGGATATTTCGACCTTCTTCTCCCGGCAGACCTGCTTTACGTACGCTTCCTTCTCTGTATCCAGCGCCGCCGCATCCAGATGAGACACGCCCGCATAGCGGCGTTCCGCCTTTCCGCAGGGCCAGCAGGCCAGCTCCACACATTGGAAACCCTGCCGGCCGGCAAAATCCATCACCTGCTCAAAGTCATAGTCCTGAAGGATTGAGGTAAGAAAACCCAGCTTCATATCATTGTCTCCTCCGTCAGGCTCACCCAGCGACCGGCCTGCGC
>ERZ779622.769-NODE-769-length-16169-cov-14.179285_pt1 | contig 16169 bp, 16 predicted proteins | sample MGYA00514188_ERZ779622 | MGnify/ENA primary metagenome ERZ779622 (study PRJEB29562, sample SAMEA4376702) | mouse gut metagenome | isolation source: Cecum | study: EMG produced TPA metagenomics assembly of the A DSS colitis mouse model was used to assess the...
AGGAATCTACTGGGATTCACTGGCTTCTTAGTGGTACAAACTTTTTACTCTCAAGATATATAATAAATCCGAAGGTAAATCGAAATTGTATGGAGAAATATACACATGAAACATGTAGGAACAAAAACAATCGAAACTACACGATTGACATTACGGAGACTTGAACTCATCGATGCGAAAATGATGTTTAGTAATTGGACAGGTGACGATAAAGTTACACGTTTTTTGCGGTGGGATGCACATAAAACAATAGATGATACAAAGAATATGATTCAACAATGGGTTAATAACTATCAGTATGATTCCACTTATTACTGGGGAATGTATCTAAAAGATGATGAAATAATTGGCTCGATTGGTATCACTATAATCTCAGAATATGATTTCAAAGGTGAATTAGGTTATAAGCTCGGCAGCCGTTGGTGGAATCAAGGCTATTCAAGTGAAGCGGCGAGAGCGGTTATTGATTATATGTTCCGTAATACGGATATTGAACGGATTGATGCATTTAGTTCGGTAGAAAATCCTGCTTCAAGAAAAGTAATGGAGAAGGTTGGAATGCATTATGAAGGTCTTTTACGCCATTACTATAAAACGAGACGGATTTCATGATTGTACTTTATATGGAATAATACGAAATGAATGGGAGCAAACATACTAAGTGTCTTGATGGTGAAATGGAGGATGAGAGCGAAAGTTTGTTTGTATATTTTCCTGTCAGGCAGCTTGCCGCTGAAATCTCCCGGTCTGAGATGACAGTCAAGCGTTCTTTGAATGAACTGGAAAATACAGGGCTGATTATGCGGGTAAGGCGGCGGGGATTTGCAGAGCTAAAACGCATATACATTCTCATACCAAAAATATAATCAGGTATTCCCAAAAGTGGTGAATAGATGTATAATAAATCCGAAGGTAAATCAAAATTTTGCTGTGCAAAGGAGAAACAAATGAAATTGCTTGTCATAGATATACAAAAAGGAATAACAGATAGTCGGCTTTTTAATTTTGATGCATTTATTGACAATACTATAAGAGTCATAAAAGCAGCTAGAGATAATCAAATAGAGGTTATTTATTTTCAACATGATGATGGACCGGGAACGGGATTTTCAATCGGTGATGAAGACTTCGAAATTGCAGAACAGGTGCTTCCAAAGGAGGGGGAAAAGATATTTATAAAAAATATCAATAGTTGTTTTGGAAATAAAGATTTTGCAGATTATGTTAAAGATGATACTACATTAATGCTGGTTGGACTACAGACAAACTTCTGTATAGATGCAACTGTGAAGTCTGCTTTTGAAAGAGGATATAAAGTTATTGTTCCACAAGGGGCAAATTCAACGTTTGATAACGACTATATGACTGGAGAAATAACCTATAAGTATTATAATGATATGATGTGGCCAAATAGATTTGCTACATGTGTGTCTGTTGATGAAGCAATTCAATTGATGGAAAGTTAAGTCGGGATTTGAATGTTTGGAGAGGAGAAGGGAAATGAATGTTTCGTTATTCTCAAATCAATACCTTGTTCGAAAGATGCGTGCCGATGATGTAGCGGAAGTATACACATTATGCTGTAAAAACAGTTTATACTATCAATACTGTCCGCCGTTTGTATCAGAACAGAGCATTATGAATGATATGAATGTGCTCCCACCCAACAAGGAAATGTGCGATAAGTACTATCTGGGATTTTATGATGGGGAAAAACTGATTGCTGTGATGGATTTCATCATGGCCTATCCGGATGAATTAACAGCCTTTATTGGTTTTTTTATGACGGATGTATCCATACAGAATACTGGAACAGGGAGCAAGATTATCAATGACCTGTGTGTCTATCTGGGCCGTATTGGGATGGCGAATGTCCGCCTCGGTTGGGTAAAAGGGAATCCTCAAGCAGAACATTTTTGGCACAAAAATGGTTTTAGAGAAACAGGAGTTACATATGATACGGAAAACTATACCGTAATTGTTGCCCAGCGAGGGTTATAAATTCCAGTTTATCGAGATGACAACTGACTTTTTTTGCAAAAATTTCAGAATTAGCCTGTGGCGAGAGTATAGAGGGCGGCAAAGTTTACGTTCCGCTTCGGTCGGTGCTGGACAAGTGCAACTGGTACTTAGCATTCTTTGAAAATCGGTAGGAATGACAGCAAAGCTACCCTTCTCCCAAGCTCTGCTTTGGGAGAAAATGAGCAGGACTGCCCTGTCCCCTGCGTGCAGGGAACAGGCAGTTTCCGTCGCATAGAAAATTGAAAGAGGGGGAAATATTGATTGAATGAAACTGACAAGGCATAACGGCAGAGCACGGCAATACATTGCCGGAAAAAACGGCGTTTACAATCCCAAGCATAATCTAATCTAACAATTATTATAATCTGATCTACCTACTCCCCTCTTCCAATCCCAGCCAGAAACTCAAACACCCCCGCCACATCGAGCCGTCCATATCCCCATTCCCTATTCGGATATTCCAGATACGGATCGCGCTTTGCTCCCCGTATCAGATAGTTCTTGATATTGACCGAATTGACAAGAATGTCATTGCTGTTTACGACTGCCCACTCCATAAGCTGTGCGCAGCCGCCCGCTGTGATTGCCGCGCCAACGCTGGTACCGCTCCTGTCACCGTATGGTGTGGAGACATTAACCCCCGGCGCGGCGATCTCGGGAACGATGGCATTGTTTCTGGCAAAACCACGCCCCGACGACGCGGCAATGCTGTTGTTGCTGGTCTGGTATGCCGCCACTGTCACCGCGCTGTCCACATAGCCCGGCTCTGTGATGGTCGTGTAGGGACTCGGCTGAAGAAAATAAGTTTCCGCCGAGAGAAACTCCGAGATTGGAAGCCATATATCAAACTGGCCGCCAATCCTATTTCCCTCCGAAATGATTCGAATATTCCATACCCCCTGTGACGGGTCTGAAAAGCGGAATCGTATGACCTCTGCGCCTGATAAGCTTTCTACAAGCTGATACTCGATCACCAGACGGGTTCTCTCATAGACAAACGTAAATTCCTGCGGAATATAGCTTCTTGGATTGTTCCAGCGGGCAGTCTCCCCGCCGGGCGTGCGTATTACTGCATTGTAAAAATACGGCACATTGCCCCACAAATCCATGATAAAGCCCTTGTTGTCCTCGCCCACGCGAATCTCTACATCCTGAGAACGCTGGCTCTCACTCAGCCGTCCAGAAAAATGATGCGAAGCATTTCCCTCATTGCCGCCCGCCGTCACAAAGACCCGGCTCTTCTGCATACTGAGATAATTGATATAGTTTCCCAGCATACCGCCCCCGGTGTGATCGCCAAAGCTCGTACCGACGCCAAGACAGATGACCAGCGGCTTTGTTAGTATCAATACATATTTCTGCAAATACTGGATTGCCTGTAGGATATCTGCCTCGCTGTAACAGGGGACGCCGGGCGGAATCTTATAGTAATCTTTCAGATACTGCTTTGCCTCCTTGAGCTTCACGGCCACAATCTGACTGTCAGGCGCAGCGCCGGTAAATCTGCCTTCTTCGATCGGACTGCCTGCCGCAAGGCTCGCCATCACGCTGCCATGTCCATTTGCGTCTGTACTTGGCACGATAGAGAGCGGGTTGTCGCTTGCGAGCGCCTCATCAATCATTGCCTTGGTATACTCCGTGCCATATGCAAATCCCTCTGGCGGCGTTCCTGTCTGAATGGTCTGGTCCCAGATGGAGGCAATCCGGCTTTTGCCCGCAAAGTCGCGAAAAACAGGGTCCTGATAGCGGATACCCGTATCAATAAAGCCAATGGTCACGTTCTTTCCAGTCAGATTCAGCGGCTCCCCCTGCACAGACAAAATGCCCGATTCCGCCAGACTCAGTGTATTCAGATTTCCGTTTTGTGCCGCCCTGCATTCCATCAGCCCATAACATTTGGGCAGCACAGAATACGCAACCTGCCCCTCTCTGTTGTACAGCGCATTGGCGCGGTCCACATACAGGATGCCCCACTCATTTGCCAGATGGTGGTAACAATAATCAATCGGCAGATCATAGTTGTACTCTTCAGGCAGCAGAATATAGACTAACGTATCTGCATAATCATTCGATAAAATTCGTTCCTTACAGGTCACTGTTCTTCCCCATCAAAAGGTTATTATTACAATATATGCAGTGAAGAACGAAAGATATTCCTAAACCCCCGAGTACGCTGAAAATCCCGCATCCACCGGCAGCACGACCCCCGTAACCGCGCTCGATGCCTTGTCGTCACACAGGAAGAACACACTGCCAACCAGCTCCTCGCTCTCCACAAAACGCCCCGCCGGCGTGCCGTTTAAAATCTTGCCAGCGCGCGGTGTCGGCGTGCCATCCTCCTGAAACAGCAGCCTCCGGTTCTGATTTGAAACCAGAAATCCGGGCGCGATCGCATTGCAGCGGATATTCGTCCCCGCAAAGTGCGTCGCAAGCCACTGTGTGAAATTCGATACTGCCGCCTTTGCAGCAGAGTATGCTGGAATTTTGGTCAGCGGTATATAGGCATTCATGGATGAAATATTTAAGATGCAGCCTGCCTTCCTGTCCACCATATCCTGTGCAAAAGCCTGCGTGGGCAGCAGTGTTCCCTGAAAATTGAGCTTAAAAACAAAGTCCACGCCGTCTGCGTCCAGATCAAAGAACGTTTTCTGCCCTGCCTGCGCCTCATGATGATACTCATTGTCTGTCGTCGCGCGGGGATTGTTGCCGCCCGCGCCATTGACGAGGATATCACAGGGGCCTAAGTCTGCCAGCACCTGCCGGTGCACCTGCGCCAGCGCGTCCGTGTCCAGCACGTTTGCCTTGTAACCCTCGCATACAAAGCCTTCTTTTTTGCATTCTGCCGCCAGTGCACAGACCGCCTCCTCATTCAAATCCAGCGCTGCCACCTTGGCGCCCGCCTGCGCAAATGCCTTTGCCATCGTGCCGCACAGCACACCGCCTGCCCCGGTCACGACCACCACTTTTCCTGAAAAATCAATATTCAATGGCAAATCCATCATCTGAACAATCCTTCCCTTCTATATCTATATTATATTTATATTTTATTTCTTTTTTCCCTTCTCACTCTCCAGCATATCCCAGCAGCCCCACAGATACATAATACCCAGCGCCCTGTCATACAGCCCATACCCCGGACGGCACTGTTCTCCCCAGATATGTCTGCCATGGTCAGGACGGATATAGCCGTCAAATCCGCAGTCATGATATGCGCGCATGATCTCCACAATCCCCACATCCCCGTCACAGTCGCGGTGGGATGCCTCTGTGAAATCCCCGTTTGGAAAATGCCTGACATTTCGGATATGCGCAAATGCAATCCTGTCACAATAACTGCGTATGATATCTGGCACATCATTGTTGCGGTCTGCCCCCAGCGAACCAGAGCACAGACACAGACAATTATACGGGTCATCCACCATCGACAGCAGATGTCCGATCGCCTCCTTGTCAACCAAAAGGCGCGGAATACCAAAGATATCCCAAGGCGGATCGTCCTGATGAATCGCCATCTTGATACCCGTCTCATGACAGACTGGCAGAATCCCTTCCAGAAAATATTTCAGGTTGTCCCACAACTTCTCTTTTGTGACAGGACGGTATGCCTCAAAGAGCGCATCAAGCTTTGCCATGCGCTCTGGCTCCCATCCCGGAAACGTCATGCCATGCAGGTTCTTGAGGATATAGTCCGCCATCTCCTTATAGTCCTGCTGGATTTTTGCCTTCTCGTAATACAGTGCCGTCGAGCCGTCCTCCATCGGATGAAAAAGATCGGTGCGCGTCCAGTCAAAGATTGGCATAAAATTATACGTCACCACCTTCACGCCAAACTTTGCAAGGTTGCGCAGCGTCTGTTTATAATTCTCTATATACTGGTCGCGCGACGGCAGGCCGATTTTAATGTCATCATGGACGTTCACGCTCTCCACCACATCCATGTTAAAACCATAGTCCTCAATCTGGCGGCGCATCTTCTCGATCTCCGCCACCTCCCACACCTCGCCTGCCGCCTTGTCATGCAGCGCCCAGACCAGCCCGGTCACACCCGGAATCTGGCGAATCTGCTCCTGCGTAATACTGTCATTGCCCTCGCCATACCAGCGAAATGTCATCTGCATATCTGTACCCCTTTCTGCGTCTTATTCAACGCGCCGCCGCGCAAGCTCTGCCACATTTGCCTCCACCCGCCTCTTGTCCAGCGGATAGAACACGATCAGGAACACGCCCACCATCCCAAAACCTACAAGGGGCGCAATACAGGAAAGCTTGAAAATCCGCTCTGTGACCTCTGGCTCAAACGCTGTGACATTCGTGTAGCCAATCAGGCTCAGCAGCGCCCCCGTCATTCCAGCTGACAACGCCTGTCCCAGCTTTCTTGCAAACGAGTAAACAGAGTAGATGGTGCCATCCTCCCGCACGCCGCTCTTCACCTCGGCATCGTCGATGACATCCGTGATCATCGCCCATATGACTGTATTAAAAAATCCAAACCCCACATACGCAAGTGTGAAAAAAGCGACATACACAAACGCATTTTGGGGATGTACAATCAGACAGACCAGATAGACAGCCGCTGCCGCCAGACAGGAGACCACAGAGAGTTCTTTCTTCCCATATTTTTCTGATAACTTTGACGCAAGCGGCGCACAGATGACTAACACCGCCAGACTTCCAGTGAATGAGGAGGCAGACTGTGCCGCCGCATTGCCGTAATAGTTCGGAAACACATACCCTGCCATGCCCTGCATTGTGAGTGTCGCAAGCAACAGTGCGATCGCCGCGGCGATAATCCCAAGCAGCGGACGGTTTGTGACAAGACTCTTAAAAAGCTGGGAGATATCCAGCTTCTTGTTGTTTGCCGGAACCTCCACACGCTCGCGGACAAGCTGAAAACAGAGCAGATAGCAAAGAATTGCCAGCACGCTGAAAACACCTGCAATAACCGTCATGCGCGGTCCCGACAGCACTGTATTGCCATTGACTGTCTCGTAGGCAAACATTGGCGTCCCCACACCGATGACCAGCCCTGCCAGCGTGGCGCCAATCGTCCTCCACGTCGATAAGTCCGCGCGGTCCTTGGGCTCCGGCGAGACTGCCGACGCCATCGAGCCATACGGAATATTGATGGAAGTATAGAAAATAGACCCCCACAAAATATACGTAACCGTCATCCAGACCACCTTCACCCCATATGGCAGATTTGCAAGCCCTGACTGGTAGATCAGAAACGAACTAATCGCCACCGGTCCGCACATGCGCTTAATCCACGGCTTGAACTTCCCCGCACCTGTCGGCTTGGAACGGTCAACGATCTGCCCCATCGTCACATCTGTGACCGCATCCACGAAGCGCGCCGCCATCATCAAAAGTCCCACAACAGCCGCCTCAATTCCCATCACATCCGTATAAAATTTTAACATAAAGCTCGAGGATAAAATAAACGTGAAATCATTGCCAAAATCCCCAAACATATACCCCAGCTTGTCTTTTATGCCAAACGAGGGTGCACTATTTTCCGTCATACATACCTCCTACACCTTGTCAATCTTGATGAGCTGTGCGTTCAGGCTCTGCGCAAATCCCTCTGGCATCATACTTCCCGCCATTGCCACCATCGACTCCGGCGTCATGGATTTCATCATATCCCACATGCCGACGCCCGGTCTCATCTCCATATTTGTAGCCAGCCTCACTGCCTTCGATACAATGTCCATCGCCTCAGGGCACGCTGCGATTTCTTCCATTTTGCACTTGATGTTGTACTTGCCCTCCGGGAACGCCATCGGCGCTTTCAAATCCAGATTTCCCGCCAGTTTAAACCAGTTTGCCACGCCCTCTGCGCGCTCATTCACCTCTGGAAGCACATAGATTTCAGGCTCCTTTTCCACCTTCTCAATGGTCATGCTGTCCTTGCAGCAGCCTGCGGACACACCGATGCTGTTAAACCCATTTTCCAACGCAACCGTAAAGACAAAAACCTTATCCGCCGTCAATACCCCGGCCAGTTTGCCATTTACATACAGTGAGACCGTCGGCTGGTTGGAGTAGACGCGAATCTGCGTCGTCTCTCCCGCCCGCTGCGCATAGCGCTTTCCGCACAGATGCACCATTGGTTCTTTATTCCAATACGCCTTATAAATATAGTAGCTGTCCTTCTTGGTCAGGCGGTCCATCGTGACCAGACCTTTATTATTGCGTCCTGCCACGCCGCCCTCATTTCTCGCCGCGCAGCCAAAGTCAAACATATTCCACACATGGCTCGACCACAGCCACGGACGTTCATTGAGCACCTTCGCCATATGCTCATGATACAGCGCCTGATATTCCTCGCTGTAATCCTTGCACGCCGGATTGGGCCCGTGATAGGTGATAATTCCCTCACAGCCATACTCTGAGAGGCCCAGACAGATCTCAGGATATTTCTTGTGAAACGCATCCAGCCACGGCCCGTTATCCTCCATCTTGCCGCCATACCAGCCAAAATAGTGATTATAACTCTCCACATCCGTGATGTGATGGACAGGACTGTCCTCCGGCGTCATGGTGACATGGGCAATCGTCGTCAGGCGGGTCGGGTCCAGCTCCTTGCACAGCGCGTTCAGCTCCTTATGGTTTTCCACCAACTGCTCTGAGATGCCGCCGATTAAGATCTCATTTGAAATGCCCCAGAAGCAGATGCTCGGATGATTATAATTCTGCCAAACCAGCTCCTTTAGCTGCGTGATGCAGTTCTCATGTGCTGCCGGGTCAGGGCTCATCACGCTGATAAACGGAATCTCTGCCCACACGACAAAACCAAGCTCGTCGCAAGCGTCATAAAAATCCTGCGAATGCTGGTAATGCGCCAGACGGATGGTGTTGGCACCCAGTTCTTTGATGATCTTCGCATCCCTGTAGTGGTCCTCTCTTGTGAGCGCATTGCCCTTGTAGAGCACATCCTGATGGCGGCTCACGCCCCGAAGCGGCGTCGGAACACCATTTAATATAAAGCCTTTGTCCGGGTCACAGGAGAAGCTCCTCACCCCCACGCGCGCAGACACCATGTCATACGCCTCATTGCGCCGCTGCAATATGGCTGTCACCGTATACAGATACGGATGGTCACAGTCCCACAAAACCGCATCTGGCACATAGATCTTCACTGCCGTACTGTCCGCTGGACGCACGCCGTATGCCACCTCTTTTCCATCCGCATCGCAAATACTATACTGGACTGTAAAATTTTCATCCGCATTCACCACCCATGATTCCAGTGCAAACTCTGCCCCGCCGCACGGTGTTGGCTTGGCTGTGACTTTGAGTCCGCTGCTGCCCCAATACATCAGTTCGAAATGCGTTTTCGGCACACTGATGAGACTGACACCGCGGTAGAGCCCGCCATAGAACGTAAAATCCGCCGACTGCGGATAGACGTTCGTCTTGTTCTCATTGCTGCACGCCACTGCCAGCAGATTTTCGCCTTCTTTTTTACACACATCGGTGATGTCTGCGCGAAAGGTGGAATAGCCGCCCTCATGCGCACAGACCTCACAGCCGTTTACATACACCACTGCCTGCTGCCCCGCCGCGGGAATCTCCACAAACACACGCCCACCGCTCAAAGGCTGTTTTGGCGTCTCAAACGTCCGCACGTACCATCCTAAGCCCCGGTCATAACTGCCGTTTCCGTCATGCCCATCCACCGCATTCCATGTGTGCGGCAGATCGACCCGCTCCCAGTCCGCCGGAAGCCTGTCTGGAAGCGCTGTGCACGCCCGGCTGAACCGCCAGCCTTTATTTAAATTAATCATTGTCCTCATATACTTGATACTCCTCTCCTGCTGCTGACATTTTCATCGCATTTTTTGACCGCCGTTATTTGACCGGCATTATTCTTATATTGTGCAATTCGCATCAAAAAATGTATAAGCTGTGCAATCAAGCAGAGAAGATTTATCGGCGTGTGCAATCGAGTAGGGGAATGCCCTTCTCACCTACTCGCGCGCCGGGCACCCGTCAGCGTATGCTGACAATCTTCCTCTGGGTGCCCGTGTGCATAAAAAAGAGACAGGCACTTCTGTCTCTTTAATCTTCTCCCCGCTCCCAGTTCTTTCGAAGCGGTTCAAATCGCACTTTATACTGTATATTTTTGTGGCTGATATGGTAAAATACCAGCGAAATCACCACAATGCCCACCGCGATGCCAAGCGCGATGACGATCGTCTCCATCGCATAGATTTTTGCGCTGTCTGCATCGCCGTCCACAATGGCGCGCATCGTATAATAGAGCCGTCCGCCCGGCACCAGCGGGATGATGGACGGTATCAAAAACACCGTCGCTGGCGCCTTGATCACGCGGGCAAGCACCTCCGCATAGAGCGTCACCACCGCAGCCGGTATGAGATTTTGCAAGAGCGGCGTCAGCCCCGCCTCCACGCACGCACAATACAGAAATGTCGATACCACACCGCCCAGACAGCCGTACACAATCTTATTTCTCTTCACGTTGATGAGCAGGCAGTATCCCAAAGTTCCTGCCGCCGCAGTCACGATCATCACCATATATTTTTCGCAAAACTGAACGATCATATTATAATAGTCCTCCCAACATCATAATGGCAATACCAAACCCTGCCGCGATGGCAACTGCCATCATCAGCGCCTCCGCAAGCCGTAGAATCCCGGTAATAATATCCCCGCACATCATGTCGCGCAAGGAGTTCATCAGACTGATTCCGGGAATCAAAAGCATAATGCTGCCGATCATCACCATATCAATATGCTGCCCAATTCCCACAAAAACAGACAAAATACAGAGAATCCCCGCCACAATGGAGATTGCGAGGCTGTACACCACTCGGTTTCTGCCGTGCGCCGAAAACAGATAATCCCACAGATACATCAATACAGCCACCACGCCGGCAGCCAGACTATCGCGCAGACTGCCGCCAAAAAACAGCGTAAAGGCGGACGCCAGCAATACATATCCCGTTATCTTTGATTTGTAAATGCGCTTCTTGGCAGGCGCCATGATGGCGCAAATCTGCTGCTCAATCTCATCGCACGGCGGCTTCTTCTCGCAGATATAGCGCGACAATGCATTGAGCTCCTCAAGTTTTTTCAAATCCGTCGGATACGGATTGATGCGCCGCGCAAGCGTATAATTTTTCCCGTCATCCGCCTTCCAGCTTAGAATAATCAGGGACAAAATCGTAAACACGTCCACAATCCCGCCGCCGTAAGCGGTACAAATGCGGGTCACGGTATCCTCCACCCGCAGGATTTCCGCGCCGCAGCGCAGCATGGTCTCTCCCATGTCGAGCGCGCACTCCATCACCCGCGCAGGCGCCTCACAGGCTTTTTTCTCGTCCATCTTCATCGAACCTCCCCAACACGTTTTAGATTATTACTATCTTATCATAACTCCCGACAAAAGTCAGTATGCAGTTTCCCTATATTTTAAGCAGATTAATCCGCCTTACTACCTTGACCGTTGTTTTTGAAAGTGTTATTATTTTAACAGAGAGTCCTGCATTTCTGCGGGCTAAATTTATAAAATAATAACGAGGTGTTTCAAATGAGTAAAGGTTTTAAAGATTTACTGCAAAAGGTTTACGAGTGTGACCGCAAGACGGTCGCGGTCGCTGTAGCTGAGGATGAGCCTGTATTGGAGGCTGTAAAAGCTGCAAAGGAAAAAGGCATCGCCGATGCGATTCTTGTCGGGGATGAGGCGAAGATCAAAGAGATCGCTGCCAGCATGAATATGGACTTGGCAGGCTTTGAGATCATCAATGAGCCAGACCATGTACAGGCGGCACACACTGCGGTCAAGCTCGTCCATGACGGCAAGGCGGACATGTACATGAAGGGCTTGATCGACACCAAGAATTTCTTAAAGAGCGTGCTGGACAAGGAAGTAGGACTCCGCACAGGCAAGGCGCTCTCCCACGTATGTGTCTTTGAGATCAAGGGCATTGACCGGCTCCTGTTCTTATCTGACGTTGCCTTTATGACCTATCCGACACTCGAGGACAAGACAGCGATCATCAACAATACCGTTGAAGTCTGCCATGCGTGCGGCATCGCGGAACCAAAGGTTGCTCCGGTCGCTGCGGTCGAGGTTGTCAATCCCAAGATGCCTTGTACGGTTGATGCGGATGAACTGACCAAGATGAACGCAGAAGGCAAGATCACAGGCTGCATCATTGACGGCCCGCTCTCTATGGATATGGCGATCGACAGCGCTGCCGCTGCACACAAGGGCGGCACAGACAGAAAGATTGCCGGTGACGCCGATGTCATCCTCTTCCCGGACATCCATTCTGGAAACCTTGTATACAAGGTACTGACACACCTTTGCGACGTGAAAAACGGCAATATCCTGACAGGTACAGCAGCACCCGTCATTCTGACATCCCGCTCTGACAGCTTCGAGGCAAAGCTGAACTCCATCGCGCTTGCCGCCGTTGTCGCAGAATCCATGAAAAAATCAAAATAATACAAATCAAAAAAATACAGGAGGAATATACATATGGCTATCAAAAGTCTGATTATCAATCCGGGCTCCACATCCACTAAAATCGGTGTATTTGAGGACGAAACTTTGTTGTTCGAGGAGACGCTTCGGCATTCTACCGAGGAGATTTCCCAGTATGCCACCATCGTAGACCAGAAAGATTTCCGCAAGAAAATCATCACGGACTTGCTGGCTGAAAAAAATTTTGACTTAAAGTCCCTGAATGTTGTCGTAGGACGCGGCGGAATGCTCAAACCCATTCCCGGCGGCACCTATGCGGTGACAGATGCCTTGCTCGCGGACTTAAAGGTCGGCGTACAGGGACAGCACGCTTCCAATCTCGGCGGCATTCTCGCCAGAGAGATCGCGGACTCCATCGGTGTTCCCTCCTACATCGTGGACCCGGTTGTCGTAGATGAGCTGATGCCGGTAGCGCGTTTCTCCGGCGTTCCTGAGCTTCCCCGCACCAGCGTGTTCCATGCGCTGAACCAGAAGGCAGTTGCCAAGAGATATGCCAAGGAGATCGGAAAGCCCTATGACAGCCTTCGGCTGATCGTCGTTCATATGGGCGGCGGTGTCTCTGTCGGCGCGCATGTGGACGGCAAAGTCATTGACGTATTTAACGCACTCGACGGGGATGGTGCATTCTCTCCTGAGCGCGCAGGCGCAGTGCCAAGCGGTGCCCTGATCAAGATGTGCTTCTCTGGAAAATATACCGAGAAAGAAATCTACAGCAAGATTGTGGGCAAGGGCGGCTTCAACGCATACCTTGGCACCAATGACATGCGCGAGGTCACAAAGCGCGCCAACGAAGGCGACGAGAAGGCGGTTGAGGCGAAGAAAGCATTCTTATTGCAGGTTGCAAAGGATATCGGCTCAATGGCATGTGTGCTGAACGGAAAAGTAGACCAGATTATCGTGACTGGCGGCATCGCATACGGCGAGGATGTAGTCGCTGCCCTCAAGGATTATGCAGAGTGGATTGCTCCATTCACCGTATATCCCGGCGAGGATGAGCTGCTTGCGCTGGCACAAGGTGCGCTGCGTGTGCTGAACAACGAAGAGAAGGCAATGGAGTACTAAAATAAAATTTCACACAGATATTCCAAAAAGGGCTGCCATCTCACAATTTCCCAATTGCGAGACGGCAGCCCCTTTTATTGCCCTAAAATATTTCATCGTACAAAAAAGCTGCTAACCGGAATCGAACCGGTGACCTCAACACTACCAATGTTGCGCACTACCGACTGTGCTATAGCAGCTTGTTCACGGCAGCTTCCCGCCGTGTCCGAAAAATATATTATCATAAACTGTAGCCCCTGTCAACTAAATTGCGCCGTTTTTCTTCATATTTTTGAAGGCGGCTATATTTTTTACAAAATTGTTAACAAAATGTTAGAAGAATAATTTAATGCCGTAATTTCTTGCCAATTTATATTGCATAAGCTATACTAATCCTAATATCAACAATCCATGCTGCCCGTTTTGGTGCAACTGCCGCAGGATGAAACTTTACTATACGCATAAAACCGAGGTGACATTTATGAAAAAAACGACAATCAATACCATATTACTGTGTATCATCGCCATTATGTCTGTATCCATCTGTTTCCTAATCATTTGTATTGTGACAAGACCGCGCTATGTAACCGTCAACGACACTGAGTCCGCATCAGGAGCAGAGGTTGTCAACATTATGGAAGAACCGCAGCTTGCAGCGCTTCCTGCTGCTTCAGACGGCGCTGTGCCCGCCACAGAAGCGGACACGCCTTCGACGGACACGAAGCATGGCAAGACTTCCACAAGGGTCAATATCCGAGACGCTGCCTCAGCGGATGCCAAGGTACTCGACACCGTGGAGGAGGGAACCACCTTTGACATTATCGAAATACAGGACAACGGCTGGACAAAGATTCTCTACGACGGTTCTGAAGCCTATATTTCATCAAACTTCGTCATTATCACCAACGAGTAAGTCTACTCATCCATCCTTCTTCTGTGCGGTTCTCCTCCTTGCGCGGAGCTTGATCACAATCCCCCTCTGCCCCAGCAGCTCGCCATGATATTTGTCCTTATAATATTCATACGCACACCTGTAGTTGTAGCCGTACTCTGCAAATTTGCGGAGGACGACATTGATCTCTGCCCCCACAAACACGATATTCATGGTGCCGTACAGCCACAGGATAAAGATCACCACTGTTGCAAGGCTCCCATATGTAACGGAATAGTTCGCATAATTGCTGATGTAGAAGGAGAACGCCCACGAGTATGCCAGCCATGCAACCGTAGAAAAAAGCGCGCCGAAAAACTCATAGCGTATCTTGGATCTCCTGTCTGGAACATTCATATATACAAGCAGGAAAAACACCAGCAGAAACACCAGCATACACAGGTATTTGCCATAGCGGAACAGCCTGTCAAAGACAATCATGCCCGGCACAAACTGGAGCAGCCAGTTGAATATATTATTTCCCAGCACGATCAAGACCATCATAAGCCCGATCGCCGCAAAGAAAATCACCACGTAAGCGGCGGCAAGCGCATACAGGAGCATCGTTCCGCGCGTCTCGCGGATGCCGTAGACTGCGTTCATCCCGATGATGACTGCATACACCCCTTTGGATGCGCAAAAGAGCATCACTATCATAGTAAAAGAGGTCATCATCGTCGTGCTCTCCGCATAGGCCTCCGCAAGAATCTGGTTGACCAGAGGAAGAGAGCCTTCTGGAATGACTGTCAATAAATACTGTGTCAGCCGTCCCATGTCAATCGGCAGATGACTGAATACAGAGATGCAGAACATCGCCATCGGAAAAATAGACATCAGCAAAAATAAAGCCGCGTGCCCTGCAAAGGAGGACACGTGGTCAAATTTTACTTTCCGCACAAAACTATAACCAATCTCATAGACGGTTCTGATTTCTTTTCTGGTAATTCGTTTTTTCTTGCGCATTCGTTACTGCTTTTCCTTTTCTTTTGCCTTCTTGATAAGAAACAGATCGCTGATCGCCTTGCCCAGATCATGCGGGTAGAGCTGTACGACAGGGCTGTCTATGATCTTCCCGATTTTCATCTTAAAGCCAACTTTCACGAACTTGTCATCATCGGGAAATTCGTATGCCAGATATTCCCCATCCTCCATAAATTTTGTGTCCGGGATCGATATGTCCGTCTTTCTCTCCAGCATGACACTCATGGAGGTTGCCGCAGCGCCCATCATCTGGTTCATCGCCTCCGACACTGCGCTCAGATGCAGATCGCTCAAATCCATCTGGGCAAAGTCTCCCCTGCCGTCACTGCCCATCATCAAGTCTGCAATCGCCTTGGCATCCTGTTCTTCCAGCATCAGGATACTGCATCCCTTCACGCCTTCCACATAATTCACCTTCACAAAGACCTTCTTGGAAGATACATTCTTGGTATATTCACTCTTCTCTACAATCTCCACTCTGGGCGGTGTGATATCGACAGTCTGCCGCACCAGCATACTGAGTGTCGATGCAGAACTGCCAAGACAAATATTTGAGATCTCCCCAATTGCGTCTATTTCCATTTCAGAAAACACATAACTACCCATTCACCTACCTCCAATTCTGTGTGCTCTCGGAAACTCGAACCCCTTGTTCTATAAGGCTTCAAAAATTTCCGA
>ERZ779622.773-NODE-773-length-16129-cov-7.828481_pt1 | contig 16129 bp, 14 predicted proteins | sample MGYA00514188_ERZ779622 | MGnify/ENA primary metagenome ERZ779622 (study PRJEB29562, sample SAMEA4376702) | mouse gut metagenome | isolation source: Cecum | study: EMG produced TPA metagenomics assembly of the A DSS colitis mouse model was used to assess the...
TCGAACTCACTGTCGGCGATGATAACGTCGAAGTGGTCGATCTGGGACACCATGGCCCTGGTTTTCTCCGTGTGGGAGGCGGAGTCCTGAAAATACTGGCTCACCCGGTTTTTCAGCGCCTTGGCCTTGCCCACATAGATGACGGTGCTCTGGGCGTCCTGCATGATGTAGACCCCTGGCTTCAAGGGCAGGCTGTGGGCCTTCTCCTTCAGTTCATCAAAGGTCATCGGTTCCTCCCCTCCCTTCACAACATCAAAAAAGGCGCCGCGTTGCGGCGCCTTTCATGATTGGGGTGTTTACTCGGAGAAATCGGAAGAGATCATCTTGTACAGAGCCTCAACCGCTTCCTTCTCGTCGGCGCCATCAGCAATCAGCTTGATGGAAGTGCCTTTCACAATGCCAAGAGACAGAACGCCCAGCAGACTCTTCGCGTTGACCTTGCGCTCCTCTTTCTCCACCCAGATGGAACTCTTGAACTCATTGGCCTTCTGGATGAAAAATGTAGCGGGTCTGGCATGCAGGCCAACCTGGTTGTTTACAACGGCTTCCTGACTATACATATTGCGTACCTCCGCCCTATTCATTAGGATGTGGGTTAAGCATAGCAGATTTATCCCTGTTTCGTCAATGGACAATTGCACAAATATTACCGGATTTTTCACCCGCTTTTACAGGATAAATTTCATTTTTTGCCCTGATTTTTACATTTAAGCCAGTGGAGCTTCCACTTTAGAAGCTTTTCGCCCAATTTTCCCAATAAAACCGCATTTGTCACAAACATAAAACTTTCTGCCGTTTTTCCCCGGAATTTCAGCCCGACACAGACCGGAACACAGATTATTTCCCCAAACCCGGCCCACCCTATTCCTTTTTTCTCCATTCTATGAGAAAATGGAAGAAATATCATAAATTTTTCTCCTCCTATGTGACCCTTTCCCGCCCCAAATCGTTTTACCTGTGAAAGGAGGTCAAACGATGAGACAAACAGTCAGCGCTGACGAATTTGAGACGGCTTACGATACATACAGCGCGGCGGTCTACCGGCTGGCCCTGGTCTATCTGGGCCGGCCCGCCGATGCGGAGGACGTGACCCAGGAGGCCTTTCTCCGCCTGTTGTCCCGTGCCCCCCAATTCGCCGATGAGGCGCACCAGAGGCGGTGGCTCCTGCGGGTGACGGCCAACCTGTGCAAGGACCAGCTGCGGGGCTTTTGGCGCAGGCAGGTCGCCGAGTTGGAGGACACCCTCCCCGCTGCACCGCCGGAGGAGCGAGAGGCCCTGAAGGCGGTAATGGCCCTACCGGAGCACTACAGGCTTCCGATCCACCTCCACTACTATGAGGGCTACTCGGTGGCGGAGATCGCCGAAATTTTGAAGCTGGGACAGTCCGCCGTGAAAATGCGGCTGAAACGGGGCCGGGAGATGCTGAAGATCGAACTGGAGGGATCACATTGAACATCAATGATTACCGTCGGGCGATGGACCGCCTCGTCCCTGACGCCGCTTTAAAGGAGCGTATTATGAATCAGAAAAATATAAAAAAGAAGCACACCCCGGCCCGCCGGGTGTTTACCGCCGCCCTGGCGGCGGCCCTGACAATCGCCTGCCTCATCACCGTGGCCCTGGCGGCCAGCCCCGAGCTTCGCGCGGCGGTGCTGTCCTTCTTCCATATGGAGGAGCGGGAACAGGTGCCCAGCGGCGGCGCCAAACCGGACGGCCCCGACATCAGCCAGACGGAGATCGGGGAATCGGTAAAAGCGCAATATATCAAAATGGAGCAAAACACTTTTGGCCGGGGCTACAACTATTTTTCCGGGCTTTTGGCCGATCTGGAGTGGAGCGAGGATAATCGGACCCTCCTGTCCGCTGAGTTTGTGGAAATCCAGGATGGCCGGCTGGTTCCCATCCAGGGGGAGATGAAAACCAACGCAATTGATATCACTTATGAGGGTATTCACTACCAGGGAGAATTATACTGGTTTGTCCGGAACGGCAAGCTGTTTCTTACCAGAGGCACCCCTCTCGGAGTGGAGACCCGCCCGGAGGACGAGTGGTATATGGAACAAATCCCCGGCCGCACTGACGCAGTGATCCTGAATCTGGCCCAGGGGCGGCAGCTGGACTACACCCAATATCCCGTGCTCTACCACCTGGATACTGGAGAAGTGGAAGACATCCTTGCGGGCACCGGGGCGGCGGAGCTGGAGTATGCCTACTCCCACCTCTGGTCTGAGGATATGGGCCGCGCGCTGATTTCCTGCGGCGCGGGGCCGGACTGGCAGGAGGATTGGCTGTGCGACCTGGAGGCCAAAACCCTCACCCGGCTGACGGAGGTCACCGGTCTGAATGGGGATGTCACCGCCAATTTTATGGACCATGACACGCTGATTCTCAAGGAGTATTTCAGAGACGCAGAGGGTCTTTACCAGAGCGTGACCTGCTACACCTTCAATCTCTCCTCTAAACAGCTGGTCAAAACCCTGGACAACACCCCTTGCTACCGCTGGTTCGACGAAAATCCCAGCGGCGCTCAGCTGTTTGGCAGCCGCTGTGTTCTGATTTCGGAGTCAGGGCAGCTCCAGATTGTCGATCTGGAAACCGGAGAACCGACTGCGGTGGAGGGCTTCACCTATCAAAAGGGAGACGACTTTATGATCAGCCCCTTCGAAACCAAGCTGCTGTATTACCACTCCGCCCCTGATCTGGACGGCCTGGGCATCACGCAGCTGGGCGTTATCGACCTGGAGCGGAAAACCTTCACCGCCTTCGACCGGGAGGGCTATGAGGACCTCCATGAGGAGGCCATCGGCTGGGAGGACGACAGCACCGTGAGCATCAACGCCAGAACCTCCGACGGCGAGACGCAGTATCTGCTCCTGTATCAGTTTTAGAAAAAAGCGGCCGAAAGGCCGCTTTTTCTTATTTCAGCTCCGCCACGGTGACGCCGTCCTCCCCCTCGCCGTAGCGGCCGGGGCGGAAAGACTTCACATAGCGGCTGCGCTTGAGGTAGGTGCGCACGGCGCTTCTCACCGCGCCGGTACCCTTGCCATGGATGATGGTGACGGTCTCCAGCCTGCCCATCATGGCGGTGTCCAAAAAGCGCTCCAGATTGGCGATAGCCTCGTCGGTCATCATGCCCCGCAGGTCGATCTGGGACGGGACGGCGGCGGTACGCAAGGTGTGCTCCGCCTTGGCGATGATCCGGCGGGTCTCCTTCTGGGCCTGGGTCTCCCCCTCCACCACCCGGACCTCCTCCTGCTTGGCGGTGATCTTGAGGATGCCCGCCTGGAGCTGGAGGGTACCGTCCTTGCTCACCGACAGCACGACGGCCTTTGTCCCCATAGACACCAGCTCCACCGTGTCCCCCGCCTTGGCGGGCCGGGTGGGGGGCGGCGGCTCCACCTCGGGAGCCCCTCCGCCAATGTTCCGCTCGGCCTCGTTGAGCAGGCGGCGGGCCTCCGCCCGGCCGTCGTTCACCTGCTGCCAGTCCAGGTCCCGGCGCTTTTTCAGCTCCTTCAGTTCGTTGATGGCCAGGTCGCTGGCGGCGCGGGCCTCCTCGATGATGGCCCGCGCCTCGGCGTTAGCTTTCTCCACAACTTTCGCCCGCTCGGTCTCCAGCTTTTCCCGGTACTCCCGGGCCTTCTCCGCACTCTGCTCCATGTCCAGCTTGAGCCGCCGGGCCTCTTCCCGCTCCTTCTCCATCTCCTGCCGCTGCTGGTCCAGACGGGTGAGCACGTCCTCAAACCGGACGTTCTCCGCGTCCAGACGGGCGGCGGCCTTTTCGATGATATACTCGGGCAGACCCAGCCGCCGGGAGATGGCGAAGGCGTTAGACTTGCCCGGGATGCCCAGCACCAGCCGGTAGGTGGGGGCCAGGGTCTCCACGTTGAACTCACAGGAGGCATTCTCCACCCCGGGGGTGGTCATGGCATAGACCTTCAGCTCGGCATAGTGGGTGGTGGCCGCCACCTGAGCTCCGATGCCCCGGGCGCTCTCAATGATGGCTGCGGCCAGGGCGGCCCCCTCCACCGGGTCGGTGCCCGCCCCCAGCTCGTCGAAAAGGATAAGGGTATTCTCGTCCGCTTCGGCCAGGATGCCCACGATGTTGGTCATGTGGGAGGAGAAGGTGGACAGGGACTGAGCGATGGACTGCTCGTCTCCGATGTCGGCCAGCACCCGGGAAAAAATCCGGACGGTAGAGTCATCCCTGGCCGGGATATGGAGACCGCACTGGGCCATGAGGGTGATAAGGCCCAGGGTTTTCAGCGTAACCGTCTTGCCGCCGGTGTTGGGGCCGGTAATGACAAGGGTGTCAAAGCGCTCCCCCAGCTCCAGATCGTTGGCGACAGCCTTCTTCTGGTCCAGCAAGGGGTGCCTCGCCCCCCGCAGGTGTAAATACTTGTCAGACAGTCTTGGCTCCGTACATTCCAGCTTTAACGACAGCTTGGCCCGGGCGAAAATGGCGTCCAGCCAAATGAGGAGCTGGTAGTCCTCCGTAATGTCCTCCTTGTGGGCAGCGCACTGGGCGGACAGCTCGGCCAGAATGCGCTCAATCTCTTTTTTCTCCTTGGCCAGCAGCTCCCGCAGCTCGTTGTTGGCTTTGACCACCCCCATGGGCTCGATGAAAAAGGTGGAACCCGAGGAGGACACGTCGTGTACCAGGCCGGGGATGGCGTTCTTGTGCTCCGACTTCACCGGCACCACGTACCGGTCGGAGCGGATGGTGATGATGGACTCCTGCAAATACTTGGACTGGTTGGAGGAGATCAGCTTTTGAAGGATGTCCCGCACCTTGGACTCGGTGGCCCGCATGTGCCGGCGGATGGAGGCCAGCTCCGGGCTGGCGGAGTCGGCCAGCTCGTCCTCCCCCACGATGGAGTTGGTGATGGTGTCCTCCAGAAAGCGGTTGGTGGTCAGCGCCCGGAACAGGTGGGAGATGGGGGTCTTTTCCTCCCCAGCCCCGTACTCGGAGGCCGTGCGGGCCGCCCGCAGTACGGCAGCGATCTCCAATAACTCCCGGGTGTTCAGGCTGCCCCCCATGTCCGCCCGCTGAAGGCTGGCGGCTACCGGCTTGATGCCGGCGAAGCCAGGGGTGCCCCGGAGGACCAGCAGCTTGACGGCTGCGGTGGTCTCCGCCTGGGCCCGGCGCACATCGTCGATGTCGTCCATAGGCCGCAGCTTCAGCGCCCGCTCTCGGCCCTCGTCGGTGACGGCGCACCCGGACAGCAGCTCCAGTACCCGTAGCAGCTCCAGGGTGGCCATGGATTTTTCAAATAATTCGCTCATAGGCTTCCTCCTGTTTTATCCGACACGGCGATCACAGCGCTTGTGTACTTTATAAAAGCTCCTTTCAGCTGACCGCTTTCCACGCCTCTTTCAGCGGCCGGAACCGCTCCGGAATCTGCTCCAAAGGCATGGCGTCGTGAACGGCGCAGGTGCCCGCCTCCTGGGCGGTCTGGTAGTACCACCGCTTGTAGTCCAGCATGAGAAGGGTGTCCTCCAGCTGCTTCTGCTGCTCCAGCACCGACTGCCGCTGCTTCTCCAGCAGGTCCAGCCGCTGGCCGATGGTGGCGTCTCCCTCGCGGGACCAGTCCATAAAGGTCCTGATCTCCTTCAGCGGCATACCCGCCTTTTTCAAACAGCCCAGCATCCGCAGCCATTCCATATCCTCATCCTTGAACATGCGGATACCCCCGCTGGACCGCTCCACAAAGGGCAGCAGCCCCTCCTTGTCGTAGTAGCGCAAGGTAGACGGGGCCACGTTCAGCTTCTGGGCCATCTCTCCAATGGTATAAAACATGGCAATCTCTCCCAAAAAGTCTTGACTTAAAGTTGGCTTCAAGTTGTATAATCGTTCTATACTTACAGGGCTATTATAGCCTTTGCATTTCGATCCGTCAATGAAAGGATGGTTTTTATGATTTACAAGCAGTTTCAGGATGTGAAGCTGTCCACCCTGGGCTTCGGCTGTATGCGCCTGCCTACCGTGGACGGGAACGACGCCAAGCCCGACGAGGCGGAAGCCGCTAAGCTGGTGGCGAAGGCCATGGAGGCCGGGGTCAACTACTACGACACCGCCTGGGGCTACCACGCCGGCAACTCCGAATGGGTCATGGGCCGGGTTTTGAAGCAGTATCCCCGGGACAGCTTCTGCCTGGCTACCAAGTTCCCAGGCTACGATCTGTCCAACATGGACAAGGTGGAGGAAATTTTCGACAAACAGCTGGAAAAGCTCCAGGTGGATTACTTTGATTTCTACCTCTTCCACAACGTCTGCGAGATGAATATTGACGCCTACTTAAACCCCCAGTTCCATATCTACGACTCCCTTATGGCCCGGAAGATGGCGGGACAGATACGCCATCTGGGCTTCTCCGCCCACGGCGATCTGAACACCATGAGGCGCTTCCTGGAGGCCTACGGCAAGGACATGGAGTTCTGCCAGATTCAGCTCAACTGGCTGGACTGGAACTTCCAGAACGCCAAAGCCAAGGTGGAGCTGCTCAAGGAGTGGAACATCCCCGTTTGGGTGATGGAACCCCTTCGGGGCGGCAAGCTGGCCAGGCTGCCCGACGAGTACGCCGCCCGGCTGAAGGAGCTGCGGCCCGATGAGGGCGTCCCCGCCTGGGCCTTCCGTTTTCTCCAGTCCATCCCCTCGGTGACGGTCACCCTGTCCGGCATGTCCACCATGGAGCAGGTGGAGGACAACCTGCGTACCTTCGCCGAGGAAAAGCCCCTGTCCGAACAGGAGCGCAAAACCTTGCTGGCCGTCGCCGACAGCATGACCGGCCGGACCTCGGTCCCCTGTACCGCCTGCCGCTACTGCACCACCCACTGCCCCCAAGGGCTGGATATCCCCATGCTGCTGGAGCTGTACAACGAGCACACCTTCACCGGCGGCGGCTTCATCGCCCCCATGCGGGTGGCTCAGCTTCCCGATGAAAAGAAGCCCTCCGCCTGTTTGGGCTGCCGCAGCTGCGAGGCGGTCTGCCCTCAACAGATCAAGATTTCCGAAGCTCTGGCCGACTTCTCCGCCAAGCTGTGACTATGAAAAAGGCCCCCACATGGGGGCCTTTTCCTATGTCAGAAGGTAAGCAGAAAATCGTTGATGAAGCGCAGCGCAGAACCGGCACAGTCGCTGTGGGGACCATAGCGCTCCAGATGCAGGAACGTCCCTTCCGCCTCAAATAGGGTTTTCTCCCCCAGCTCCCAGTACATCTCCGGGAAATGGGGCTCCAGATAGGCGGCCAGCGTCCCGCCCAGCATGATATCACAGTCAAAGCTCATTCGGATTACGGCCAGCGCGTCGGTCAGATGGTCCCGATACTCCTCCCAGACGGCGGCGACGGCCTCGTCCCCCGCCTCCAGACAGGCAAAAAACTCCGCCAGGGTGATGCCCAGATCGGTGCTGAGCCGGTCCATGGAGCAATACTCCTCCAGGCAGCCCCTTCGCCCACAGCTGCACAACCGCCCGTTAGGGACAATCCGAAAATGACCGAACTCGCCGCTGCGGCCGTTGTCTCCAGTGTACTGCCTGTCGTTCAGCAGGATCGCGCCGCCAACGCCTCGCTTCAAGGACAGGTAGATCATATTCCGCTGGCCGCCGTCCAGCCAGTGCTCCAGATAACCGCTGGCGTTGGCGTCGTTCTCCACATAAACCGGATAGCGGGAAAATTCACGGTATATCTCCTCCAGGGGGACATCCCAGATGTTCAGGGTGGGCGCCATAACCAGCTTGTCCCTCCCCCGGTCAATGATCCCCGGGACGGCGATTCCCACACCCAGCATCCGGTTTCGGTCCAAGCCGGAGCCGTTTAAAAGGGATTCCATCTCCTGAACCAGGCGCCGGTAATAGGCGTCTGTGTGGCTGAATGAAACGGTCAGCTCCCGGCTGACCAGCTCCTGCAGCCGCATATCCAGCGCGGCAATATACACCTTGCCTTGCTCAATGGATACCCCCACCGCATAGAGCGCCTGCGCGTTCAGCTCATAGGTGTTCTCCTCCGGGGCGGCGGTCACAAGGCCCTCGTTCACTAGGTCCTCCAGGCTCTCCGTCACGGTGCGCATATCCAGGGACAGAGCCTCCGCCAATTCCTCGGCGGCAGCCCGTCCGGTTTTCCGATATATGTACTGATAGACCTTTCGGCGGTTTGTCTGCCGCGTGACCGCAGCCGTCATCTTCCCTTCCACCGCTCCGGCCTCCTTTCCATATTTTCGTGGGATTTTTTCGCGGAGCCTATTATACCACGCATATTTAAAAAAGACCAGTGTGATTTCATTTTTTGGTAATATTGAAAGGAACCCGCCGGCCGGCGGGCTCCTTTATCAATGGAATTGCTCAGAATATCACAGGCTCTCAGACCTTGGCGGCCTTCTTCCGGAAGGGCTTGCCGTCCATGTCTTTCAGGGTGAGGCCCAAAGCAACGAACGCAAAGTTCATAATGGGCATCAGCCAGTTGAACAGAGCCCAGGGACCATAGTGAGCGACATCGATGTCCAGCGTGTCGGAAATGAACACGCCGCAGGTGTTCCAGGGGATCAGGGCGGAGGTCACGGTGCCGGCGCCCTCCAGAGCGGAGGACAGCACGGTGGGATGCAGGCCCATCTTGCGGTACTCGTCGGCGTACATACGGCCGGGGACCACGATGGAGATGTACTGCTCGGGCATGGTGGCGTTGGAAACAACGCAGGTGACCTCGGTGAGGGCGACCAGACCGGCAGGACCCTTGGCCAGCTTCTTGAGCTGGTTGACAACGACCTCCAGCTGGTGGGTGTACTCCATAATGCCACCGAACATCATGGCGATGATGGTCATGGACACGGAGAACATCATGCCCAGAATACCACCGCTCTCCAGCAGACGGGTCATGGTATAGGCGGTCTCCTCGGAGAGGGTGGCGTCGAACATCGCCAGGGCCTCATCGCTGAAGTAGTAGCCGTTGATGCCGAAATCGAACAGGCTGCCCGGGGTGCAGTTGCCGCCCTGGAAGATGATGCCCAGGATGGCTCCTACAAAAATGCCCAGAGTGATGCCGGGGATAGCGGGCACCTTCATAGCCACCGCCACAATAACAACAACAGGAGGCACAAGCAGCAAGGGGTTGATGTTGAACACACCGCCGTTGGCAGCGTTCAGAGCATTGGAGAACTCCACAACGCGGCTCATGTCGGCGTCGCCGCCGTGGTACTGCATGGCGCCCAGCACACCGAAGGCCACCAGTGTGATGCCGTAGGTGACAGCGGTGGGCAGCAGCATGGCCTTCACGTGGCTCATGACATCGGTGCCGGCCATAGCGGGGGCCAGGTTGGTGGTGTCGGACAGGGGGGACATTTTATCGCCGAAGTAGGCGCCGGACAGGATAGCGCCGGCGGTCATGGCGGGGTCCATGCCCAAGCCGAAGCCGATGCCCATAAAGGCCACGCCCATGGTGCCCATGGTGCCCCAGGAGGTACCGGTGGCCAGGGAGGTGATGGAGCAGATCAGCACGACGGCGACAAAGAAGATGGCGGGATGGAGGATCTTCAGGCCGTAGTACACCATGGCGGGCACCACGCCGGCGTTGATCCACACGCCGATCAGGATACCGACGATGATCAGGATACAGCAGGACTGGAGGGCCTTATAGATGCCGTCCATCATGGACTTCTCGATCTCTTCCCACTTGTAGCCCAGGTACATGGCCATCAGGGCGGCGGCGCACACGCCCACAAACATGGGCACATGGGGATCGACCTCATAGTACATAATACCAACTGCCAGGACAAAAATCAGAACGCCCAGGGTAACCAGTGCCTCCCACAGTTTTGGCATGCGGCCGGAGCCGGTTTTCTTTTCTTCACTCACTGATTTTACCAACCTTTCTTAATGCACACACTCCCTTGTCCGGGAGCCCGGCGGGCCCCAAAACAAACAAATGCATTTTTTGGGTAACGTTACGTTTTCTGGTAATCCGTGGGTATACCGCGCAGGATCAATCGCAACACCTCTTCTCCCCTATTCCTCTCCTCTTTCCGCCGCGTCCGGACGCGGCGCACGGCCCATACTATGGGCCGTAATTTATTATACTACATCGCTGGCAAAAACGCAAGTATTTTTCCTTATAATTTCAGATTTCCCAAAAGGATCGCAGGAGTATCGCCGATATAATCAGCAATTTTCACTAAATAAAAAGAGGAGTATCGTTTCCGATTATGCGTTATTACATCTATCTGCGCATTCCGGTTATATATTCTGCAAGCTTTCCTGCAAATCGCAGACCCATTCCAACCTCCCCTGTCGGGCGGCCCGATACCGGGGCCGCCCGCCGGGGACTGGAATTGCTTATTTGCCCAGCTCAGTGAGGGCCTTGTCGATGGCGGCCACTACAATGTCACACTCGGCCTCGGTGGCGACCAGAGGCGGAATGAAGCGCAGTACGTTGCCGGCGGTGCAGTTGATCAGTACATTCTGCTCAAAGCACTTGTCCACGATCTTGGGACCGATCTCGTTATCGGTAAGCTCCACGCCGTTGATCATGCCCAGGCCGCGGACCTCTTTGGCCACGCCGGGGTGCTTGTCAACCATCTTTTTCAGCTCGGCGCGGAAGTGCTCGCCTACCTTGACGGCGTTGTCCATCAGGCCCTCGTTCAGCATGGTGTCCAGGGTGGCGGCGGCCAGCCCGCAGGCCAGAGGCCCGCCGGCGAAGGTGGAGCCGTGGGTGCCGGGGATCAGGGTTTGAGCGGCGTCGCCCCGGGCACAGACCGCGCCGATGGGCACGCCGGAGCCCAGCGCTTTGGCCATGGAGCAGGTGTCGGGCTCCACGCCGTAGTTCTGGTGGGCGAACAGCTTGCCGGTGCGGCCGGAGCCCACCTGCACCTCGTCGAACATGAGGAGGATGCCCCGCTCGTCGCAGATGTCACGCAGGCCCTGGAGGAACTCCTGGGTGGCGGGACGGACGCCGCCCTCGCCCTGGACGGGCTCGGTGAGGATGGCGCACACCTTGTCGTCCAGCTGCTCCTTGACGGACTCCAGATTGTTGAACTCGGCGTAGCGGAAGCCCTCAGGCAGCGGGGAGTACCACTTGGGATTGTGGACGATCTCCTGGCCGGTGGCGGTGGCGGTGGCCAGAGTGCGGCCGTGGAAGCTCTTCAGCATGCTGATGACCACATAGCGCTCGGGATGGCCATGGTCCACGGCGTACTTACGGGCCAGCTTGATCTGGCCCTCGTTGGCCTCGGCGCCGGAGTTGGCGAAGAGCACCTTCTCAAAGCAGCTGTTCTCCACGATCATCTTGCAGACCTGGATGGCGGGGGCGTTGTAGTAGTAGTTGGAGCAGTGGAGCATGGTCTGAGCCCGCTCGGCCATGGCCTTCACGATAGCGGGGTGGCAGTGGCCCAGGCCGTTGACGGCGATGCCGCCCACGAAGTCCAGGAATTTGCGGTCGTCCAGGTCCCAGACCCAGCAGCCCTCGCCCCGATCCATGACGATGGGCATACGGGCATGGTTGCCGTACAGATACTTGTCGGCATCGGCAATGGCCTCGGCGTTGCTCTTGTAATTTTGAAGCATAGAGATGTCCTCCTAAAAATTTTATTGTGCGCTCACGCGCCTGTTCACTTGTTCCATTTAATGCCCACGCTGGGCTGGGCGGTCCCCACGGTGGTGCCGGTGCCCTCATCAGAGAAGGCCTCGTACAGCATGCTGTGGGGCTGGCGGCCGTCAATGATATGTACGCTGGTGACCCCCTCTTCGATGGCCTGCACACAGCAGTCCACTTTGGGGATCATGCCGCCGGCGATGGTGCCCTGGTCCTTCAGACCCTGAACATCGGCCACGTTCAGGTAGGAAATGACGTCCCGCACCTTGATATCGTTGCACAGCCCCTCAATATCGGTGAGAATCATCAGCTTTTCCGCCTTCAGCGCCCCGGCCAGCTTGCTGGCGGCGGTGTCGCCGTTAATGTTGAAGCTGGTCCCATTTCCGTCAGTGCCCACGGGAGCCACCACAGGGATGAACCCGGCGTTCAGCATGGCCAGCACCGGCTCGGCGTTCACCTTGACCACGTCGCCCACATAGCCCAGCTCTTCGCTGCGCTGGACGCACTGGAACAGGCTGCCGCTGATGCCCGACAGACCCACAGCCTTGCCGCCCTGGGCGCTGATGCGGCCCACCAGCTCGCTGTTCACCTGGCCGATGAGCACCATCTCCACCACCCGGATGATCTCGGCGGAGGTGTAGCGCAGGCCGTTGATGAACTTTACGGGGATGTCCAGCTGCTCCAGCATCTTATTGATGCCAGGGCCGCCGCCGTGGCACAGCACGGGCTTGAGGCCCATGGCCTTGAGGAGGACCACGTCCCTGATGACGTTGGCCTTCAGCTCCTCGTTAATCATGGCGTTGCCGCCGTACTTGATGACCACAATCTTGCCGGCATACCTGCTCAGATAGGGCATGGCCTCCAGCATGGTCTCAACTTTTTTAGCAATTTCGTTCACGGTACTGCTCCCCTCCCATCAAGAGCGGTAGTCGCCGTTGATCTTCACATAGTCGTAGGTCAGGTCGCAGCCGAAGGCGGTGGCCTGGCCGTCGCCGCTGTGGAAGTCCACAATGACGGTGATATCGTGCTCGGTGAGGACAGCCTTGGCCAGCTCCTCGCTGAAGTCGGTACCGAAGCCGGCCTCCATCACCGCCACCTCGCCGGCGGCGCTCTTGAGGATGCAGTCGGCCTTGGTGGGGTCCACATCGGCGCCCGAGTAGCCGGCGGCGGCCATGATACGGCCCCAGTTGGCGTCCCGGCCGAAGACGGCGGCCTTAAAGAGGGTGGAGCCGGCAATGGACCGGGCCACCAGCCTGGCGTCCTGCTCGGTGGGCAGACCGTTGGCCTCCACGATCATCAGATGGGTCGCACCCTCGCCGTCGGAGGCGATGCGCCGGGCCATATCAATGCAGATGCTGTCCAGCAGGCCGGCGAAAGCGGCCTTGTCGGCCTCGCTCTCAATGGCCACGCCGGAGGCGCCGTTGGCGAAGAGGAACAGGGAGTCGTTGGTGGAGGTGTCGCCGTCCACGGTGGTCATGTTGAAGCTCTTGTCGGCCGCGGCCTTCAGCATCTCCTGGAGCACGGGGGCCTCCACCCTGGCGTCGGTGGTGACATAGCTGAGGGTGGTGGCCATGTTGGGGTGGATCATGCCGGAACCCTTGCACATGGCGGCGATACGGATGGTGCCGCCGGACAGCTCCAGCTCATAGGCCACTTCCTTCTTCTTGGTGTCGGTGGTCATGATGGCCCAGGCGGCGTCGGTGCCCTGCTCCACGTTCAGGGTGGGCACAATGCGGCGCACGCCCTCCAGCACTTTGTCCACAGGCAGCTGCTGGCCAATGACGCCGGTGGAGCTGACGAACACCTCGTCCGGCCCCAGGCCCAGCAGCTCTTCCGCCAGAAGCTCCACCTTCTTGGCGTTCTCCAGCCCCTGCTCGCCAGTGGCGGCGTTTGCGTTGCCGCTGTTGATGACCACGGCCCGGGCCTTGCCCTTCTTCAGCACCTCCCGGCCCAGCAGAACGGGGGCGGCGCAGAACTTGTTGGTGGTGAACAGGGCCGCGCAGGCCGCGGGCTCCTGGGAGTAGAGGATAGCCACGTCGGGCTTCTCGCTCTTGCGGCTCTTCACGCCCACATAGCAGGCGCCGGCCACATACCCCTTGGGGCTGGTAATGCTGCCGCCCTCGATAACTTTATACGCCATGTAACATTGCTCCTTTCCAAATCACTTCTATGTACATCCGGCCCTCTGGCCGTTTTGAGGCGAATCAGGGGTACATCGGGGGGATCATCAGGCCGGTGGTCTCGGGCAGGCCGAAAATGATGTTCATGTTCTGGATGGCCTGGCCGGCGGCGCCCTTGCCGATGTTGTCGATGACGGAGCTGATGACGGCGCGTTTGGTGCGCTTATCAAAAGTGGGGGTGATGCAGCACAGGTTGGTGCCGGCGGTCCACTTGGTCTGAACGGGCTTGCTGGCGGGATAGACATGGACGAAGGGCTCGTCCTTATAGTAGCGGTTGTAGAGCTCAAACAGCTCCTCGTCGCTGGTATCCTTGTTCAGGGTAGCGTACAGAGTGACCTCAATGCCGCGAATCTGGGGGGTGAGGTGGGGCTGGAAGTTGATGAACTGCCAGGTCTCAGGCTTCATCAGGTCCTTGCCTGTGATGTAGGCGATGTTCTGCTCGATCTCGGGGGTGTGGCGGTGGCTGCCTCCCAGAGCGTAGGCGAAGAAGCTGTTGCTGGCCTCAGCCAGGAGCTTGTTGGGGGCGGGCCGGCGGCCGGCTCCGGTGAAGCCGCTCTTGGCGTCCACGATGATGGTGTTGTCCACCACCATGCCCTCCTTCAGGATGGGCATCAGGCCCAGCGTGGAGGCAGTTGGATAGCAGCCGGGGTTGGAGATGAGGCTGGCGCCCTTTGCCAGGTCCCGCATGACCTCGGGGATACAGTAAACGGCATCCTTGGTCATCTGGTAGTCGGGATGCTCCAGGTGATACCACTTCTCCCAGGTTTTGGCGTCCCGGAACCGGATGTCGGCGCCGAAGTCAATGAACTTCTTGCCCCCGGCCAGCACCTTGGCGGCGATGCCAGGCACGGTGCCGGCGTCCACGGCGGTGAACACCACGTCGCTGTCCCGGACAATCATGTCGATGGTGGCATCGTCCATGGGCAGGATCTCCTGGTCGTAGAAGCCCGCAAGAGCCGGGTGCTCGTCCTGAATCCTGCGGCCGGCGGCAAAGCTGTCGGCCAAGTAGGCCACCTGGGTCTCAGGGTGGTTCACCATCAGGCGGAGAAGCTCACCCAAGGCGTAGCTGGCGGCGCCGCAGACAGAAAAACGGATCATGATACATTACCTCCTTGAATATTTCACCCGCATTTTTCGCGGGTGTTTGGGAACCCTTTTATGCTGTAGAAACCTACTGCCACAACTATTTCCGGATTTTTTTCGTATTTTTTTGAAGCTCCGATATAGATTGTGTTGAAATTTCCCAGCCACTATTATATAATCATTAGGCAGAATATACAAGACAGAATTTTTTCTGTGAAACATTCCTTTTTGGAATGAATTTTTGTGTGAATTACATATTAGAGAAGGGAGCCGATCCTTGTGAGCATTCAGAAGTACATCGCCTACCTCAAGACTATTGAAACCGGCAGCATCACCAAGGCCGCCGCCCAGCTGGGCTACACCCAGTCCGCTGTCAGCCGGATGATCGCCGACCTGGAAAAGGGCTGGGGGGTCACCCTCCTCACCCGGAACCGCTCCGGCATTGAGATCAGCTCTGAGGGGCTGATGCTGCTGCCCAAGCTCCAGGTCATCTGCTCCGGCTATGAATCCCTCAACCGCACGGTGGCCGAGCTGCACAGCCACACCTCCGGCTCCATCCGGGTTGGCACCTTCTCCAGCTTTTCCTGCGGTCTGCTCCCTGCCATCATCAAGGCCTTCCATGAGATCTACCCCCATATCACCTTTAACCTGCTCAACGGGGAGTACAACGAGATTGCCGGCTGGCTGCGCAAGGGGCTGGTGGACTGCGGCTTCGTGGCCCTCCCCACCGCCGATGATCTGGACGCCGCCTTCCTGGTCCAGGACAGTCTGGTGGCCGTTCTCCCCCCGGACCACCCCATGGCCGACGCCCCCTACTTTCCCGTGGATATGCTGTCTCACGAGGACTTCATCAACGTGCGGGAGGAACAGGACTATGAGATTGCCAAATTCCTGGATGAGCTCCAGCAGAAGCCCAAGATCCGCTATGAGAGCAGCGACGACTACGCGATTCTGTCCATGGTGGAATCCGGCCTGGGCATCAGCGTGATCCACGATCTGATGTTGGTCCCCAACCGATACAACGTGGTGGCCAAGCCTTTTGACGTTCCCCTCGTCCGGGACATTGCCGTGGCCGTGAAGAAGGAGGCCACCCTGTCCACCATTACCCAGCTGTTCCTGGACCACACCAAAACCTGGGCCAGACAGCAGTTTCTCTCCTCCATCCGCACCTGACCGAAATCTTACACTTTCACCAAAAACGGGAGGGCATTTTTGTAGCCCTTATCATTCACTACAGTCATTTAATTGTGGCAACCCCCACAAAATCTGTGCTTTACTCCTCCCAATTCTATG
>ERZ779622.780-NODE-780-length-16049-cov-8.663686_pt1 | contig 16049 bp, 14 predicted proteins | sample MGYA00514188_ERZ779622 | MGnify/ENA primary metagenome ERZ779622 (study PRJEB29562, sample SAMEA4376702) | mouse gut metagenome | isolation source: Cecum | study: EMG produced TPA metagenomics assembly of the A DSS colitis mouse model was used to assess the...
TGATTAAATATGCAGTTATCAGCGTTCAAAGCAATTGAGTTTCACTGATTCAGGTTTAGAAGATGATTGGAGAAACTTATCAGCAGTTGAAAAGCAGGAAGCAATGATGGAAACTGTATATTTAGAAGAGCCGCCTTCGTATGTACAGGAAAAGAGTCCCACATTGACCAGTAGAGAAATACCGTTTGAAATAACTTGCGACAGTACGGAAGTGTCACGACAGGGGAATGCTTTTATTGTAACTGCACCAGGCGCATCTGTTACATTAAGTTTTGAAGGTATGCCGAACTGTGAGACTTACTTTTCGATAAGAGGACTTGATTTTGAAGGAATATCATATCATGAGTTATATTTTGGGGACGAAGCGGTTGACCCGTATAATATTTATAATGAAACAACCTGGGATCTTCTTTCCTACGATAGAAAGAAAAGTATAAAGAGAGAGAAAGCATTTTCGATACCTGTAGAAGAGACTGGCATAACGCTGACAGCATCAAATGGTTCTTATGGGATGATGCCGTATAAAACGCAAGACTATGCATGGTATTCTGACCGACATGATTTTACAGCAAATATGTCTTATTCAGAAGAAGCAATAAAGACATTAACAATGTCGTTTCAACAAATAGGAGTCTATAGATTTGATGAAATGACGGTAATCTGTCAACCGATGGAATATTACGAGCAAAGAATAGATAATCTGAAAAAAGATACAATTGACAAGGTTTATATTGACAATGATCGAGTGTACGGCACGATAAGTGCTTCTGCGCCTAAGATGGTCTGCTTTTCTATACCGTATTCTGATGGGTGGAAGGCCTATGTTGATGGTAATGAAGTGAAATTACATCATGCGAATATCGCATATATGGCAATTGAAATAGAGTCCGGAGAACATCAGTATGAGTTGGTTTATGAAACGCCTTTGCTAAAATCTGGAATGTATATTTCTGTTGTAAGTCTAAGTATATTTTTCGCCATCTTTATGTTCAGGAAACGGAGAATATTCCGCATTGGCAGAGATATTCTGAAATGAATGATTTTACGGACGCACTTGAAAAAAGCAGAAATTATAGGTATCATGTATCTATAACTTAGTCTCGATTAAATGATAAGGAAAATGAGAAAACTATGAAAAAAATATTAGTTTTTGGAAGACCATACAGTAACGGGGGAGACTTCCTGATTTATGATAGAATAGTGAGAGTATTGAAGGCATTCAATCCGGAGTGCTGTATTGAATTAAATCTGGACAGTGATGCCCAGTTTCAGACAGCAGAACTTAATGAATATGATACGATCGTGACCGGTGGCGGCGGTGCGCAATATGCCGAGGCTTATGTAAGGACAAGTTTTTTCTATCAGCATATGGATGAGATCAGCGTACCGATCCACTACATGGGAACCGGGTTGTATGGTGCTGATGGTGAGGATGAGACCCTTTACGAATACCGGTACTCTGATGACATAGTTGCCTATTTCAACAAAGTTATAGAGCGTGGAGGGCAGCTTGCTTCAAGAGACTGGGTGGTAGATACGATTTTACGTAACAATGGGGTGAAGGGAGTGATCATGGCAGGCTGTCCTGCCTGGTATGATCTTGCAATGTTGGAGAGACCGGAAGGTGATACTGTATTCCGAAAAGACTTTGCTTGTAAAGAGATAAGGTCGATAGCGATTTCTAACCATGGACTTACTAAGAATGCACAGGATCATGAAAAGAAGCTTAGGCAAATAAAAGAGCTGATCGTTTTTCTGCAGAAGATATTCCCGGGGACGGAAATGCTGCTTACTTTTAACGATGGTTATATCACAAAGTATTCCAGGAACTATAATCTGACTTTGCAGGAATGGGCGGTAGAACATGGAGTGAAGTGTGTGGATCTCTCTGGTGACGCAGAAAAGTTCAGGGCGCTTGACGGAATTGATCTGCACATTGGTTTTCGTGTGCATACACATATCTACTGTATCAGTAAGATGATTCCGAGTCTTTTGATAGAGGAGGATATCAGAGGGTATGGTATGAATGAAACCCTGTGTCTTCCTCACATCAGAGCGTATGCCGAACACAGCAAGCCGGATGAATTTATAGCGAATCCGTATTTGAATGTGCAGTTGTCTACGCTGCTGGAGCAGATGTGTGTACAGGGGCGCATTGACTACGGTGAAGTTTTCAGGGGTATCAGGAAATGTTATGAGACCGGAATGAAGGCGTGGCTTACGAATGTTATGAAATGAGTTGTGAAAATATTATGTGGAGACGTGTTAAGAATGGTATGGACTGTTTTGTAAGATGGTCAGTGCTGATAGGATAGAGATCATTGTAAATAAAGTTTACAGGGATAGGGTTTCTTATGAAAATGAAACAATGTAAAAGTGTATTTTAGAAAAAATTGTGGTAGTATTATCAAAAGACGAGGTAACGCAATATGAAATTTTTAGTAGTCATTCCCGCACGGGGCGGTTCCAAAGGGATTCCAATGAAAAATATCTATCCGTTAAACGGGAAACCTTTATTATCCTATTCCCTGGAGATGATGTGTCAGGTGGAATTTGATGGAGACGTGGTGGTGAGTACCGATTCGGAACAAATCAAGGAGGTAGCACTTCTGACACCGGGCATAGAGGTGGTGGACAGGCCGCAGGACATTTCCGGCGACAAGGCAAGTACCGAGTCGGCACTGCTGCATGCTTTGGAGGTTATGGAGGAAAGGAAAGGTTACACTTTTGATGCCGTAGTAACGCTTCAGGCAACTTCTCCTCTTCGCAGAGCCGAGACGGTCAAAGCGTGTTTCAATCAGTATGAGCAGGATCGTGACAAATATGACGCGCTGCTTACGCTGACAGAGACCAGAACGGATTATTGGATTAAGGAGGGAGAGAATCACTACCGCAGATTATATCCTGATGCACCCAGAAGAAGGCAGGACAGAGATCCGATCTATATTGAAAACAGTGCGGTGTATATCACGGACAGGCAGTCTCTGCTGGACACAGGATCTGTTTTGGGACATCGTGTAAACGGATATGTGATTCCGGAAAAAGAAGGCGTAGATATCAATGAACCGATAGATATTGTTTTGGCGGAAGAGTTGATAAAAGAAAGGGATAAGGTGTCAAAGGAAAATGAGAACGATCACGATTGAGAACAGGGTAATTGGCGAAGGACAGCCTGCATTTATTATTGCAGAAGGTTGCGACAATCATATGGGGAATATGGATGCTGCCAAAGAAATGTGCCGTCAGGCAAAACTGGCAGGAGCGGATTGTATCAAATTTCAGCATCATCTTCCGGATGAGGAAATGTTGAAGGATGTCCCGATGTCTTCCAATTTTGATATTCCGCTTTATGATTTCCTGAAATTACATGCGCTGACGCTTGACCAGCATGTGGAATTGATGAATTATTGTAAGGAAATAGGGATTATGTATCTGTGCACGCCGTTTAGTCTGAAGGCGGCATATGAATTGAATGAGATTGGGGTCTCGGCCTTTAAAATCGGTTCAGGCGAGATGACGGATGTACCGACTCTGCAGGCGATCGCCAGGCTGGGTAAACCGATGATCGTATCAACTGGTATGTGTACCATGGACGAGATCAAGAGAACTTATGACGCACTTGTTGAAACGGGAGTAGAATTCGCGTTTACAAACTGCTTGTCGGAATATCCTCCGAAGTATGAAGATGTGAATCTTGGTGTTATCGCCAGTATGAAGGAAGCATTTCCGAAGGCCGTTATAGGGCACTCGGATCATACGCCGGATCTGTACACATGTTATGCGGCGGCAGCCTTGGGAGCCGCTATTATTGAGAAGCATGTTATCCTGAGCAAACAGACGCCGGGGCCGGATCAGACGGTTTCGATTGACTTTGAAGATCTGTATCGTCTGGTGGATGGCGTTCGCAAGATCGAACTTGCATCCGGTAATGAGAAATGTGTTCATAAAGATGAAGATGCCATCAGGTCATGGGCCTTTAGGAGTATTGTTTCGTTACGGGACATTAAAGCCGGCGAAGTGATCACACAGGAGATGATCTGGTCTAAAAGACCGGGAACAGGTATCCCGTCTCATCGTATGGCGGAGGTGATCGGCAGGAAGGCGGCAAAAGATATTCAGAGCAATGTGCTGCTAAAATGGGAAGACCTCGCGTGACGGTTTCAGATGGTTTCAATATATTTTGTGTAAGCAGAGATTCAGGAATACAGACAAGTAATAAAGGATGGGAGAAAAAGCACATAGGCCGGAAGGAGACAGGAATTCGGCAGGTGTAATGAATAAGCAGGACATGAAGAAAATTATGATCATAACCGGTTCCAGGGGAGAATGGGGATACATCCGACCGATCATGCGGTTGATAGAGAAGAGGGAGGATGTGGAAGCAGTATTGGTGGTTACCAATATGCATTTGCTCCCGGCCTATGGAAGTTCATACAAAGAGATTGAGAATGATGGTTTTCACATTGATTACAAAGTGCATATGTCTCTGGATGGTTACAGCCATGTGACGCAGGCCAAATCGTTGGGAATTTTTTTGTCATCCATGCCGGATATTATCGAAAATGAGAAGCCGGACTGGATTCTTCTGGCGGGCGATCGTGGGGAACAGCTTATGGGCGCCATCGCAGGAGCCTATACCTATACACCGGTTGCGCATATTCAGGCGGGTGAGGTTTCGGGGAATATTGATAACATGACCCGCCACGCGATCGGTAAAATGGTCCATATGCATTTTGCATCAAATCAGGATGCGGCGGAGCGTCTGATCAAACTTGGAGAAGAGGCATTCCGTGTGCATAATGTGGGAGCTCCGCAGATTGATGAAATGGTTTCTGCCCAGTATACAGAATTAACGGATATCGAGGAAAAACTCTGTGTGCATCTGCAGAAGGGATATCTGCTCGGTGTCATGCATCCGGTGACGGAAGAGGCAGATAAAGCGGAGGTGCAGGCAGAAATTTTTATCAAGGCACTGAATAAGTTTCATTTCCCTAAAGTCATCATTCTGCCAAACAACGATGCAGGCTCTAACGGAGTAAAGCGTGCGATCCAGGAATACCGGGAAGGTGAATATTATATGTATGCGAACCTGAAAAGGGAAGACTATCTGGGGCTGCTGAAGAATGCTATGTGTGTTGTTGGAAATTCCAGTTCCGGTCTGCTCGAGGCACCGACATTTAAGGTGCCGGCTGTCAATATCGGGAGAAGACAGAATCTGCGTTTTCGGGGGATCAATGTAATTGATGTTCCATTTGACTTAGATGCAGTAACAACAGCGATAGAGAAAGCAGTCAGTGGAGAGTTCAGAGAGTATCTTGTACGTGAGTGTGTGAACCCTTATGGAGACGGACATTCTTCTGAACGGATACTGGATCTGCTTGTCAATACACCGATTGACCAGCGGCTGTTGGTAAAGCAGCTGACATACTAAAAATTGGTGTGCAATCTGGCAGAATTTGATCTGTCAACAGAAGGTACAGCGAAGAGCAGGAAGGTGGTGTCATACGTGATGCAGTTAGATCGATACTGTGTAAAGGAACACTATACGATCAAAGAAGTGCTGGAGCAGTTTGAAAGCTATAATAACAGAGTTGCGATCGTGACAGGCGACTCTGATAAGGTGATCGGTGTCGTAAGCCAGGGGGATATTTTACGGGCGTTGTCTGCCGGGCAGAATTTATATACACCGGTCAATCAGATCATCAGGAATTCTTTTCTGCATTTATATGAGAAGGATCTGGAGAAGGCGTATCCTATTTTCAAAAAGAAGCAGATCAGCCTGCTTCCTGTTATTGATCACAGTAATAAATTGATTGATTTTATTACGATTGATGATATTTATAATTATTTGGAGAATAAGTGAAGATGGGAAAAACGGACAGGGCGTTGCTAAGTAAATATGAAGTCAGTGTGATTGGCGCACTTTCAATTACGCTTTTGCCTACATTTATTGTACTGTTCCTTCAGATCATCATAGACTTGAAAACCGGGGAAACAAATAATTTTCGGATTTACTTTGCAAGCGGAGGCGTTTTTCTTTTATGCCTGCTCCTGTCTGTGTTACTATGTGTAAGGTATGCAAAAGAAATAATGATCTCACGTGGAGCACTGTATGGCGTGACCGCAGTGCTGTTTACTGGCCTGGTTTTATTGTTGGTGAAATGCTATTTGAATTCTGTGACCGTATATCCTGCCATGAGCGGTGAGTGGTTTCCGTGGCATAATAAAAGTGACTGGAAAATGTTCTGTCTGATGTCTGGAACCGGGATTATTGGAAGTGTGGTGTTTTTATGGGCGGAAAAGCAGCGGAAGGTGATTGAGATCATTCGCTGGCCGGCTTATTTGCTGGCATCGTTTATTGCTGGTTTTTCGATGTATGCGCCTAATTGGGCGGCCAATGACAGAATGCACGGCAGCGCATATTATGTGTCGGTTTATAATGCGCTGATGAATGAACCGTATACTTACAGCAACCAGAGTATATACGGACATTATGCAATATTGTTGAAGTATCCGGTCAAATGGCTTGGAGGAGACTACCGGGCTTTTAACATTGTGATAGCGGTGGTCGGTGGGGTGAGTCTGTTTTTTGTTGCGATGGCGCTGGATCTGTGCGTCAGGAATCATTTTATATCCATGATCGCGGTTTGGGCAGTGCCGGTGATGTTTCTATATTATCCACTTAACCATTGGCAGATGTTTCCGCACAGGGTTGTTTTTGCCGGTATCGAATTGTATTTGATCACGGCTCTTTTTTATAAAAGAAAGGCCATGATCAAGTTGACAGGTTACATCGTCTGCTGCTTATCTATGTTGTGGAATGTAGAGACCGGAATTGTGTGTCTGGGAGTGTGGGCGGTCACTTGTATTGTCTATGAAAATTTCTGTCTGCGGACGGTGTGGAGCTTCGGGCTTTTTTTGAGAGACATTTTGCGGAATATGATGTATTCTGTTTTTTCTGTTATGGGATTGATCGGGCTTTTTAATTTGTACAATATGCCTCTGGGAGAGCCCTGGCATGGGTTGCGATTTATTCTGTATCCACATGTTGCATCATGGGACCGGCCGGGTCTGATGATTGTGCAGGCGGCGGAACAGGCGGTAACAGTAGTGGCAGGCAGCATAGTTTCAGCTGGTGCTGCGTCAACGGAATGGGGAGGCGGATTTGCCACGGGGCTGTCAATTTTTTTCCCTGTTCAGATCAGCTATTGGTATTTTGTTTTCCTGCTTATGGGTATGGCGATCATATTGTACATTGTGAGGCTGGTATACCGTTGTACAGAAGTGAATGATCATATTATGGGGATAGCAGCCGTTTTAGCGCTTGGGCATCTGACCTATTTTATTAACAGACCCTGCTTTGATTATCTTGCTATTGGTTTTTTTGAAGCAGTGCTGATCATGTCAGTCATAGCAGACAGGTGCTGGAAGCGGGAGAGTGGTCTTGCGTACGGTAAAAGAGGCGTGCAGTTAATGAGCATTTCTATACTGTCTGTTTTATGTGTCTTGACGGTGTGGCAGACTTATTTCCGCATATCTGGCAGAATAGAGGATGGGTATTATGACCGGGGTGAATTCAGGGCGATTATTGAACAAATTGAAAAAGAAGTTCCAGAGGATACCTATGCCATAGGTATGGGAATTCAGGAAATATATGCGGAGCTTGGATGGGATACGCAGAGTCATGTGACTGATTTTATGGCTGTTGACTGTACCGGAGGAGATGGGCTGGCGACATTGGTCGTGGAAACAGCGCAACAAAATGAATGTGTGGTGTGTTTTAGAAGTAAAAGATCAGAAGAAAGAGAAACTATACAGCATTATATGAAAAATTGGGGATTTACAGACGAAGCAGTCAAAATTAAGGAGTTCTGGGATCTTGATTTTGACGAAAACTGGTATTGGAATATTTACTATTTGGAACTGGATTTAAGTATGGAAAACCGTTTGATAGAGCATTATGGAGCATTGATTAAATGAGATTGGACACGTATTTTCCAAAAATTGAATGGAGACAGAAATGGACATTTGCTGTCTGCATCCTTACCGTGCTGGTGACGCATTTATACATGTTTACTAACAAGCTGCCAAATCATGATGATGTGAACAGGCTTATTGTGGGTGACACGGATGAAGTTAAGATACAGCATGGGAGATGGGCGGGGGTTATTTTTGACCGTGTGAGCGGCAGTTCTGTCAGTATTCCTTATGTGACAGGGATAATATCAGTTTTGGCGTTTGCCGGAACGGCAGTTGTATTGGTTTCGCTGTTTCGTATAGAGCATAAGGTATCCATCGCGTTTTTATGTGGTTTGTTGAGTACATTCCCGGTTTCGGCGGGTATTTTTATGTATGGATATATTGCCGATGTATATTTTATCAGCATGTTTTTGGCGGTTTGGGGTGTCTGGTTTCTCACTAGGGATGGACTTCTGGGAAATATAGGAGGTTTGGTGCTGCTGACGTTATCGTGCGGCTGCTATCAGGCATTTTGGTGTTTTGGGATAGCTCTTTTATTTCTGTATTATTTTATGCAGTTTGTTGGACAGCAGGAGGGATGGAAAGCGTTTAGTATCAGGATTGCGAAATGTCTTGGCTGTGTGGCCTTATCGCTTATTCTGTATCTGTTTATCAATAAGATTGTGCAGTCAGGCACAAGCTATGGGGCTACAGACTATCAGGGATTATCCGCAATGGGAAAATTCGGAGGCATACAGGAGTTTATCAAGATTTTGGTATATTCCTATTATGAGTTTATACAGTTTTTTTATTTAAAGGGAAGTTTTACCGGCTCACATATCATGATTGGGTTAAATTTTATCTTGACAGCAGCGGTTATGATTATGGCGATCTATAGAGCAAAAATGTGCCGGCACTTTAAAGGCTATTGGGGAGTTTTTGCATTATTGGTCTGTTTGATCCCACTGGCGTTCAATCTGATTTCGATTGTCAGTATGAATCAGACGCATATTTTGATGCAGTATACATTTCTTATGCCATATATTATGTTTCTTTTGCTGTTGGATCAAATGGCTGGCAGGAAGAGGATTGTGGCTTACATGCTGTTGTTTGGTGTTATTTACAACGGATTTCTCACAGTTAATGAGATGTATTTTCGTCAGCAGCTGAATTATGAAGCGACTTATTCTTATACAGTAAGGCTGTTGTCAAGGATTGAAGCAATGGAAGGCTACGATCCGGAAATTCCGGTGGCTTTCATTAACGAGAATCCCCAGCATAACGATCATATTACGATCATGTCAGAAAACTATCCTGTTGATATGGAATATTTTAGTCATCTTGACGGTATGACAGCCATAGAGCCGCATACGTTTGTAAAAAGAGCAAATGATATCGCAGATTTTTGCAGATATTATCATGGGTATGATCTTAAACTGATCGAGATGGAGAAGCTGTCGGATTTGGCTGCGACAGAGGAATTCCAGAATATGCCATCATATCCACAGGCAGGAGGTATGAGATACATTGCTGATGTGCTGGTGATTAAGCTGGCGGGTGGCGAGTGAGAATATAGGTGATATTTCTGATATGCGGAATCCATGTCTGTGCGCGCTGGATGGGAATTCCTGCTTATCGAGTCAGTGTCACGCAACGGAGATAAGAACGTGCGCAGAAATGGGGATTTTATGTCAAGAATCAGTTTGCTGGACTGCACCTTACGTGATGGCGGATATCTGAATGACTGGGAATTTGGACACGGCAATATTGTAAATATTTTTGAAAGATTAGTTAGTGCAGAACTTGATATTATTGAAATTGGCTTTATTAATGAATCACGGCAATATGATACAAACCGTACAATTTTTCCTGATGCAAGATCTGTCAACAAAACTTATGCTGGATTGTCCAAAGGGAAATCAATGATCGTCGGCATGATAGATTACGGAACATGTGGAATCGAGCAGGTGATTCCGGCAGCGGACAGCTTCATGGACGGTATTCGTGTTATTTTTAAGAAAGAGAAAAAAGAAGGTGCCATTGCGTTTTGTAAACAGGTGAAAGAATTAGGGTATTATGTTTTTGCGCAGGCGGTTTCCATCACCAGCTATAATGATGAGGAATTGATGGAACTGATATGCATGGTGAATGATTTGGAGCCATATGCGTTTTCTTTGGTAGATACCTACGGTCTTTTGCATAAAAATCAGTTGATGCATTATTTTGAGTTTGTGAATCAACATATGAAAACAACGATTGGGCTTGGATATCATTCACATAATAATTTTCAACTGGCTTATTCCAATTGTATTGAAGTGATGGAACTGCCGCATATTGAGCGAAGGGTGATCATTGATGGCACCTTGTATGGAATGGGAAAAAGTGCAGGGAATGCACCGCTGGAACTGTTGGCGACGTATATGAATGATAATATTGGAACACAGTATCATTGCAGCCAGCTTCTGGAGGCGATTGATGTGACCATGTTAGAACTGTACAAGCAGATTCCATGGGGATATTCTTTCAAATTTTTCCTGTCTGCTTCCAAGGATTGTCACCCCAATTATGTTACATATTTGATGGATAAGAAGAAACTTTCCATCAAGTCGGTTAATGAGATACTGGATAAATTGGACGATTCCAAAAAACTTTTGTATGACGTGGAATATGTCGAACGGTTATATGTGGAGTATCAGAAAAAGGAGTGTGACGATGCTAAAGACAGAGTACATTTGAAAAACTGGCTTCGGGGTAGAGAGATTATGTTACTTGCGCCTGGTAAGAATATCGTGGAGCAGAGCGATAGGGTTAAGGAGTATCTGTCTGTAAAGGGTGTAGAGAATGTGGTGAAGATTGCGATTAATTTTGTGCCTGTTGGGTTTCCTGTAGACGCGGTCTTTATCAGCAACGCAAAAAGATATGTGCCGTTGTCAACAAAACTCAGTCAGAGTAAGGAAAAGCTGACGACATTGGCAACCTCTAATGTGACCAAAGCATCGGGACACTTCGATTATGTGTTTAATTACAGCACTCTTCTTGATGAGCAGGCGTTGATTATTGACAATCCGATGATAATGTTTCTGAAGCTGCTTCGCGAAGCAAAGGTGACACATGTGGCGCTTGCTGGTTTTGACGGATATGTAAAGGCATCGGCACCTAACTATGTGAATCCGAATATGGATCATGCGTTCAGCCGTGAAAAGGCGAAGGAAATCAACAATGACGTGATCAGTAGTATAAAACGTCTTGGAAAGTTGGAATTCGAAATGGAATATATTACGGATACTCTGTATCAGTAGAGTATGATTTGCCAGGCGGATAGCTAAGGTATACAGTACAGGAATGTTTGTGGCAGCCATTTTTGGGGTGGACCGCGAGGAAAGGCACAGGTATAGAGATGAAAATAAAAGTAGCAAACTATATAGCGCAATTTTTGGCAGATAATGGCGTCAGCGATGTATTTACTATTACTGGTGGAGGAGCAATGCATCTCAATGATGCAATTGGGCATCATGAGGCACTGCATTGCATTTACAATCATCATGAGCAGGCGAGTGCGATTGCAGCAGAAGGATATGCACGGTTGACCGGAAAAGTGGCGGCAGTCTGTGTGACTTCCGGTCCCGGCGGCACCAATGCCATTACTGGTGTGTTGGGTGGGTGGCAGGATTCTATTCCGATGTTTGTGATTTCCGGTCAGGTAAAGAGGGAGACGACTACTTGGTCTACCTCTGTACCGCTTCGTCAGCTGGGAGATCAAGAGTTTCAGATTATAGACTGTGTGAAAGGCATGACAAAGTATGCGCAGATGATAACGGAACCGACGGAAATCAGATATCATCTGGAAAAGGCATGGTATTTGTGCAATAATGGTCGCAAAGGGCCGGTATGGCTGGATATTCCATTGGATGTACAGGCGACACTGGTGGAAGAGCAGGATTTAAGAGGATTTATAGCGCAGGAAGAGACAACGCATTCCATGAACGGAATGGAGATGTTGGAGATTCATGAGAAGCCGTCCTATGATGTTCGTCTGACCGGCCAGATTGTGGAGAGAATCAGAGCGGCTCAAAGACCTGTTATTTTAGCGGGGACTGGTGTACGTCTTTCGAAGGCATATGAAGATTTTCTGAAATGTATTGATGTCCTGCAGATTCCGGTGGTAACGGCATGGAATGCACACGATTTGCTTTGGGATGAGCATCCGCTTTACTGTGGAAGACCGGGCAGCGTAGGAAACAGGGGTGGTAATTTTGTTGTCCAGAACAGTGACTTGCTGTTGGTACTTGGATGCCGGATGAATATTAGGCAGATTAGTTATAATTTCAAAGAGTTCGCAAAACATGCGTATAAGATTGCGGTGGACATAGATGAAGCGGAACTGCACAAGCCGACAGTTAACATTGATTTGCGGATACATGCAGATGTGGCAGATGTGATGAAGGATATTGCCGGAAAGGATGTGGAGGCAGGGAATCATAAGGAATGGCTTAGATGGTGCAGGGCTGTCAACGAAAAATACCCAGTGACATTGCCTTCCTATTTCGAGCGACAGAAGCCTTTGAATCCATACGCGTTTATTCATCGGTTTTCTGAGTGTTTGGAAGAAGGAGATACGGTAATTTGCGGTAATGGAAGTGCCTGTGTGGTCACTTTTCAGGCCATGCAGATTAAGAGGAATCAGAGATTGTTTACTAATTCTGGCTGTGCGGCAATGGGATATGGCTTTCCGGCGGCATTGGGGTGTGCGGTGGCCAGACAGGAAGACAGAGTAATCTGTGTAGATGGCGATGGCAGTTTTCAGATGAATCTGCAGGAACTGCAGACGGTAGTCTATAATTGGTTGAACTTAAAAATTTTTATTTTGAATAATAACGGTTATCATTCTATCCGGCAGACACAGACTAATCTGTTTGACTCTCCGCTGGTGGGAGTTTGTGACGGCAATGGTTTGAGTTTTCCCAGTCTTGAAAAGCTTGCTTATGCTTATGGGATGCCTTACGAGAAGATTGATGGACTGGCGGATATTCCGGGAAAAATGAGGAAGGTTTTACAGACAGAAGGCCCGGTCCTCTGTGAGGTAGTTGTTGATCCGGAACAGAGTTTTGCACCGAAGCTGTCTTCAAAAGTCCTTCCGGATGGTAGAATTATATCCCCGGAAATTGATGATATGTATCCGTTCCTGCCCAGAGAAGAGTATTTGCAGAATAAATGGGAATAGAATGGGAGATTGGTTAATTATGGGCAGAGCCGTAGGTCTCTGCCTGTTTGACAGTATAGTTGAAGTTTATTGTTTGCGCATTTATTGGTTGGCTGTCCAGTAGCAACTTTTACATAAGATGATAAGCGTAAAGATATAATATTAATGCTTTTCCGAGGGCATTGTGTTATACTAATCCATAATTAAGCGTTAAGAAAGTACCTATATGCAAGGGAGACATAAAATGCAGGTAGTAGTTTTAGCAGGCGGACAGAGAAGTACGATCAGTAATGAGCAGGAAGGGATTCCGAAACCTATGGTAGAGATTGGCGGTAAGCCAATGCTCTGGCATATTATGAAAAGCTTTTCCGCTTATGGACTGAATGAGTTTATCATATGCGGAGGATATAAAGTGGACATGATTAAGGAATATTTCATGGACTATTATATCTATCAGTCGGATATTACAGTGGATTTGAAAACCAATACGGTTGAGATACATAAAAATCGTACGGAAGATTGGAAAGTGACAGTGGTGGACACGGGTCTGTATTCTTCTACCGGACAGCGTGTTGCGCGAATTCGGGAATACATTGAAAGTGATACGTTTATCGTTGCGTCCGGAGACTGTCTTTTTGACATTGATGTGAGTCGGATGATTGCATATCACGGTGAACAGGGAAAAGTTGCGACTATGGCAGTTGCCAGGCCAACCGGACGGAATGAAGCATTGGATATTAATGAGGCTGGATTGATTCAGAGGATACAGAAGAATACACCTGTAAATGAAGCTTGGACGAATGCGTGGCTGTATGTGCTGAACGAAAAAGTTTTTGACAGTTTACAGGGAGATTACGCGTTAGAAAACTTGTTGACGGATAATCTGGCTGGAAAAGGACAGTTGATTACGTATAAGCATCATGGTTTTTGGACACCGGTAGAGACATACCGTGATAGAGTGAATATGGAGAACCTTTGGAATGCGGGGATTGCGCCGTGGGTGCAGTAGTGGGATCAGAGAATGTAAATTTTTGTATTGATGTATGTATAGAGAAATGAAGTTGAACTAAATGAAATCTCATAGAGAAGGAAAAGCATGAATGATATGAAAGTAGTGATTTTAGCGGGTGGAAAGGGGAGCCGGATTAGTGAAGAATCCGTATTAAGACCGAAGCCATTGATCGCGATAGGTGATAAACCGATTTTGTGGCACATTATGAAAATTTATTCTTGTTATGGATATCATAATTTCATTGTATGCTGTGGTTATAAAGGCCATATGATTAAAGAGTATTTTGTTCATTATTATATGTATCAGTCGGATGCGACGTTTCGGTTAAAAGATAAGCAGACAGAGTATCATAACTCATCTGCAGAGCCGTGGAGGATTACGCTTGCGAATACAGGTCTTGAAACGCTGACGGCAGGGCGTATTTTGAAGATCAGAGAGTATATTGGTGATGATGAAACCTTTATGCTGACATATGGAGATGGTGTAGCGGATGTGGATATTCCGGCTTTGATTACTTTTCATAAGGCACATGGAAAGATTGCGACGATTACGACAACACAGCCAGCAGGACGTTTTGGGGCGATCAAGATGGATGAAAGCGGTAATATAGAAAGTTTTAAAGAAAAGGCAAGAAAAGACCAGTCGTGGATAAATGCAGGTTTCATGGTGTTAAATAAAGAGATATTTGATTATCTGGGTGATGGGAAGCAGATGCTGGAAACGGAGCCTTTCGAGAAGTTGGCAGCTGATCACCAGATGGCGGCATATAGACATGAAGGATTCTGGTCACCGATGGATACAGTGCATGACAGGGTATATTTGGAAGAATTGTGGAGCAATGGACAAGCACCATGGCGGATTTGGAATTTATAGGTAGATATGGGCTTTTAATTATATTGTGCTAATAAAGATAGTATATCATAATTTGAAAGATAGGGAGGGAATATTCAATGGGTTTACAAGATATGTTGATATGTTTAAAACGGGGGAAGTTATTGGATATTATGAATTATGGACTGAGCCGTATTCACTACGATTTTTTCGTTGGAGGAGGGAGTAGTGGATATGACGAAAGATACCAGTCACAATTTGGACAAGACTTTTTCTTAGATAGATACATTTTTCAGATAAAAAGAAAACGGAGTTTTTATTGATATAGGGGCTAATCATCCAGTTAAATTAAATAATTCATTTTTCTTTGAAAAGACACGACATTGGAGTGGACTCGCATTTGAACCGCAGAATATTATGAATTGTTTGTGGACAAGTGATGTACGGAGTACGGAATGTCTTCCCTACGCGTTGGGGGGGGATACTGAAGGTGAAGTGGAATTCATTGAAATGGATGCACATGTTTTGTCAGGTGCATCGGAAGCGATTAAGAGTAAGAATGATAATCATAGTAGAAAATATAAGGTTAAGCAAAAAAGGTTATCTGATGTTTTAGAAGAGCGAAATATTAAAGAAGTAGATTTCATGTCTATAGATGTGGAAGGGTATGAAATGCAGGTTCTAAGTGGTATAGATTTTGAGAAGGTCAATATTCGGTGCATTGTTTTTGAGAATGATAAGCATAAACGAGGAGTTGGAAGTAATAGGTTAAGGCAGTGGATATGTAGCAAGGGGGGATATATTGATTGCGAGGTTAACATCAGATGATGTGTATGTAAAAAAGATTTTTGGGAAAGTATTTGCACGAGGATAGGTAAATGTATTATTTCATAGAAGCAAATAAAAACTAATAAGGAAAATTTTGATGAAGGGAAGCCTGTGTATTGGATTGTCCGGTGCATGGGTATACGAAATCTATGAATCAAAAAAACGAACAGCAGGCAAAAGAACAGATCCTGGATCTGGTAAAAGAGTATTGCGAAACTT
>ERZ779622.781-NODE-781-length-16039-cov-8.025651_pt1 | contig 16039 bp, 16 predicted proteins | sample MGYA00514188_ERZ779622 | MGnify/ENA primary metagenome ERZ779622 (study PRJEB29562, sample SAMEA4376702) | mouse gut metagenome | isolation source: Cecum | study: EMG produced TPA metagenomics assembly of the A DSS colitis mouse model was used to assess the...
AAACCGGGCCCCGGTTGTTGGCCTCCCACGCAATTCCCCCCCCCAAAACACCCCCCTTTTTAATTACCAAAACCCCCCCCCCCCCCCCCCGATTTGGAAATTCAAAATCTCCTTCTTTTCTTCCTGGTCTATGCCTTGCAGGCCAACATCAGCGGCACGCTTTGGCAATGTTCTGCATTGCTGGCCGCTCTGGGCTATGCCTTGGCCTTGCCTATGCCACCCAAAAAATTGTCGAACAAGTAAAAATATGTTTAATAGGCCGGTGCCCTCTCACTGCTGGTGCAGCGATCCCTCGCAAACAGGAGGGCGCTGGCTGATATGAAAAAAATAAGAGAATGGACGGTATCTGTTCACAGTCAAGCTAAAGCGAGTTATCAATCCGCAGCCCGGCTGCTCCGCCCGGCTGCGGACTGGATATCCGCCCGTGCGTTCCCGCTCCAGATTCTGCTGGTGATGACCTATCGGTTGGCGCTGGACTATGTGTATCTCACTATGGTCTGCCGAATCTACGGCTATGAGGGGTACTACGCCGACGTGCAGGTACCGCTTTACGGTGCGTCGCTACTGGTGGCGCTGGCCTTTGCACCCTTCGTGGCGCGGCTCCAGGAGGAGCCGCTGCCCTCCGCCCGGATTGTCACATTTTTGAACTATATCTACTTTATCCCCCTGACATCCTACTGCGGCTGCGGCGGGGTGACCGTGGCCTTTTTCCTCATTAGTATCGCTTATTGGATGTTTCTGCTGCTGTTTCAGTTCCAACTGCCGGTGCTGGCGCTGAGGCCCTGGCCGGTTCACCACGCCCGGCAAGCCTATCTGGTTCTGACAGTTCTGGCCTCAGCCTTTGTTATGTTCATCTCTGGGCGTTATACGGGCTTCCGCTTCACCTTGGACTTTATCAATGTTTACGGAATCCGGGCGGAGGCGGCGGACTACAGCATGCCGGGTGTGTTCACCTATGCCCTGTCCATGTCAGGGATTGTCCTGGCAATCCTGTTGCTCTACTGGCTGACCCGAAGAAAGTACATGGTGGTGGCGGTGCTGGTTGTGGTCTACCTATTTCTCTTTTCCATTGCCGCTCACAAGTCCTTGTTTTTTTACCTACTTTTCATTCTGGCCGGTTATTTTCTCTATCGTCCCTGGATGATGCACTGGCTGGGGGGCCTTTTGACACTGTTTGCTGGGGCTGCGGTACTGGAGGAAAAACTCGCGGGGTCTTTCTACCTGGTGAGCCTGTTTTTCAACCGCGTTATGTTTCTGGTGGTCCGCCTTGGCCGGGAGTCCATGGAATTTTTCACAGAAAACCCCCTGAGCCTGTTTCGGGACAGTATTCTTGGAAAGTTACCAGGGATTTGTCCTGTCTATACCACCAGTATCGCGAGGATTATAGGCGAGTTCCGAGGACATCTCAACGAAAATGCTAACAATGGCCTGCTGGGAGACCTGTTCGCTAATTTCCCGGTACCTATCGGAATTTTCCTACTCCCTTTGATCCTCATCGTCTGCTTTCGGTTGCTGGACGCCGTTTCCGATAAACTGCCAGAAAATCTGACCGTCGCCGCTTGCGCCTACTTTGCTATGGGCTTTTCCAACGGCTCCTGGAGCACTATCCTGCTCACCGGCGGTTTCCTGATCGCCTGCCTCTTGTTTTACTTTTTCCCGAAGGAGGAACGCATTCAATTATGAAAGTATATTCCATTACCTTTCAGACCGTTCTAAACGCCTTCCGCCATCAGTGGAAACGCATTCTGGCGTTTGTCTTGCTGTTCGCCCTACTGGGCGCAGCGGCGGGCTTTTTCTTCCGAGGCCAGGGTATGGCGGAAGCTGGCGGCGGTGCCCAGCCCCTGGTACAGGTGGATTTCGCTCAGACGGTCCGCACCCAGGACTATTATACGGGATGCTTGCGTCTCCTTACGGATACCATAGCCAATCTGAACGCTTATGTCTCCTTACTCACCGCCAACGCTACACCGAACCTTGCGCAGCAGGCTGCTCTGGATACCCTGTCCCAGGAAGTTGTCGTTTTCCAATCTAGCCGACTGAAGCCGCTGCAAAGAGCTCTGGAGGAGGCGGGTGCCGTATACGTCCCAGAGGAGTGTCTAGACGGTCTAGCTGAGCGCTACGTCCAAGAGCTGGAAACCTTGCGGATGGACCTAATCGCTGCAGAGGCAGCCACGGAGACCATTCGGCAGATGGACGCACCGAATTACGATGGGAACTTCTCCGGCTCATACACCACTCTGATGTCCCTGGCTGCCCAGTACCCCACACTGCTGCGCAGCAAGGCCGTCACAGAAAAATACTTAGATAAGCTGACGAACCATATGCCGGAGGTTCGGGTGGAATGCCGCCGGATGGAACAGGAGTTGGAGGCGGTATGCGGCGAACTCAATGCCCTTTTGGATCGCTTTACTTCCTTGGCTGATGAGGTTGCGAAGGAGGCGGGCTTGTCCTTTGTGCCTACGGTCAAAAACGGGAAGACAGAAATTCTCCTGACCCACTCCCATCGCGCCTCTTCCGCTCAGGAATCCTTTGCGGTGATTGAGCTTTTCTGTGTGCTGGTGGGGATTTGCTTTGGGGCATTTCTGGCGGTTTGCCGGGAGGCGAAGGAGGAAAAGCACCGTTTCTCTAGTCAGACGGAAGTTCAGTCCCCTGACGCCTCCTAGTAAGGACGTGTCGTTCCTTGCCTGTTTGGCCATTGGTTAGTATCTGATGGACTTTCTGCGATAAAACAGAGCTTCTGGAGACTGTGGTGTCCGTCTGTGTAGGGCAGCTTTCAATTTAGTCAGCGGGCTTCTAGCCGGTAATGCCAACATCGTGCGCGTCCCGAGCAAGGAGTTACCGCAGGTTACATTGATTGCCGCTGCCATTCGCGAACTGCTTGCGGGTGAGCACAGCGTCCTCGCGCTGTATATCTGCCTCGTCCGCTACCATGCCGAGAAAGGTGTCAACGACACTTTTTTCTCTTTGTGATGTCCGCGTTATCTGGGGCGGTGATATAGTACGGTTGCCGAAGTGCGCCGTTCTCAGTTCAAGGCTCGCGCCACAGAAATCACCTTTGCCGACCGCCATTCGTTGCGCTCATTGACTCCGATGCCTATCTTGCCTGCGATGCGAAAGATCGTCTTGCACAGGATTTCTATAATAACACCTATTTCAGCGACCAAAATGCCTGTACCTCTCCACGCATCGTGTTTTGAACGGGAACGCAGACCACACAGGCCCGCACAGAGTTTTGGACTCGCCTGCACATGCTGGTAAAAGAAAAAGTACACGCTTGCCGCCGTGCAGTCTGTTGGAAAGATTGATGCCGTTTATCAGGCGGCTGCGGCGGCGGATGTGCGCGAAATTTTATCTGAGGATATGCTCGTCACGCGGCTTGAGGTCGGCAAACTGAGTAATACGCTCATGGACTACAAATACAACAGCGGCTTTTTCTATGAAAAGGAGATTTGCGACCTGTCGGATATTATCCCCGTCTGCGACAGCCGCTGCCAAACGTTGTCCTATTACGGCATAGAGCCGCAGCAGCTTGCAGATTTTCAGCGCACCTGCCGTCCCCGAGGCATCGGCCGCTCCGTCCCCATCGGCAAGACCATGGACTTCAATCTTGTCTGGGACGGCTGCGACCTGATTTGCACCATGTCCCGTAAGATTTCTATTTTGTAATTCCCTGTATTGTGGAGGTTTTGTCATGCGGTCTATTGACCTAAAGCGCAATATGCGGCGATGAAAGCGAAAACTGACGCGAACATTTAAACGGTCATCGTCACAGGTAAGCGGACGCCGCCGTTTGTGCAGCAAAACTGTGTGAGCGCCTATGCACAGTATGTGGTACTTGCCAGGGACACGGCACAGCGTGATAAGATTTTTACGCATCTAGCGGACAAGCAGATTCCAAACATGATCTATTACCCACTCCCGCAACATGTTCTGTCCGTCTTTGAGCATGAGTCACACTACGGAGAGACTTACGAAAACGCGCTTGACTACTGCGCCCGCACCTTTGTTAATAGATACTAGTCTTACTGCATTCAATCACTTTTCTGTCTCTATTCCTGTACCAAACACTCTTCAGGTAATCATTTCTGACCTGCCGAAGGAAACGGCGAACGACGCCTTGCAAACCTATCTGCAAGCTTTGTCTATCAACGCTGATACCTATAACCTTACTGTTGATTTGGGACAGAGTGAGGAGACTTATACTGCTGCTCCTCTTGAATATACGGAAAGAGCCCTTTTTGCTCAAATGACCATGAAAGCCCCTGAGGCGCCCCCCTCAAAAATTCGAACTATTGGTATGGCTATGATTTTTGGCTTTGTTTTGTCCTGTTTTGCTATTCTTTTGGCTACTTTTATTAAGGAAAGCCGACGCTATTCTATACAAACTAACATTTCTGAAAGTGAACAATCTGATGTTAAATTTCTCCAATAAGATTACTCGCGTCTCCGGTGATTTTGCCATTAACATCCTTGCCTCGGTCATCTATACCTTTGCCCGTCAAATTGTGGTGTTTCCGATGCTTGCCGCGCGCTTGACCGATGCGGATTACGGCACGCTGCTGACCGTTGCCGGTCTTGCCAATGTTTGTACGGCGATGGTCGGGAATGCTCTCAATAATATTCGCCTCATTCAAAACAGCAAATACGATGAGCATGGAGTGTGCGGCGACTTCAATCTGCTTTGCGCTATCGGCTGCGGCGCCTCGGTCATTTTCGCGATTGTTTTGCAACGGTTGTTTTCCTTGCCCCTCATAACAACCATTTTCCTCGCTCTTTATCTTGACACCTCCAATTTCTACCAATACGCAACAGCGTTTTATCGCCTGACGCTTGACTTCAAGAAGGTCTTTCTCTGCAACTGCGTTGTCAGTGCCGCCTATATTGCGGCAACCTTTGTCTTTGCTACAGCGACACTTTGGCCTGCGGTGTTTTTGGCGGGAGAGGGTGTCGGCCTGGTATTTGTGAGCTGTACGACGCCGTTGCTGCGTGAACCGCTGGCAAAAACGCCACTGCTATCCGATACCGGAAAAATGTTTTTGATGTTTTTCGGTATGAACCTCATCGGCAATCTGCTGATGTATGCCGACCGTATGATTATTTATCCCATACTGGGTGCAGAGAGCGTGTCCTACTATTCCACCGCCTCATTTTTCGGCAAAAGCGCCGGCATTATTATGACGCCCATTTCCAGCGTTCTGCTCGGCTACTTTGCGCAGAAGGATTTCAAAGCCAGTAAGAAGCTCTTTGCGTTGGTCAACGGCATTTCACTTGCGGCATTAGCCGTGTTTCTGCTTGGCTGCGTTCTTATCGGCCCGTGGTTTACAAGGCTGCTCTATCCCTCGCTCTATGAGCAGTCGGTCCCGTATCTTTTCCTTGCAAATCTTGCTGCGGTTATCCAGACCGCGGGCAACATGGCGAATCCAATGATCCTCAAATGCTGCCCAACAAGGTATATGCTCTTTATCACAATCCTCCACAGCGCAGCTTACCTGCTTTTCACCTTTCTATGGATGCCAATGTTTGGACTTTATGGCTTTTGTTATGCCGCCATCGCAGCAAACACCGTCCGTCTGCTGACACTCTACATTATCGGCCTTACAAAATTCTGAAAAATGTGCAAAAGGCGCACACCATTTTAGTGTGCGCCTCAGCCTGTCAAAAAAGTCGTAAGGTAAGTGCCGAATAACCAACCACCTATACTGACAGCGAAAGGCCGGCCTTTCGCTGTCCACAGGTTCCTGTGGACAGAAGGTCACCTGATAACCGGGGACTATTTGAGCGAAATGGACGTGACCAGCAAGCCGTTGTGGCAATAAATATGCTCATCACTTTTTCTTTTGAGAGGAGAGCTTTATGAACGACAACCCGTATTTTTGTACCCATGCAGAGGACTACGCTGAGCAGATTATGGCAATACAGCCAGAATTATATCAGAATACTGGCAGACTACTAAATCAATGGCTCCCCTCCGGAGGGTGTGTGCTGGATGCAGGTAACGGCGGTGTTATCAACTACGACATTACCAGACTGGCCCAACTGGACTGTATTGATCTTGTGGTCAGTCAAAAAGCAATAAAAAAATATGCGGATCATCCCAATGTCCGTTTTCTCCAAGGCAATATTCTGAATTTGGAGGGCGTCTCCTCCGGCACTTATGACGCTGTTATCGTTCAGGCTGTCATCCACCATTTGGCAGGCAAAACATATAAAAGGACCTGTGCCCAAGTACGTACCGCAATGGCAGAGTGCCTTCGGATTTTGAAGCCCGGAGCGACCCTTCTCATCATGGAATCGACAGTCGTCCCCTGGTTTGCGGCTATAGAACGTTTTGTTTATCCGCTGATGCAAGCGTTTTTCGCGATTTGCCGTTTTGGAGACGTGTACCAGTTTTCACCCGGTTCTCTGGGCCATTTGCTTGAGAATTTGGGTGGTGCGACGCTCCTTTCCACAGAACCAGTTGAAGTGGGCCGTTTTATTTGGATTATGGGAAAACGTATTCCAAGAAAGCTTACTCCTTGCGGCATGACTTTTTACAGAATAAAAAAACATTAGGGAGTGGGAGTTCAACGATGCCAATACAGAAATTGCGCATTTCTCATATTCTGCTGGCTTTTTTCTCTATTACCGTAATTTTTATTCTGATGTTCCGTGTTCCATTTGGCGTTGATGTGACAGATACCTCCTATTGGACGGCGGAGCCGTATCTTATCACCCAGGGAGCTATCCCCTATGTAAATAACTGGTCACAGACTCCGCTGACATCCCTAGTGATCGCGCCCCTTGTCTGGTTGTTTACCACTGCTGCCGGCGGAACAGAGGGCATCATGTTCTTTATTTTTTCTGTGAGCTTTTTATTTCGTCTGGCAGTGCCTGTTTTAATATGGCTTCTTCTCCGGCGGAGTATGGAGCCTTCCTGGGCTGCGGTATTTTGTATTCTCTTTTTCGTTTGTGACTATGGAACAAACCGGTTTCTGAACTACAACTTCCTTTCTCAGGGATTGCTGGCTCTGGGTGGGGCATTGCTGTGGAATGCCTTGGAACAGGAGAATCCTCGGGCTGCGGCAGTTCGATACGCTTGGGCGGGTCTTGTGATGGCTCTATGCGCCTTGTCACATGTCACTCAAATCGTAAACTGCCTGCTGTTTGCTGTGTTTTTACTAGTTCTGGAGCGCCGGCGGTGGAAGGGTTTGCCTTGCTGGCTCCCGTATATACTATCCGGTCTGGCGGTGGCGGTTACGGTCATTATCGGGCTGGAGTGGGCTGGGGGCGGGGGACTGTTCTCCGGGCTCCAACTTGATCTAGCGGAAAACAACTATTTTCGCATTCCTCATATGTCTTTTACTGAACAGCTCCGCCGAATCTTTTTGGATTTTGTCCACGCTGTTCGCCGCATGCGTTTTCCCTTTTTTGGAATTTTAGCGCTGTATCTTGTGGCTTTTCAATCCAAAGGCCGGCGCGTAATTCCTTCCGGCTTGATGTGTGCGTTGGTGGGAAGCTGTGGATGTTATTTCCTTTTTCTAGCGCGCTCCTACTTTCTGTCCCTTCAAAGCGCTGCGACTGTCTTTGTGGGAGTGCAGTCTCAGATACTTCTTTTGTTTTTGACCACACTTATTTTATTTTTCTTTCTCCCGCAGCAAGGGCGGCGGCGGTTTTTGCCCGGATTTCTGTTTTTTTGCTGTTCCGGATTTGTCTCTATTTTTCTGTCCGCAGCTGCTTCCCATAGTGCGGCGGACTACCGTTTTTCACTTCTTTCCTCCGGCGCATTGTTTGCCATTCCATTAGCGACGGCTGCACTTCAAATCCGTGGATTGGACAATCCCTTTCCTGCCAAAATTCACAAGGCATTGCTTCTGTTTCTGGCTGTATCTTTTGCCGCCTGCTCTCTTAGTATGGAGTATGCCTATGTCTACCGGGACGATCCCATTCCTTTTCTGACCTGCCGGGTAGAGGAGGGTGTATACCGGGGGCTGTACACCACACCGGAGCGGGCAGCGGCCCTTCAGGGCCTGGAAAAGGAAATCCGAGCCAGGACCTTGCCGGATGAGACGGTACTCTTCGCAGACCTGATGCCCATGGCGTACCTGATGACGGATGCCAAGCCCTGTACACCCACCACCTGGGACCCTTGCCATTACCGTTACGGTTTTCAAGATGATACCTTATATCAGTCTTACTTTAAAAAAACCGGGCAAACCCCAGATAAGATATTTTTTATCCAGAGCGAAGAAAAAACCCTTTCCATCGACGATCCGGAAAACGCCTTTGCCACCTGGGTCAGAGAAAACTATACTCTGGCGGAAACTGTGGGGAAGGGGCGGTTTTCCTTCCGTCTATTTACCAAAAACCAATAGCATAGGAGAATTATATTATGAACCAACTTCTTTCCGTGGTGGTTCCTTGCTATAACGAAGAAGCGGCTCTACCGTATTTCTTTTCAAGTATTCAGGAAACAACGGATATTCTGACGGAGGAGTATGGCCTTGATATTGAGTTTTTGTTTGTGGACGACGGCTCAAAGGATGGTACTTTAGTCTTACTGCGTCAATACGCCCAAGCAGACTCACGTGTCCGTTATATCTCCTTTTCCCGGAACTTTGGCAAGGAGGCTGCTCTGTACGCAGGACTGGAAAGTGCACGGGGGGATTATGTCGTCACTATGGACGCTGATCTCCAGGACCCGCCGTCCTTGCTTCCGGAGATGTACGAGGCGGTGTCGTCCGGCAGCTTTGATTCCGCCGCTACCCGCCGCGTGAGCCGGACGGGAGAGCCGCCCATCCGGAGCTTTTTCGCCCGAATGTTTTACAGGCTTATCAACAGAATTTCCAAGACGGATATTGTGGATGGCGCCCGGGATTTCCGTTTGATGACTCGCCCTATGGCAGACGCCGTCCTTTCCATGGGAGAATACAATCGCTTTTCAAAAGGCATTTACGGCTGGGTGGGATTTCAGACGAAGTGGATTCCCTATGAAAATGCGGAGCGTGTGGCGGGAGAGACCAAATGGTCCTTTTGGGGACTGTTTCTCTACTCAATGGAGGGTATTATGGCATTCTCCACCGCGCCGCTGGCGATCTCCTCATTTATAGGGGTAATGCTGTGTGTGGTGTCCTTTGTGTGGCTGGTCTATATTGTGGCCTCAACCCTTTTATTTGGAGCGCAGACCCCGGGCGTTCCGACGTTGGCCTGTCTGCTCCTGATGCTTAACGGATCATTGCATCTGGCGCTTGGCATTATCGGACAGTATCTGTCAAAGACATATCTGGAGGCGAAGCGGCGTCCGCTTTATATCGTGAGGGAAACAGAAAAAGGAGAGAAGGGACATTATGCCGCGAACAGGGATTGATGGTTCTTTTCTCCGTTTTCTATTGACAGGCGCAGCAAACACTTTGCTTGGCAGTGGCCTGATGCTTGGTCTTTATAATTTGGCGGGCTGGTCATACTGGCCCTCCACGGCGGCAAGCTATCTTATTGGAGGCGCTGTAAGCTTTTTCCTGAACAAATATTATACTTTTCAGAAAAAAGGCTATTTGTGCAGGCAGGCGGGACGGTACGCAGTTACGGTGGCGGCCTGTTATCTGCTGGCCTACGGGGCAGCAAAGCCCCTGACGCTGTGGCTGCTGTCCGGCGCGTCCTTTTCGTTTCAGGAAAACACTGCCATGCTGGTGGGGATGTGCCTTTTTACCGCGCTGAATTACCTGGGTCAGCGGTTTTTTGTATTTTCACAGCCCTGACGAGGTTTTGATTGGCCCGCTGCATCTTGAACTGTTTATATCTTTTTAGGCGAATGCGTCCATGATCTATATACTTATCGGGCCTATGATTCAATAATTGCATATATTGACCAGATTACCGCGACGGGGGAGCCCTTACTGCTGGACATCAGTGCTGTTTCATGTTTGCAGACTTACGTTTCTGAGGATTATGATCGGCTTTTGAAACAGCGGCGGTATGGGTTATACGAATCTGTTCGATCTCTGGGCGTCTATCTTTCGTTCGAAGAGACAGTAAACGGTTTATAGCAGACGCATATAAGAATTGGCGAGACGATGTTTGGTTTGAAGATATGGAGGACCATGGATAATGAAAGATGAAATGTATGAAGAGATGTACCGGACAGACCAGTTCCATTGGTGGTTCCGCGCCAAGAGGGAGATTGTCATGGGTCTTGCCGCCTCATGCCTCTCCGGCTCCCCAGGGAAGAAAATCATTGATTTCGGCTGTGGCTGCGGAATGATGCTGGAGACAATGACTCCCTACGGAACCGTTACAGGGACCGATCTTTCTCCGCTGGCCCTCGCTTACTGCGCGAACCGTTTTACCGGAGAGCTCCGGCAGCTGGACCTCTCGGCGCCGGCAGAGCCATGGGCCGCTTACGATTTTGGGATAGCCCTGGATTTGCTTGAACACATCGAAGATGACGCCGCAGCGGCGAAAAATATCCTGCGTTTCCTGCGCCCCGGCGGTCAGTGTATAATCACAGTCCCCGCATATCAATGGCTTTGGTCCTCTCACGATGAAAACTGTATGCACAAGCGGCGCTACACAAAAAAGAGCCTGTGGGCACTGATGAGCCAGGCTGGTTTTGAAATCGAATACCTCAGTTATTACAACACCTTGCTTTTCCCCCTTGCCGCCCTGGTCCGAAGCCTTTCCAAGCTTATGCCCTTTGACCGCGCCAGTTCTGTAGAAAACAACTCATGGAACCCAGTTGTGAATTCAATTCTCTACCATATTTTCCGTCTGGAGAAAGGGCGAATTTGCCATGGGAGGACATTCCCCTTTGGACTTTCCCTGATTGCTTTGGTAAAACGCCCCTGACGCCCTGACACGGCATCTCCCGAAAATTTCCGAACGCCGTGTTTAAAACCAAACTAGTTATTCAAACTCCTCTATTAAACCGCAATGCTATACTGTGATGTTTGAGCTTTTTGAAATAGATAGAAAAAGTAATAGACCTCCGGAAACCGGCGCGGTATGTTGTGTGATACCGCGCCGGTTTCTGATTCAAGAATGCTTGCGTTTTCCCAGCAGCTAATGTAACTGTTATAAGAATGCGGAAGGAGAGGAAATTTATCAGACAAAGCAGGCCTATCCTATGCATACCTTTGGAACGAAGGGAGGCGGCGGAATGGCTGAGCAGGCGCGTCTGGTCAAAATAGAAAACGACCGGGAGATCACCAAAGAAAATGACAGCCGGTTTTTGTTCGAGTATCAGCGGGCCATCCTGCTGGAGCTGAAGGATAAAGGCGTATTGAGTGAAATACAGTATCGATATGCGGAAGAAAAGCTGAAAAAGCAGTTGAAACAATTCTAAAAAGCAGCAGACTTCTTAAATCCGGCGCAGTATCTTGTGTGTTGCCGCGCCGATTAAAATTCAAAGCAAAGAGGTGAAATACCCCATGATAAAAGCAGCGGCCTACTGCCGCGTGTCCACAGACCGGGACGATCAGGCCAACTCGTTTGAAAGTCAGCAGAGGTACTTTAAAGAGTACATCGGCCGCCGGCCGGACTGGGAGTTGTACCAGGTCTACGCCGACGAGGGGATTACCGGCACCTCGACAAAGAAGCGGGCGGCCTTCAACCGCATGATTGCTGATGCCCATCAGGGGAAATTTCAGCTGATCCTCACCAAGGAGGTCAGCCGCTTTTCCCGAAATATTCTGGATACCATCAGCTACACCCGGGAGCTGAAAGCACTGGGGGTAGGGGTGGTGTTCATGAACGACGGCATCAGTACGCTGGAGCCGGATGCGGAGCTTCGGCTGTCCATTATGGGTTCTATCGCTCAGGAGGAGAGCCGCAAGACCTCCACCCGGGTGAAGTGGGGACAGACCCGGCAGATGGAGCGGGGGGTGGTGTTCGGCAGGTCGCTTCTGGGCTACGATGTAAAGAATGGAAGCCTGACAATAAATTCGGAGGGTGCGGAGATTGTCAGGCTGATTTTTTATAAATATGGCGTGGAGAAGAAGGGGACCACGGTCATTGCCCGGGAGCTGCGGGAGGCGGGCTGCCGAACTCAAAACGGTAGCGTGAAGTGGGCCCCCGGACATATCGTCAAGATTCTGAAAAACGAGAAATATGTGGGAGACCTTGTACAGAAAAAAACAATTACACCCGATTACCTGAGTCACGCGAAGAAATACAACCACGGGGAGGAGGAGCTTGTAATCATCCGGGACCACCACGAACCCATTGTTGACCGGGAGCTGTGGGACGCCGTTCAGCGGGAGCTGAAAAAGCGGAACCGCAACGGGGAGCTGGGGGAGGGGCACTCCAACCGATACGTGTTCAGCGGAAAAATCAAGTGCGGCGAGTGCGGGGCCAGCTTTGTTTCCCGGAAGAAAATCCGTAAGGATGGTTCCCTTTACAGGCGCTGGAGCTGCTACACCGCCACGTCTGAGGGACTGAGACGGAGTGACGCTCAGGGCAACGAGACAGGCTGTGACGTAGGTAAGCTCCTGCGGGAGGACTTGGCGTTTGACATCCTCCGGCAGTCCCTGGCCGCGTTGCGCATGGACCGGGAGGGGATCATCCAGAACGTCACATCCCTTGCCCTGGAGGCCGTTCAAATAGGGGAGGAGGGAAACGCTGACCGAGCCGAGGAGCTGGAATATGAGATCAGCCAGCTAAACCGGAAGAAAGCGGATGTGCTGGACGCCTTCTTTTCCGGGCAGATCACGAAGGAGGAGATGCGGCTGGTCAACCAGCGGTACGACGGGGAGCTTGAGACCCTCCAAAAGCGGCTTGAGGCGGCGCGGGCCAGAGGGAATATTACCTGTGAGACAGAACAGCTGAGGGAGGACGTGAGCCGTCTGGTGGCCGGCATTGTAAATGGAAAAGCGGACAGCCAGGCGCTCTGTAAAAACGTTCTGGACCGCATGGTGGTATATAAAGACCGGAAAGTGGAGGTTTATCTCAATCTTTTGCCGCAAAAATGGACTTTTACATTAGAAAATCCGCGTAAGTCACAGAACAACCCCTCGGTGCCGATATCAGTGAGCAGACCTTTGGCCTCGGCGTAGGGCATGGAATAGCGCTGGGACAGATAGCGCATAGAGGCGCCAAGCTCGCCGTCCGGCCCCCCGGACGCCAACAGACTATGAAAAACGGTTTAGAAGATAACCCGATAGATGATGGTGAGCAAGGAATCCTCTTTGTCGAAGACGCAGTTTTCCATGACCGACCGGGCTGCATTGTTCTGTTCTTCCAGGGAAGCCCCGGGGGATTGCAGGGTTTCCAGAGCGTGAGCGATGGCATCCTGAAGGCGATGCTCTACGACCTCGCCGTTGGACTTTGCCTTCAGCTCCTCCAGCTCGGCTTCGGCCTGGGAGATGGCGGACTCAATGTCCTTCTTTGCAGCAGAGAAATCTTCCAGATTGAGGACACCGGCCAGATAAGCCTCTTGAAGGCGGCCTCGTTTCACATGAAGCTGCCTAACGGTAGCTTCGAGGCGTGTCAGTTCGTGTCCGCCGCCTGCGTTGGTGCAGATGATGTTGCAGGACAGGGGAGAGGTGTTCCCGGCATCTGTTTTGAGACGTGCGATGATGGCCTCCTCCAGGGCATCGGCCCGGACGTGCTGGGAATGCCTGCAGCGGCCGCGGGCGTAGTGATTGCACTTGTAGTAGTGAGGCTGAGCGAAGATCAGCGTGGCTCCGCAGGCGGCACAGCGCACAATACCGGAGGTCCAGCCCTTCAGATCATAGGAGGGACGGGCCTTGTATCCCCGCTGAGCCTTCACCGCGTCCAGCTGCCGCTGAGCTGCGTTCCAGGTTTCCTCACGGACCAGCGGCTCGTGTCCGCCGTCGGCCACAATGATGTTCTCGTTGAAGAAGTCCCGGCGGGTTCTGCCTGACGGATTCCAACGCAGCTTCCCGATGTAGACCGGGTTGCGCAGTATATACTCGATGGTCCGGTTCTCAAACGGATTGCCGCGGTGGGTTCGGATGCCCATGGCGTTCAGTTCTCTGGCGATGACGTACATGCCCTTGCCGGCCAGGAAGCTGTCAAAGATGTACCGTACATAGACGGCCTCTGTCTCGTCCGGGACGAGCCGGCCATCCTCGGCGCGGTAGCCGAAGGAGGCGGTGGCCTGGAGCTTCCCGCGCTCCGCGTTGACCCTCATGCTCCGCTTGACCTCCTGGCTCAGCCGAATGGAGTAAAATTCGTCCATCCACTCGATGATACGCTCAATGAGGGAGCCGAAGGGACCGGCAATCAGCGGCTCCGTCACGCTCACCACATCGATACCGCACTTGGAGCGCAGAATGGATTTGTAGAAGATGCTTTCCTCCTGGTTTCGGGCGAAGCGAGAGTATTTCCATAGCAGGATGACAGAGAAGGGGCAGTCTGGAGATTTTGCGGCAGCAATCATCCGCATGAACTCCGGCCGGCTCTCGGCTTTCTTGCCGGAGATTCCGGCGTCAATGTATATCTGGTCCTCCAAAAGAAGGATTCCTTCGCGCCGCGCGTATTTCTTGATTTCCTCTAGCTGGCTCTCCGGGGAAAGCTCAACCTGATCGTCAGTAGACACGCGGATATAGGCTGAGCCGAATTGTGGCGTTTTGGTTTGAGTAGTCACATCAATCACCTGTAATTGCTCCAAGAATGAAGATGAATTTAGAAAGGAAGGCGGTTCCGCCCCCTCCATTAGAAATATTATTTTGCATACAATGTATCCATGCAAAAAAAATGCGGAGCACCTCACAAGTGTTTTGCGGCTCCTTCGGGCAAGGGTGATTCCTCAGCTCAGCGGTACGACTGGCTGCCGGAAATCCGGTATGGTCATAAGCGGTACCTCCCGCGGAATACTCTGTGAGAGGGAGGTGGGGCCATGTGGCGAAGAAGCGGAAGATACGGACGGTATCCTTCGTACATATCGGAGATGAGCTGGTGAACACCGACGACCTGGATTATGGCCAGCGCCGCAGGCTGGCGACATGGCTGAAGACCACCTATCTTAACACGCTGTTCCAAGGGAAGGCTGAGTTCTTCGAGAGCAGCGGGGGAGAGGATTGACGGGAGTGTCGCCATGGTGAAGAATAAAGAAAGCTGGGAATGCCTTTGTTCTTGCGCCCTGAATACTCTGCCACATCGGCCGACTCTCTTTTTGAGCCGGCTGTTCTTATGCGTTGTTCCTTCCTGCGCCTCATGTCGCCGCCCAAATCGAAAAAGCAGCTGAAACCAGCTGCTTTGGGGTTGAATCCCGTCTGAGAGAAGCGTATAATGAATGCACGACATTCCGGCAGAGCAAAGCTTTCAGAACGGAGATTTATGTGATGATAATACTGACTCAACCCATCTCAAAAGGCGAGCTGAGCGAATTGGCAAAGACTTATTTTGGGGACATGGTCAAGGGGGTTGCCGATGTGGACAAGGGGCTTGTCTCCCTTGACGCGGAGCTCCATTCTGACCTTGAAGCCATGCTTCTGGATCAGGGAATGATCTCTCACCCCTCGCTGCACGCCGATGGCCGGTGGGCGGCTATGTCCTTTGCGCAGCAGATGGGCAATATCGGCAGCGAGGTCAGCCGCGCCTGTAAGTGGAAGGAAAAACACAGGCCGGAAATGATGGAAAAAGCTTTCTACCGGGGACTGGAGCTTCTGGACCTCACGATCGCCCTGTCCCATGGGTCCCGGCTGCGGGAGCTGCTGAGGGCCAGAGAGGTCATGTGCGACTTTTTTGCCGGGGATAACGTTTATCAGTCCACCGCACGGCAGATGAAGCGGTATTACGATATATTTGCATTTATGAAATAAGGCCATATCGCGCAAAAAAGCCGCTCTGTTTTTCAAGTGTTTTTATATAATAGTAGAGCAAGTGTATGGGTTGGATGTTAGCCTTCTTAAAGAAATTTTTAGGATGAGTGGACACGCAAGTTATTTCGTAGAAGGTGATTGTAGCGAGTTTACTGTTTCCTTTGGAGATCCTAGCATCGCTTGACAATGGTAAACACACCATTGAATAAGGCGCTGGGGGTAAGAAATCAGATTTTCCACTCAAAAGAAACGCGCTCGGCGGTGGCTTGGACCTGGGAGAGAAT
>ERZ779622.786-NODE-786-length-15944-cov-5.396249_pt1 | contig 15944 bp, 16 predicted proteins | sample MGYA00514188_ERZ779622 | MGnify/ENA primary metagenome ERZ779622 (study PRJEB29562, sample SAMEA4376702) | mouse gut metagenome | isolation source: Cecum | study: EMG produced TPA metagenomics assembly of the A DSS colitis mouse model was used to assess the...
GAAATTCATCGAAGGTAATAGGGGAGAGGTCCAGCAGGTTCACCAAGCCAACCGGGTAGGACTTTGGCTGGGCCAGCAGCGTCCCCAGGAGACTGCCAGCCGAAATAATATGGTACTCGTTGGCCCTTTCCTTGAAGTATTTCAAGGCGTTGAGGGCGGCGGGACACTCCTGTATCTCGTCAAAAATCACCAGGGTCTTGCCGGGAAGTATTTTCTCACCGACGATCATTGACAGCAATTCGATGATCCGCTGGGGGTTTTTATTGGCTTCAAAGATGGACTTCAATTCATCCTCTTCATCAAAGTTGAAGTAAACGGAATGTTCGTAGCAGCCTTGCCCGAACTCCTTCATGAGCCAGGTCTTGCCAACCTGCCGAGCGCCCTTGAGTACCATGGGCTTGCGGTCTTCGCTGTGCTGCCACTGGATCAGAGCGTCTAAGGCGTTTCGCTTCATCACATCACCAGCCCTTCTTGTGTGGGATCAAGAATAGTATAACACATTTTTTCGGGGAATACAACGCAGTTTTCACACATTTTTCCCAGCCAACCAGTCCTCAATCCTCATCGCCGGGATGCCCTCATAGTTCCCCCGGAAAGAGCCTTCTTTATACAGAACCAGTTTCGGATAGTTGTCCCTGACCTCCAACAGCGAACCAAATTCCCGCTGGATGGTAGCTTCATCACTGAGCAGGTAGCAGACCTGGATATACAGCTTGTCTCCTTGCTTTTCGCCTACAAAGTCGATTTCTTTCGTCCCGACACGGCCAACGCAGACCTTGTACCCCCGGCGAAGCAGCTCCAGGCCCACGATGTTTTCCAGAACGATCTCCACATTTTGAAGGTTCGAGCCGATGACAGCCTCCCGCAGTCCATGGTCGGCTACATAGTATTTTTCGTTGACCTTCAATACCTTCTTGCCGTTGATGTTCTGGCTCTTGAGGCGGTACAGAAGATAGGCTTCCTCACAGGCTTTCAGATAGTTCAGGATTGTTTCGGGGGCTGCGGTGCGGTTTTCCGCCTTGAAGAACTTGGAGATGCTGGTGGCGGAAAAGCTCCTTCCTACGTTGGCCAGGGCATAGGCAATGATGCGCTCCAATAGGTCAACGTCCCGGATGTTGTTGCGCTTGACAATATCCTTCAGCACCACCGAGTTGAAGATGTCCTGGAGGTAGTTCTTGCTGATCTCCGGCTCGAAGTTGATGCTGGACAGAAAGGGCATACCGCCATACTGGATGTATTGATGGAAAGTAAGCCCGGGGTCAGCCATTTGAAACTCTGTAAAGGAAAAGGGGTATACAACAAAGGAGATATACCGCCCGGCAATATAGGTAGCCAGTTCGCCGGACAGCAGCCGGGAGTTGGAGCCGGTGATGTAGATGTCTGCATGAAACTTCACCCGCAGGGAATTGACCGCCTTCTCCCAGCCCTGTACCTCTTGAACCTCATCGAAGAACAGGTAGAATTGTTCCTTGCTGTCTCCGATTTTCTCACATACATAGTCATGAAGGGCGTTATATTCGCACAGGTGTTGGTTTCCCAAATCCTCAAAGTTTAGAAAGATGGTATTAGGACTGCCTATCTCATCACGAATCTGTTCCAACAGGACGCTTTTCCCGCCACGCCGGATGCCGGTCAGTACCTTGATGATGTCCTTGCCGATAAAGGGACGGATTTTCGCCAAATAGTTCTCTCGTATAACCATGACGGTCAACTCCTCTCTTGTATAGGATAGCATAGAGTATAGCTGAAAGTCAATCGAATTTTGTGACTATATAAGATATAACTGATAAAATAGCGATAATCATGGCATGATCTTCCGTAGAACAGTTTTGCAGGGAATACTTTGTTGCGTTATTCCGATATATGATGTATAATAAATACTGGATTTATTTTGTATCAAGGTGTGAAGAGGAACATGGAATATTTAACGACAGTGGAGCTATCTGAGAAGTGGAACATCTCACCACGCAGGATCGGGTTCCTGTGTGCGGATGGACGGATAGAGGGTGCAATCAAAAAGGGGAAAACCTGGCTTATCCCAGCAGATTCTAAAAAACCATCTGACAAAAGATTCAAGCATCATAAATCTGAAAATGCAACTTCATTTTTACAAAATACCAGCAAGGAGACGGTACTATGAAATCAAACTTTGCGTTTTTGAACAGTCATTTCCCCGTGCTGGCAAATTTCGGTGAACTGGCGGAAAAATATTTATATAGCGATTCTAACTCCTGCCTGATGAAATTGGGAATGATCGGCGAAACGATAGTCAATTTGTGTTTCACCTATGATCGAATCCCTCTGCCCCAGGATAACACAGCCGCAGTCAGAATCAACAGCCTCTTCCGTGAGGGCATGATTACCCGCGACTTGAAGGAGGTCCTTCATGCCCTGCGCATCAGCCGCAATAAGGCGACACATGAAAACTACGCTTCTGTAGAAGATGGAAAGACATTGCTTCAAATGGCGTACAGTCTATGCGAATGGTTTATGCAGACCTATGGGGACTGGAATTACCAAAATCAGCCGTTTGTCATGCCATCTGAAACACTGGAACCCGTCAGCGTCAATCAGCAGAGCGAACAGGCTCAGGAGACACAGTTGATCGAAGAGGCGGAAAAGGCAGCGGCGGCGGCTCCTACCATGGAAAAGGAAGTACGAAAGAAGCAGTCCGCCAAAGCCGCAAGCCAGCGAGTCAAATCTGAGGCGGAAACACGCTATCTGATCGACGAGCAGCTGCGCAAGGTTGGCTGGGAGGCCGATACAGAGCAGCTGCGCTATTCCAAGGGAACGCGCCCTGTCAAAGGGCGCAATATCGCTATCGCTGAATGGCCTACTGATTCTACGGTTGGCAATCGGGGCTATGTGGATTATGCTCTATTCGTTGGTATGCAGTTGGTCGCAACGGTTGAGGCAAAGGCAATCCATAAAGATATTCCATCTGTCATCGACTATCAGTGCAAAGATTACTCCCGAAATATCCGCAGTGCTGATAAAGCCTATCAGATTGGAACGTGGGGAAGCTATAAAGTGCCGCTCACCTTTGCCACCAACGGAAGGCCGTATTTAGAGCAGTACGACACCAAAAGCGGTATATGGTTTTTGGATTTGAGGCAGCCCGATAATGCGCCAAAAGCTCTGCGGGGCTGGATGAGGCCGGAGGGGATTATGGAGCTGCTTGACAAGGATATTTCCGCAAGGAATCAGGACTTGCGGGAGATGTCCTATGACCTGCTGCGCGACAAGGACGGTCTGAGTCTCTATGAATATCAGGTCAGAGCGATAAAGGCCGCCGAAGAAGCAATCATCAACGGCCAGCAAAATGTCCTGCTTGCCATGGCCACAGGCACGGGCAAGACCCGAACCATTCTGGGTATGATCTACCGTTTCCTGAAAACAGGGCGGTTCCGCAGAATCCTTTTCCTGGTGGACAGAACCGCTTTAGGTGAACAGGCTTCTGACGTATTCCAGGAGATCAAGCTGGAGGACTTAATGACCCTTGATGATATATACAATATCAAGGGGTTAGAGGATAAGGATATAGACCGTGAGACTCGTATCCAGATTGCCACGGTTCAGAGTATGGTCAAGCGAATCCTGTACAATGACGAGGATACTATGCCCGCTGTTTCCGACTATGATTTGGTTATCATCGACGAAGCGCACCGAGGCTATATTCTGGATAAGGAAATGGGCGAGGATGAAGTCCTTTACCGGGATCAGATCGATTATCAGAGCAAATACCGCTGCGTTGTAGAGTATTTTGACGCTGTGAAAATTGCGCTGACCGCAACGCCAGCCCTACAGACAACCGAGATTTTCGGACAGCCTGTATTCAAGTATACATACCGGGAGGCGGTGATCGAGGGGTATTTGGTTGACCATGACGCGCCCCATAGGTTATCTACCAAATTAAGCGCGGAGGGCATTCATTACAAGAAGGGCGATAGCGTTGTACGGTATGACCCTGTGACGGGTGAGCTCACCAATTCCGAGCTGTTGGAAGATGAATTGGACTTCGATGTGGACGCCTTTAACCGCCAGGTCATAACAGAGCCGTTCAATCGAACGGTTTTGGCTGAAATCGCCCGTGATATTGACCCGGATAGTCCGGATGTTCAGGGGAAAACCTTGATTTTTGCCGTCAATGATGACCATGCCGATTTAATCGTAAAAATTCTGAAAGAGATTTATACGGAAAAGGGCGTGGACAATGACGCCATTATGAAAATCACCGGCTCTGTAGGCGGCGGCAACAAGAAAAAGGTAAAGGATGCCATCAAGCGCTTCAAGAACGAACGCTTTCCCAGCGTTGTTGTAACAGTTGATTTGCTGACTACGGGAATCGATGTTCCTGCAATCACAACATTGGTATTCATGCGCCGCGTGAAATCCCGCATCCTGTTCGAGCAGATGATGGGCCGTGCAACTCGCCGTTGTCCTGAAATCCATAAGACCCATTTTGAAATCTACGACCCCGTTGGCGTTTATGATTCTCTGGAAGCGGTCAACACCATGAAGCCCGTCGTTGCCAACCCCAGCGCAACATTTGAGCAGCTTTTGGATGGCTTGGAGGTTCTGGAGGATGAACGTCAGGTGCAAAACCAGATCGATCAAATCCTTGCAAAGCTGCAACGGAAAAAACGGCGCATGGATGCTGAAACCATGGAACATTTTATCAGCATGACCGGGGGACAAGACCCCACCCAGTTCATTGACGACATTCAGCAGCGTAGGCCGGAGGATGCCAAAAACCGTCTGCTTGCCAATGCGGAGCTATTCAAGATGCTGGCGCAGTTCAAGCCGGATGGCCGCCGCTCTGTGGTGATCTCCGACCATGAGGATGAGCTTTTGGAGCATACCAGGGGTTACGGCAGCGGCAGCAAACCCGAGGATTATCTGGACGCATTCGCAAACTATGTCAAGACCAATCTGAATGAGATCGCCGCCTTGAACATTGTCTGCACAAGGCCAAAGGAACTGACCCGCGAGGGGCTGCGCTCCCTGCGTCTGACGCTGGACAGGGAGGGCTTTACCACCCAGCAGCTGAATACGGCTGTTTCCCAGATGACCAATGAGGAAATTGCCGCGGATATTATCAGCCTGATTCGCCGGTACGCCATCGGCTCCACCCTGATCTCCCATGAGGCCAGAATCAGACGGGCGGTGGACAAGTTGAAAAAGGCGCATACATTCTCCAGGCAGGAGCTTAACTGGATCACCAGAATGGAAAAATACCTGATGGAAGAATCTGTGCTGAATGTGACCGTATTTGATGAGGACGGACGCTTTAAGGCACAAGGCGGCTTTGCGAAGATCAATAAAGTGTTTGGAAATAAGCTGGAAAGCATTATCCTGGAGCTGAACGAGTATCTGTACGATGATGGAGGAAAAATTGCATGATTTATAATCAATATCCATACAACATTTACAATCCCACATACGTGAATCAAGACTATCTACAACAGCTTGAAGCCCAGCGGCAACAGATAGAAGCGCAGCGCAAGCATTGGGAACAGCAGAAGAAAATTGGAGATATGGTAAAAGCGATCTCTGACTATTTTAAGGCAGCCAGAGATATTGAACCGGAATACCAGCAGGAGGCTATGAACGCCTGTCTTGCCGAAATTGCTGTACAAGCAGCTATCGACCAGCAGCGAAATGGAGGACATTTCTAATGACAACCCAAGAAATCGTCTCCAAGCTCTGGAACCTTTGTAATGTTCTCCGTGACGACGGCATCACCTATCACCAGTATGTGACGGAGCTGACCTATATCCTGTTTTTGAAAATGGCGAAGGAGACGGGCGCAGAGAGCCAGATTCCGGAGGCCTACCGCTGGGACAAGCTGACCGCCAAAAGCGGCATTGAATTGAAAAAATTCTACAAGGAGCTGCTGAACCACCTGGGCGAGAGCTGTACAGGCCGTGTGCGGGAAATCTATCAGGGCGCGGCTACCAACATTGACGAGCCGAAGAACCTGGAAAAGATCATCACCACCATTGATGGTCTGGACTGGTTTTCTGCCCGGGAAGAGGGGCTTGGCAATCTGTACGAGGGCCTTTTGGAGAAGAACGCCAACGAGAAGAAGTCCGGCGCGGGACAGTATTTCACGCCCCGGGTGCTGATTGATGTCATGACTCGTCTGGTGAAGCCTCAGCCGAAGGAACGCTGCAACGACCCCGCTTGCGGTACGTTTGGCTTTATGATCGCCGCTCATCGGTATGTTGCGGACCAGACCGATGACTTCTTTGACCTGGACGCAGACACCGCTACCTTTGAACGCACGGAGGCTTTTACAGGCATGGAGCTGGTACACGATACCCACCGTCTGGCTCTGATGAACGCCATGCTGCACAACATGGAGGGAACTATCACGCTGGGCGATACCCTGTCCAATCTCGGCAAAAGTATGCGGGGCTATGACGTGGTCCTCACCAATCCCCCCTTTGGAACGAAGAAGGGCGGCGAGCGTGCCACCCGCGACGACTTCACCTACACCACCAGCAACAAGCAGCTGAACTTTTTGCAGCATATTTACCGCAGTCTGAACGCGGACGGAAAGGCCCGCGCCGCTGTGGTGCTGCCGGATAACGTCCTCTTTGCGGACGGTGAGGGGGAGAAAATCCGGATTGACCTGATGGACAAGTGCAATCTGCATACCGTTCTGCGTCTGCCCACCGGCATTTTCTATGCCCAAGGGGTCAAGACCAATGTGCTGTTTTTCACCCGGGGCAGGGCAGACAAGGGCAATACCCAGGAGGTCTGGTTCTATGACCTGCGCACCAATATGCCATCCTTCGGCAAGACAAATCCGCTGAAAACGGAGCATTTCGCAGACTTTGAGGCAGCGTTTGAAGCCTCAGACCGCCGGGCTGTGCAGGATGAGCGGTGGAGCGTGTTCACCCGGGAGCAGATCACCCAGAAGGGTAACAGCTTGGATTTGGGATTGATTCGGGATGATTCCGTGGTTGATTATGACGATTTGCCCGACCCGATTGAGAGCGGCGAGGAAGCCATCGCGCAACTGGAAGAAGCGGTGGACCTCTTGCAGAGCGTGGTGAATGAGTTGAAGGCCTTGTCGGAGGTGGACTGATGGCAAGAGGGAAAAAGGCGGCAAAAGAACTGTCGCCAGAGGAAAAACTACAACAAGCGCTTGTACCGGCGGAGGAACAGCCGTATCTGATTCCTGAGAATTGGTGCTGGGTAAAATTGCATTTTGTTTGCGAATACTTGAAAGCTGGCGGTGACAAACCTGCTTCATTTGTTGAAAAAAAAGATAAAGAGCATCTTATTCCTGTAGTTGCTAATGGAATTGAAAATGAAGGAATAATCGGTTTTACAAATATTGGGCAAATATCGGCTGGGACTGTTTCAGTTTCCGGACGTGGCACAATAGGATATTCATTTCTTAGAGAATATGAGTATGTGCCTGTGGTGAGATTGATTGTAATCAAACCCCGAAAAAATCTTCTGCCAGATTATTTGAAATTTATATTTGATGTTTTTGAAGAGAAAGGAACTGGTTCCAGTATTCCGCAACTCACTGTACCTATGATAAAAGATAAGATCATTCCACTTCCCCCCTTGCCTGAACAGTTACGCATTGTCAGCCGCATTGAAAGCCTGTTTGCCAAGCTGGATGAGGCGAAGGAAAAGGCACAGGCTGTTGTGGACGGGTTTGAACTGCGGAAGTCCGCCATTCTGCATAAAGCGTTTACGGGGGAGCTGACGGAGTGGTGGAGGAAAGAGCATGGGGTGGGGATGGATGGCTGGAAAAATACAACTCTTTCTGAAATAGTCAGTGGATTCAAATATGGTACATCTGAAAAAAGCACTTATAATAACACCGGAATGCCTGTTTTGAGAATCCCTAATGTTGGTACTGGAACCCTTAGTTTTGAAGATATGAAGTATCTTGCACATAATGATGTAGATGAGGCAAATCAAGTCCATGAAAATGATCTTCTTATAATCCGTTCAAACGGCAGTCGCGATTTGGTTGGCAAATGTGCGATTGTTCCAGCATTAAGCAGAAAATTTGCCTATGCGTCGTTCTTGATTCGTATAAAACCATCTGAGTGGATTTTACCTGATTATCTGGCACTCTATCTGAATTCTACTGATGCAAGAACTCAAATGTTCAAAAAAGCAAAGTCTTCTGCTGGTATTCATAATATAAATTCGCAGGAATTAGGCTCTATCACAATAAATGTTCCAACAATTTATGAGCAGTCAGCAATAATTGCTGTTCTCAATAATCTGCTTGCTAAAGGGCAACAAGCAAAAGAAGCCGCCGAAGCGGTTCTCATCCAGATCGACACCATGAAAAAGGCAATTTTAGCCCGTGTGTTCCGTGGGGAGCTGGGGACAAACGACCCGGCGGAGGAAAGCGCGGTGGAATTGATAAAAGCGGTATTGTAGAGAAATTTCTTGAAATTCGCTTCATCTAGTGCATTTTATTATCTAAAAAATAAAGACTACAGGGCAAAGCCGCTTCTAGCGCGGGTCCCTGTAGTCTTTATTTTTATATGCTGCACCATTGGACTATCTAAATCGTCTCTATCAAACAGTCGAGAATCGTTTCAATCTTATGCTGTTTTTCCAAGTCCAACCCGCCTAGCTTCTCCGCCAAGGGGGTCCATCGAATGGGAGTGTCCTGCGTAATATAGGCTGACAGGATAGAATCAGCACCAGTCCCAAGGGCATTGCAAATGTCGATCAGGGTAGGCAGAGCAGGCATCAGTAACCCACGTTCAATCCGTGAGATTGAATTGGAGGCGACATTCGTTATCTCCGCAAGCTGTTCTTGGGTCATGCCACGCTCCTTGCGTATGCGCTGTATCGCTTGTCCGCCTTGCTTGAAGTCCACTGCTATCCCTCCTGCGTCGATATTTCACCCATATTATGAGCGAATTAGACGTGATAAATCCAGAACGCTATGGACATAACTCGACGTATAGAGTATAATTAGATAGAACTCTTTGCGGAGGTGAATTCCAATGCTGGATAAGTCCTGTTCCTTTACGGGCCATCGTCCACACAAGTTTCCTTGGAAGTATGATGAAGCCAACAGTCGATGCGTGTCATTGAAAGCTAAACTGACGGAGCAAATCACAAAATTGGTCGAAAACGGGGTGATGGACTTCTATAGTGGTGGAGCGGATGGGGTAGACTGCTGGGCCTCATTGATCGTTCTGGAACTAAGGCAAAAGAATCCTGCACTGAAGCTCCATTTGCTCCTACCCCATAAGGGACAGGCAGACAGGTGGAGTAATTCAGCACAGGAGAGGTATCGTTTGATTTTAGACCAAGCTGATTCTGTGGAGTATGTGAGCCAAGAGTATTACGAGGGCTGTATGCTTGACCGGAATCATCGGTTGGTGGAAGCTGCTGGCCTTCTGCTGGCTGTCTACAACGGAGAGCGGAGGGGCGGGACTGCGGCAACGGTGCGATACGCTCAAAAGCGGGGAAAAAAGATTATAATTCTCGACCCAATTTTGCTGAAAATCGAAGATAAATAGGGCGTATGAGTGATGGCTGTAGATATATATTCTTCTCTGAATAGAACAAACCTCCCTGTGCTGCTCATGTGCAGCACAGGAAGGTTTGTTTTCGTTGATGATGAAAAGAGGTGACTACAAATGCCTATACCGTCCAGCTTCAGTAAAAGCGATTATTTATCCGGAGCGAGTAAAGTTGGAAAACCATTGTCGTGCAGCAGACTATCGGTCTCCCAAATGTCCTTTCCATGGCTTACAGCAAACAGAATGACAGCATCCCGCGCTACCCGTGCGTACAGTTCACTATATCCTCCCAGCTTCAGCGTCCTTTGGGTTTCCTCTACAGGAAGATGGAGACCGAATGTAATTGCGATCAGCTTGTCTCTGGACGGCTTTTTCTCTCCGTTGAAAATCTGGTAGATGTATGCTTTTTCAAGGCCGGAATCACGCACTACATCAGAACGTCGGAGATTCCCTTGTTTGAGCAGAGACATCAAATACTCCGAAAGGGTCATATAGAGCATATTATTCTGATTCATTGCCAGAAAATTCGCAATACTCTTTGCACCCAAAAGATTTCGATTGGATTTGTACGACGTTTCTCCCATACACGACCCTCCGTAGATTGGATATTGAAATTATACCAGATACCACGGAGCAAAGAAAGGGGGCAGATAAAAATTTGTAAAAGTCTACTGGCGGTTGACTACAGGAGAAAAATGATCCGCTATAATGAAAGCCAGCAGGCAGAAACCGATATTCAGAATCATCAGAAGGGAGAAACGCAATGACCTATGCCGTTTCGGACATCCATGGCTGCTATGACAAATACCGGGAACTGCTGCGTGTTATTCGCTTTTGCCCCGAAGATACGCTGTACGTCCTGGGCGATGTGATTGACCGTGGCCCGCATGGATTCAAGATTTTGCTGGATATGGCTCAGCAGCGTAATGTGGTAGGACTGATGGGAAACCACGAGGCAATGGCGATTCGGGCACTTCCCGGTATCATACGTAACGTCCGGCAAATCAGGAAAACAGCTTTGACTAAGGATGAAACGGAGGCTCTGAAACTGTGGTTCTGCAACGGAGGAGAGTTGTCTTTAGCGGACTTTCTCTGGCTGAACGATGAACCCTCGCAAATCGTTTGGGAGTATATGCGGAAAATGCCGCTCTACCGGGAAGTAGAAATTGGAGAGCGGCACTTCGTCCTCGTACATGGAGGATTGGACAACTTTTCTTCCTCCCGGCCCTTGTCTGACTATGAACCGAATGAGTTCCTTTGGTGCCGTCCTGAACCGGATACCGTGTACTACCCGGATAAGTATGTTGTTTTCGGTCACACACCCGTCCAGCTCTTTGCTGTGGAAAGCAGAGAGGAAGAGACCCCGGCGAAGATCTATCGGAAAGAAAAATTGATTGACATCGACTGTGGCTGCATATTTCAGGGCGGCCGGTTGGGATGCCTGTGCTTAGACACGATGGAGGAATTTTATGTTTGAAAGAGAAACCTTTACCGTCCAGCTCACCGACCCCATGCTGTATGACAGGCTGCGGACGCTCTCTGCCGAGTACGATTTGTCCGTCGAGTACCTTGTCAATATGGCTGTGCGGCGGTTAATGGACGATGTAGAGTTTGTGAGAAACCTTCGCATCGGAAAGGTAGAAGGGGCGTAGTCCGCTACACCCCTTCTCCGTCAAAATATGTGAAGATTGTTCGCAGTACGTTGATCGCCATCTGCTTGCGCTCTAATGGCTGCTGATCCATAATCTGTTTGAACTGCTCCATGATGTTGGCGTCACTGTCAGATACGGAATCGGACAGCAAATAATCAACAGTCACGCCCAGCCGATTGACGAGCCGCACCAGAGTATCCAGCGTCAGGCTCCGCTCTCCTCGTTCAATCGCGCCCATATAGGTATCTGATATATCAACAGCCTCCGCAAGCTGGGCTTGGGTAAGGTTCAGCCGTAAGCGTTCTTCTCTGATCCGCTCCCCTAACCTCTTATAGTCCATACGATCACCCCTCAATTATTTTACCTGCGGGGATGTGCAGGAAGAAACATCGAAAAGGGGTATTTATATTGACTAAAAGGGGTATTTGGAGTATAATAATCAAATAGGCGTACAAATTTCCAGTTGAGGAGGAGCGTTTGATATGGGAATCATCAAAAAAGGGGAAGACCTTGCAAAGATCCTGGGTGTAGATGTGGACAAGCTGCCTGGAGAGGTACAGGAGTTTCTTCTTGGTCAAGTGACCAAAAAGCTGGACGACGAGAAATCAGATCGGGCGGCCTTCAAAGCCGAGTTAGAGGGCTATTCTGATGAAGATTTGTTGGTTTTTGTTCCGGATGTCTATCAAAAGAGCATTTACAAGATCGACTATGGAAAGCTTAAAGAGAATGGCATCAAGCTGATTTCCTTTGACATTGACGATACCATTACTGATTCTGCCTGGAATAAAGTTCGGGGTAGTATTCCTTCGGTGAAAGTTACGATGCCCGACGACGCAAAAGAGCTGTTTCGGAATTTGAAATCTATGGGGTTTACGGTTACTCTGCTGACGAACACCAAGGCCTCGATAGCAAAGGATGTCTGCGAGGAATTGCAGGCGGACGGCTACATTGCAAGAGCGAGCAAGCCGGAAACACGGAATTTTGAAAAAATGATGGAACTCTACCAAGTGGAACCATCTCAGATGGCCCACGTTGGCAACAGTATGCGGGATGATGTGGTCGGAGGGAACCGGGCTGGAGTTACTACCTGCCTGATTCGGCGGGCTGGTGTCTCCTTGAAAGTTGCGAAGTTTGCTATGAAAACTGCTGGACTGCGAACGAAGGGGCATTTGATACGGGAACGGCTGTTGGAGCGGGGAATTTGGCGCAAGCACCATAAGAGCGTCAAGGGCGATCAGTATTACCAGTTGAGAGAAAAGCCGTTATATCAATGCTAAACTAAGTGTCCCCAGGTATACATAGGAGAGTTTACTATGAGTGCGAAGCTGAAAAAGAAAATGCAGAAAAAAACTGAGCAGCTTGTAGGAAAAATGGTGATAACCGCCGGGAAAATTGCCGCCAAGGAGCAAGTAGAGCAGGAACTAAAGAAGATCATCAGACACAAGAAATGATCTGGTCATAACGGCGAGATATGGAGGAGGTAACTATAGTGGCAAACACCTATGAAGAAACCATACGGTCTGAATGGGAAAAGTTTTCTGGAGAAAAAAGACTGCTTCACAATATCATGCTGCTTGGTGCAACTGGATGCGGAAAAAGTTCTCTGATCAAGTTGATTTTTAACAAGATACTGGCCCCAGGCAATGATACTTCACGGGGAACCGACGGCTTTGAAACCTATTGGGGCAGAGAACATGATATGGGCGTGAACCTGATTGACAGCCGTGGATACGAGATGGAGGATGGGAGCGGGGAAAATTTTTCATACTACCATGATTCGATTAAAAGAAAAATGGAGGAAAATCGTCAAAAGGCTTCTCTTGAAAAAATTCATATTGTATGGTTTTGCATCTCCGTGGCAGGAGGTCGGATTCAAGTTTATGATACTCAAATCCTGAAACTGCTGCATGGAGATCAAGATTTGCAGAGCAGAGTTGCTGTTGTATTAACAAAATGTGATGAAGATGACGAAAACGGCAGCACAACTAAACTCTTTAAGCAGATTATAGGCAACGATGTGGGAACGGCATTGCCTGTATTTGAGGTGTCTACTGACCCAAATCTAACACTTGATCTGGAAAAGCTAATGACTTGGGCAGCGAATCAGTTGGATGACACGGATCTGAAAGAAGCGTTTATCGCCTCGCAGATGATTAGCTTGAAAGCTAAGCGTGAGGCTGCGACTGCAAGGATTGGATTCTACGCTCTTACTGCCGCTGGTATTGGTGCGTCGCCTATTCCTGTATCGGATGCCGCTCTGTTGACACCATTGCAGATTACGATGTCAACAAATATCATTCACATTTATGGAATGGAAAATATTGTAAGCATCTCTAAGGCGCTGATAGGGAACATTGTCATTTCAAATCTCGGCAAAGCGTTTGCTGGCGGGCTGCTCAAATTGATTCCAGGGGTTGGGACATTGATAGGCGGAGCAATCAACGCTGGTGTTGCCTCACTTATAACAAGTGCGCTTGGGTTTGCCATTTCGGAAATCTGCTATGATAGCTGCAAAAAAATTGCCCGCGGAGAATATGTGGATATGACCTCCATGTTTGATGCGGAAACGATTCAGGAATATGTTCAGAAATATATAAGAGAACACAAGAAGTCCGATACATAGGAGGCCCGTTTATGGATAATTCTGCAAAGATTCTGCTGCTGGGAAAAACCGGAGTAGGAAAATCTTCGTTTATCAACTACTTCTTAGGGAAGAACGTCGCAGAAGCCGGGGCGGGAAAACCGGTTACAACAGAATATTTTATTCCGCATGAGGTTGAGGGTGGCCGTTACCCTATTTTGATTTTCGACACAAAAGGCCTGGAGGCAAAAGGCGCATATAATCAGCTGGACAAGATCATCCAGGGAATCAAGCAGAGGAATAATAGCGATGATATTCTGAACTGGTTTCATACAATTTTCTATGTCGTTTCCATGACATATCCCCGTTTTGAAGATTTTGAGGCCATGTTTATCAGCACATTACAGAAAGAACTCTCCCAGCACATCCATATCATCATCACGCACTGCGATGCCTGTAAACCAGAGAACGTTGCCAATATGCGGCGCACAATTACTGAGAAATTAGGCAATATGGAAAATGTTGAAATATTTGAGGTAGTCTGTGTCAGCATGAAAAAGCGCAATGGCCAAGTCGCGGAACCGTATGGAAGAGAGGTCATATCAGAGCGTGTCTTCGATCTTCTGCTGAAAGACGTAGCTTACAAACTGTCTTTCGACTATGCGCACACCTTGTGGAACACGTGGCGTCAACTGGTGGATGATGTTTTCGCAGAAATGGACAGTTTTGTCGATGAAACTGTGAAATTTGGTACGCTGCTTAAATTTATAAAAGATGATACACAGGCTTCAGAGAATATTGACAGACGTATGGAAGAAACGTTTTCTAAACTTGATGAAAACATTGAAACCATACAGAGGCAAACAGACGAACGCTTTAACAAAATCCTTTATCCTGTTGCCCAGCTTTATGCTTCTTACAGAGATACGGTAACAGATTCGTATGTTGAAGGAGCAGAACTGGCATTTTCCGATACATTTAATTGGTTGGATACCAACTGGATGGACGAGCTGGACGATGCGGCGCTTTTTGAAAAGGTGCTCCCACGAATGAGGAAATACATGGACGAAAACGGTGAGTTTTCTGATGGTGATAACGATTCGATAGGTGAGCTCTTCAGTATGATCGGAGCTGGGATCGGTGATTTGTTTAGTCTAAAGAAAAATATCAAGAAAGCACTCCAAGAGATGAAATGGGAACTGATGTACCAGAGCATTCCGTCTCAGAGCGAAATACAGTCTAAAGCCTATGAACAAATCGTGGCATTTATCAAGCCAGACGAACCTTCTGCCAGCGAGGCATTGAAAAATCTTAAAGCTACCTTTGGCGGGTTGAGAGAAACCATGGATGAATTGACCGAAGGTGTGGCAATGCTGTGTCAGACTGCGGAAGCAAACAATGGCAAAATTCCAGATGTAAATGAAATAATGCGCCAGATTTTAGAGGAAGATCAAAATTAGAGGGTTAAGGTGTATGAAGTGGCAAAGAAGCTAAAAAAGATCCCCTCCGATCTAGTGTCCTACATCCAGATCGAGACGGAGGCCATCAAGGATGCCAACGACAAGATGATGATCTCGTCCTACTGTCTCGGCAAGCTGGAGGTAGTCAACTGGTATCTTGAATTGCTGGAGGTCGGCTCCAAGAAGTACATTGTCCCGCAGAGCAAAGCACACTTAGAGATGGTTAGGGATCAGCTTATGGCCTGTCACAAGGCCATTATGGGTGTGAAGATTACTAATCCCAATGACCGTCCGCTACTGGATATCAAATATCCAAAAGGCTATGAAGGATAGGAGAAATAAGAATGGGATTCAAAAAAATTATAAAGCAGCAGATTTCGGGTGCGATGAAGCAATCGCAGGCTGAGCGATCAGAGAAATTGGCTGCGCTATCTGATGTGCAATTACGACTTTACATTCCGGATGTGTACCAGAAGGACATTTACCAGATTGACTATCAGAGATTGTGGAATCAGGGCATACGACTGATTTCCTTTGATATTGATGATACAATCCAGGACAGCGGCGTTGATAAGATAGAGGGATACCTGGGGAGCGGTGTAAGGATGCCGGAGAAAGCAGTTCACAAGTTTTCTCAGTTAAAGGAAATCGGTTTTACCCTGGCGCTGTTGAGCAATACCAGTGAAAGTATCGTATCGGATACCTGTAAGCAGTTGGGCGCCGA
>ERZ779622.787-NODE-787-length-15934-cov-5.092008_pt1 | contig 15934 bp, 13 predicted proteins | sample MGYA00514188_ERZ779622 | MGnify/ENA primary metagenome ERZ779622 (study PRJEB29562, sample SAMEA4376702) | mouse gut metagenome | isolation source: Cecum | study: EMG produced TPA metagenomics assembly of the A DSS colitis mouse model was used to assess the...
GGCGTTCAGGGCGGAGCCCATGGCCGCGAAGAGATGGGAGTGTTCCAGTGCTATGGTGTGTTCCTCGTCCAGTTTTAGGGTGCGGACGAAGGCGGCTTTCAGCTCGGACAGAAAGTGGAGCGGCCCGCCTAAAAATGCCACATGCCCGCGGATAGGTTTTCCGCAGGCAAGGCCGGAGATCGTCTGGTTTACCACCGCCTGAAAGATGGAGGCGGACAGATCTTCCTGTGTAGCGCCCTCATTGATCAGAGGCTGGATATCGGATTTAGCGAACACGCCGCAGCGAGCGGCGATGGTGTAGAGGGACTGATAATGTTTGGCGTACTCGTTCAGCCCGGAGGCGTCCGTCTGCAGAAGGGAAGCCATCTGGTCGATAAAGGAACCGGTGCCGCCGGCGCAGATGCCGTTCATACGCTGTTCCACGTTGCCTCCTTCAAAATAGATGATCTTCGCGTCCTCTCCGCCGAGTTCGATTGCCACGTCGGTTTTGGGGGCGAAGGTCTGCAGGGAAGTGGATACTGCTATCACTTCCTGCACAAAGGGGACATCCAGATGATTGGCTAACGTCAGTCCGCCTGAGCCGGTGATCATCGGATGAATCGTCAGATCCCCGAGGGAGGACGACGCTTTCTTCAAAAGGTCCGCCAGAGTTTCCTGAATGTTGGCAAAATGCCTCTTATAGTCGGCAAATAAAAGAGTATGTTTATCGTCCAGCACAGCGATCTTGACCGTGGTGGAGCCGATATCGATACCCAGTGTATATGTTGAATTGTTCATAAAATTTCTCACTCCTGTCATGAAAAAAAGAGTTTTTGACATTCCCAGACATTATACGACATTCTTTTGGACATTTCAACGTACTAAAAATGAGAAATAATTAAAAATTAATAACAGTTATGGAAATTATATTAAATTGCGGAAGAAGCGATGCTTCACGGTTTACTTTTTTTCTCCGAAATGGTATTATGGTTGCGAAATGTTTTTTGCAGATAACGGAAAGAGTATTTCGCAATTGTGTGAAGAGAAAAAGAGGAAAAAAGAGGAAAATAAACATGCAGAATTTTGTCAAAAATATGGAAAAGAAGTTTGGCAGATACGCGATACCGGATCTGATCAATTACTTTATCATCTTCTACGTGGCATCCACGATCATCAGCCTGTTTATGCCGCAGCTTTATTACAGTTTTCTGGCGCTTGATTTTGAGAGGATCATGCACGGCCAGGTCTGGAGGCTTTTTACTTTCATATTGGCTCCCGCTTCGCTGGACGGCTTTTTCGGTATTTTATTTTTTGTTATTACGGTTCATATCTATTATCTGTTCGGGCACTCGCTGGAGAATCTCTGGGGCGCTTTCCGCTTTAACCTGTACTTTATCGGCGGGATCGTTCTGACAATCCTGGCGGAACTGATTCTGTTTATCACCGTGGGACAGAGCGCCTATTACGGCGGTATGAGTTATCTTTACCAGTCGATGTTTTTCGCTTTCTGTGTGCTGTTTCCGGAGGAACAGTTTTTGATCTATTTTGTATTTCCGCTCAAGGCGAAAGTGCTGGCAGTTCTGGATGCCATACTGCTGGCAGTGAACCTGATACAGTATCTGGTGGAGGGAGAGTATCCCTACTGTGTGGCGATCGTGGTGGCCATGCTGAATTTTCTGATATTCTTCTACGCCTACAAAGGGCTGGACAGATTCAGCCCGAGGCAGGTGAAGAGGCGGAAAGATTTTAAGAGGCAGACAATGCGGCCCCAGGGAGTGACAAAGCATCAGTGTGCGATCTGCGGCAGAAACGAGGCCACAAATCCGGAACTGTCGTTCCGCTTCTGTTCCAAGTGCAACGGAAATTATGAGTACTGTGAGGAACATCTCTTCACCCACCAACATGTGAAGTGAAGTCAGGGAGGGGGAGAGTATGGACAGAGAGATTCAGTTTGCGAAGGCGCTGGAAAAAGTAAAGAAGCTGGGACGTCTGCAGGGGAACAGTATCCGTAAGGAACAGGTGAGGGAGGCTTTCGCGGAGCTTTCCCTGGATGAGGCGCAGCTGGCGCTGGTGTATGATTATCTGGAGAAACATCAGATTGGAGTGGACAAAAAGGCCGAAGCGCAGACAGTGTTGTCGGAGGAGGAGACAGATTATCTGCAGGAATATCTTGAGACTCTGAAAGAACTGGCGGATATCCCGGACGGCGAGAGGGAGGCGGTAGTTCTCTCCTCCATGGCGGGAGATCTCTCCGCGCAGAGGAGACTGGTGGAGATCTTTTTGCCGAAGGTGCCGGAGATGGCAAGGATCTATGTCGGTCAGGGCGTGTATCTGGAGGACCTGATCGGTCAGGGGAACGTGGCGCTCAGCGCCGGCGTCTCGATGCTGGGGGCGTCGGAGAACGCGGAGGATGCCGAGGGGATGCTGGCGTGGCTTATCATGGATGCGATGGAGAAGCTGATCGAGGAGAGCGTGGAGAGCCGCAGCGCTGACAGGAAGCTGGAGGACAGAGTCAACCACATCGCGGAGAAGGCGAGGGAGCTGGCGGAAGATATGCGGCGGAAGGTGACGATAAAGGAGCTGGCGGAGGAGACCGGGATTCCGGAGGAGGAGATACGGGATGTGTATCGGGTCAGCGGGTATGTGATCGAGGAATTGGAAGACAAATAAAAGGAAAAAGCCCGCACAGATTTGGCGGAAAAGGATAAAGTATGGCATTTGAGTCATTGAGAAAAAAAATAGCCGATGGCAGAAAAAACAGTGGAAACAGAAAAAGCGGCCCGGCGGTCTATGAAGATTTCAAGTATATGCTGCAGGATGTCAGCCGCATTTATATCGGGGCGAAATATACCTACAGGGAGCTGATGGAGAATCCCGAGATGGCTTTCAAGTTTAAGTCGGTGATAGAGTATTATCTGCTGAAGGAGACGGATCCCGACACATCCATCGAGAGCGATTTTTATTATATGAAGCCGGAGAGCTTCTCCTGCAGGACGTATGAACAGCTGAAGGTGAAGCTGAAGATCAGTATTCTGACGGATCGACAGGGAAGAGGCGGCAGGATTGAGCGGGTCTACCGTGAGAAGGTTGTGGAGCTGGAGGAGCTTACGGCAATGCCTCTCGAACAGAAAAAAAGGGACGGAATTGTCGTACAAGAGCTGATTTTGTCGAAACTTGCGCTCGTTTCTTTTGTGGTTTAGGAGAAAAAAGCTTGAAAAATGTCGAGAAATCTGGTATTGTATAGAAAGCGGGAAGATAAAGTCAAAAAAACGAGACTCCTGCGAATATAATTTGGTAAAATTCCCCTTTTACACTGAACAGGTTAGGGTTTGCGCCCTGCCTGTTCTTTTACTTTGTTGAAAAACGAAATTTGAAATTGAAGCTTTAAAAACATGAAAAGTGTGGTAAGATAGTAAAAGACGAATCGGAATGATATCAGACGGAGGTTTTGCATGAAAAATTACAGTGGGTACGAGACGATAGAGGAGAGGAATATCGCAGAGTTAAATTCTATGGGGACAGTGTTAAAACATAAGAAGACCGGGGCCAGGGTGATCCTGATGGAGAACAATGAGGAGAACAAAGTGTTCTATATCGGGTTTCGGACGCCGTCGGTGGATTCCACGGGGGCTGCGCATATCGTGGAACACACGGTGCTTTGCGGATCGGAGCATTTCCGGTGAAGGATCCGTTTATCGAACTGGCGAAGGGGAGCCTGAATACGTTTTTAAACGCGATGACGTATCCCGACAAGACAGTCTATCCGGTGGCGAGCTGTAACGACAAGGATTTTCAGAATCTGATGCATGTCTATCTGGATGCCGTGTTTTATCCGAATATATATAAGGAAGAAAAAATATTTCAGCAGGAGGGCTGGCACTACGAGATGGAGTCGCCGGAGGATGAGCTGACCCTAAACGGCGTGGTCTATAACGAGATGAAGGGGGCGTTCTCCTCCCCGGATGATGTGCTGGAGCGGGAGATCTTAAACTCCCTGTTCCCGGAGGTTTCCTACAGTTTTGAGTCCGGCGGGGATCCGGAGGTGATTCCGGAGCTGACCTACGGGAAGTTTCTGGATTTCCATAGGAGATATTATCATCCGTCCAACAGCTATATCTATCTGTACGGCAATATGGATATGGCGGAGAAACTGGCGTTTATAGACAGGGAATATCTCTCGAAATTTGAGGCTCTGCCTGTGGATTCGGAGGTCAGGCTGCAGCGTCCTTTTGCTGAGATGAAGGAGATATGCAAGAGCTATCCGATCTCCGAGGGAGAGTCGGAGGAGGACAACACGTATCTCTCCCTGAGCAGGGTGGTGGGAAGCTGTCTGGACAGAGAGCTTTATATCGCCTTTCAGATCCTGGACTATGCCCTCTGTTCCGCGCCGGGAGCGCCGCTTAAGCAGGCACTGATCGAGGAGGGGATCGGGACGGAAGTCTACAGTATTTTTGACGAGGGGATCCGACAGCCATATTTTTCCGTGATAGCAAAAAACGCGAATTTGCAACAAAAGGAGGCTTTTCTTGCCACTTATAGGCGAGTGCTGACAAAACTGGCAAAGGAGGGTATAGATAAGAAATCTCTGTATGCGGGGCTGAACTATTTTGAGTTCAAGCACAGGGAGGCGGACTTTGGTTCTTATCCGAAGGGGCTGATGTACGGGCTTCAGATGTTGGATTCCTGGCTGTACGATGAGTCGAAGCCTTTCATCCATGTGGAGGCGAACGAGACCTTCGCTGCATTGAAGGAGAAGATCGGAGAGGGATATTTTGAGAAGCTGATCGAGGAGCATCTTCTCGACAATGAGCACGGCTGCGTCGTTGTGCTGGTACCTGAGAAAGGTCTGACGGCGAAGAGGGATCAGGCTCTCGCGGAGAAGCTGCAGGCTTACCGGGAAACGCTTTCCGCCGAGGAAGTACAGGGGATCGTGCGGGAGACGAAGGAGCTTAAGGCCTATCAGGAGGAGGGCGATACGCCCGAGGCGCTCGCCTGCATTCCCCATCTGACGAGAGAGGATATCCGGAGAGAGGCAAATAAATATGTGAATGAGCTGCGTGACGCGGCGGGCATACCCGTACTGTACCATGAACTGTTTACCAACGGGATCGGATATCTGAGGCTCAGCTTTGACTGTTCCCGTGTGCCGGGGGAGCTGTTCCCCTATCTGGGGCTGTTAAAAAATATGATGGGGCTCATCGACACAGACAGCTACAGCTACGGAGAGCTGTTCCACGAGATGCACATCGAGACGGGCGGAATGGCGAGCGTGACCAACACTTACACGAAGGCGGATCTGTCGGATTACAGAGTGAGATTCGATATCAGGGCGAAGGTGTTGTTCGACAAGCTGCCGGAGGCGTTCCGACTGGCCCTGATCATGATGAAGGAGACGAAATGGTCAGATTACAAACGCCTGAAGGAGCTGCTCGAGGAGATCAAGTCGAAGATGCAGTCGGCGATGCTCTCCGGCGGACATACGGTATCGGCGATGCGCGCTCTGTCCTACATTTCCGAGGCGGCGTCGTGTAACGAGCAGATCGGCGGTGTGACGCAGTACAGACTTGTGGCGGATCTGGCAGAGCATTTTGAGGAGAGAAAGAAAGAGCTGGCGGTCAATATGAACCGGCTTGTCAGGATCCTGTTTCGGGCTGAGAATCTTCTGGTGGATTATACCGCCTCAAAGGAAGGGTATGAGAAATTGCCGGAGTTTGTGGCACAGCTGAAGGAAAATCTGTTCACGGAAAATGGCGATGGGACGAAGGAGAAATATCGCCCGGCGACGGAGAAAAAGAATGAAGGCTTTCTGACGGCCTCCCAGGTGCAGTATGTGTGCCGGGCCGGCAACTTTATCACAAAGGGACTGCCCTATACCGGGGCCCTCCGGGTGCTGCGGGTGATGATGGGATATGATTACCTCTGGAACAATGTCCGGGTGAAGGGCGGCGCTTACGGCTGTATGTGCAGCTTCGGAAAGACCGGCGAGAGCTATTTCGTATCTTACAGAGATCCTAACCTGGAGAATACGGTGGCCGTCTATGAGGCGGCGGCTGACTATGTGGAGAACTGGCAGGGCGACGAGGAGGAACTCACTCAGTACCTGATCGGCGCGATCAGCGAGCTGGATACCCCGAAGACTCCGCAGGATACAGGAATCTTTTCCCTGGGCGGCTACCTGACCGGCCAGACGGAGGAAGAATTGCAGCGGGAGCGGGATGAGATCTTATCCGTGGACACGGCGGCGATACGTTCTTTAGCGAAACATATCAGAGCCTTTTTGTCAGACGATTGCCTCTGCGTAGTGGGCAGAGAGGAAAAAATAAAGGAAGCGGATGGATTCGGGAGAAAGGAGCAGCTTTTCTCCTGAGTGCGGAACTGGAAGCAGCAAGGGCCCGTACAGTGCACAAGACAATTTACAGACGCCAGGCGGCTGGAAATTTGTCTTTGGGCCAAAGTGTACTGGAAGGGCTCATGCGGAACTGGAATGGGGAGGACTGTGTTATGAATAAGAAAAGATTAAATTTGGTGATGGCGGCGGCGCTTGCGGTATCTGTGCTTGCAGGCTGCGGGAGCAGCAAATATGCGGATACCACCGCTTCGGCTGCCGCGGATGCGCCTGCGGCAGTGGATACGGCTGCGGGGGGAGAATACCTCTACGACGCCGGTTACGGGGAAAACAGCTATGCGCAGGAGGCGGAGATCGCCGAGGAAGATGCGGCGTCTGAGGAGGGAGGCGCTGAGACGAAGGCTGAGGAAGTGAGTGAGAATCCTCAGGCGGGACGGAAGCTGATCACGACGATGACTCTCTCCGCGGAGACAGAGTATTTCGACGACCTGATGGGCAATCTGGAGAGGCAGGTAGAGGAGCTTGGCGGCTATATCGAGAACAGCAACCAGTGGAACGGCAGTGTGGATTACTACGGAAACAGGAGGAGCAACCGGAGCGCGTCCCTGACGATCCGCATTCCGGCGGAAAAGCTGGACGGCTTTGTGGCTCTGATGGAGGAGAACAGCAATATCACGAACAAATCCAGGGAGGTGGAGGATGTGACCCTCGCCTACGTGGATCTGGAGAGTCACAAAAAGGCGCTTCTGACGGAGGAGGAGAGGCTTTTAGAGCTTCTGGAGATGGCGGAGACGGTGGAGGATCTGATCTCCATTGAAGATAAGCTGGCGAACGTAAGATATCAGCTGGAGAGCATGGAGTCCCAGCTTCGTACATACGACAATAAGATCAACTACAGCACTGTGTATCTGGATATCCAGGAGGTGGAGAGACTGACGCCGCCGGAAGATATCACGACATGGGGAAGGATAAAGAACGGTTTCTCCGAGAATCTGTATGGCCTTGGAGTAGATATAGAAAATATATTTGTGGGTGTCATCATAAATATCCCTTATATTCTGGCGTGGCTTGTGGTGCTGGCAGTTGTACTGTTGATCGTCGTTCTTCTGCTGAGACGTGAGAAGAAGAAAAAGGCACAGAGACTGGCGAAAAGGCAGCAGATGGCAAAAGATGCGTCCGCGGCGCAGGGAGGCGAGCAGACAGGGCCTCTGCACGGGGGAATGCAGCGGGAAGCGGAGAAGCTTCCGGAGGAACAGGAGAAAGAAAAATGACAACAGTTAAGAGAGCCGGGTTTGCCACTCTGATCGGCAGGCCCAATGTGGGAAAGTCCACGCTGATGAACACGCTGATCGGTATGAAGATCGCGATCACATCGAAGAAACCGCAGACCACGAGGAATCGCATCCAGACAGTATACACCGACGAACGGGGACAGATCGTATTTCTGGATACGCCGGGGATCCACAAGGCGAAGAACAAACTGGGCGACTACATGGTATCGGCGGCGGAGCGCACGCTGCAGGATGTGGATGTAGTGCTCTGGCTGGTGGAGCCTTCCACGTTCATCGGGGCGGGGGAACAGCATATCATCGAACAGCTGAAAAAGGCGAATACACCAGTCATCATCGTCATCAATAAGATCGACACGGTGAAGAAGGAAGAGCTACTGGCGGTGATGGATGCGTACCATAAAGAGCTGACAGAGGCGGAGATCGTACCGGTTTCCGCCCTGAAGGCCGAGAACACGGAGGATCTTTTGGAGACGATCTACAAGTATCTGCCCTACGGAGAGCCGTTCTACGATGAAGATACCGTGACGGACCAGCCGGAGCGGCAGATCGTGGCGGAACTGATACGCGAGAAAGGACTGCGCCTACTGGAGGAGGAGATTCCCCACGGCATCGCCGTGACGATCGAGAGCATGAAATACCGGAGGAAGATCTGCGATATCGAGGCGACGATCATCTGCGAGAAGGATTCCCACAAGGGGATCATTATCGGAAAACAGGGGAGCATGCTGAAAAAGATCGGCGCATCGGCGCGGTCGGACATCGAAAAGATGCTGGACTGCAAGGTGAATCTGCAGCTCTGGGTGAAGGTGAAAAAGGACTGGCGCGACAGCGATATCCTGCTGAAAAATTTTGGATATCGGGAGGACGAAGGATAAAAACAGGAAAAGTGCAGACCCTAATACTCAGAAACGAAAAGAAATCCGGACAGTTTTTCGGGTGATTTCGACAGATGAGGAGGGCTTGCGGTATGTCTATCGAGCGGGACGAGGAAGAGACCAAAGACTGGGACAGATTCTGGAGCAGCGGCAGGGTGGATGATTATCTCCGCTACCGGGGCTGCTTTCGGGATGAGGAGGGAAGCGGAGGATACCGCGGCAAGGAAGATGCAGGATTTTTTACAGGTGACGGGAATTGTACTTAAATCCATTCCTGTGGGCGAATATGACAGGGCGGTGACGATCCTTACCACAGGGAAGGGAAAGATATCCGCTTTTGCCAGAAACGCGAGAAAACAGAATAACCGCTTTATGGCGGCGGCCAGCCCCTTTTGTTTCGGAAAGTTCAAGCTCTATGCAGGCAGAAATTCGTACACGGTGGCGGAGGCGGAGATCTCCAACTACTTTGAGGAACTGCGGGAGGACCTGGAGGCCGCCTGTTACGGCATGTATTTTCTGGAGGTGGCGGACTACTACACGAGAGAGAACAACGACGAGGCGGAGATGTTGAAGCTGTTATATCAGTCCCTGCGGGCACTTTCGCATAAGAATCTGGACAACCGGCTGGTGCGGGTGGTCTATGAGTGCAAGGCGATGGCGGTGAACGGTGAGTTCCCGGGTGTGCCGAATAAACAGGAGCTGTCAGATTCCGCGGTCTATGCGCTGGATTTCATTACATACACCGCCGTGGAAAAGATATATACTTTCGCGGTCAGGGAAAGCGTGCTGGCGGAACTGCAGGAGGTGGCGGCGGACTACAGGGATAAGATATGGGGACATCACTTTAAGTCTTTGGAGATGCTGGACTTACTACCTAAAAAATAATGTTTTTATTGATTTACTACCTAAAAAATGATATTTTTTAGGTAGTAAATTTGCGTTTGGAGGATCAAAATAAGATGAAAATTGTGGATATGAAGGTGGAGACAGTGAAAATTCCGTTAAAGAAGCCGTTCCGCATCGCTTTCGCGGTGCAGGACCATGCGGTGAATGTGCTGGTGAAGGTCACGACGGACGAGAGAGTCTGGGGCATCGGCGAGGCGGCGCCGTTCGAGCCGGTGACAGGGGAGAACACGGCGACTGTGCTGGAGGTGTTAAAGCTGTTCAGGCAGGGCCTGATCGGTATGGATGCCATGGATATCGAGGGGATCCACCGGATGATGGACCGGCTCATAAGCGGCAATACCTCGGCAAAGGCGGCGGTGGATATTGCCCTGTACGATATCAGGGGAAAGGCGATGAACCAGCCGCTGTATAAGGTTTTGGGCGGCGGGAACAACACGATCGTCACGGATATGACTGTCGGGATCGATACGCCGGAGGCGATGGCGGCGGAGGCAAAGGAACGGGTGGAGCGGGACGGCTTCACGGTACTGAAGATCAAGGCCGGGATCTGTCCGGCGGACGACATCCGGGCGCTCACGCTGATCAGGGAGGCTGTGGGCCCGGATGTCAGACTGCGCGTGGACGCGAACCAGGGCTACACGGTGAACGATGCGGTGAGAACGTTGAAGGAATTTGAGAAGGTCGGCGTGGAGGCTGTGGAACAGTGTCTTCCCTGGTGGGATATGGAGGGATCGGCGTTCGTGCGCTCGAAGGTAGATCTGAAGATCATGCTGGATGAGTCCATCCACTCTCCGGTGGATGCCGCGAGAGCCTGCAGGCTGGGGGCGGCGGACCTTTTGAATATCAAGCTGATGAAGTGCGGCGGCCTGTACCCGGCGGAGAAGATCAACGCGGTGGCGGAGGCGAACCACGTGCAGTGCATGGTGGGCTGTATGCTGGAGTCGAAGGTTTCGATCGCGGCGGGCGCTGGCTTTGTGGCGGCGAAGAACAATGTGACGGAGGCGGACTGCGACAGCTTTATGAGCGCGGTGGATCCCGAGATGGGTATGCCGGGCGGCTTTACGGTGGAAGGCGGCGTCTATACGCTGTCGGAGGAGCCGGGGCTGGGGCTTTCATTTGATTTTTAGGAGTTTATGCGGGATGAATCAGGAGATCAGGATTTTTTCTATCTATGTATCAGGGATCCTATACGGAAAACTGAAAATCGGGGACGGGGAGCCGTCCCTCCGCAGTCTTGATGTCTTTTCGGGGACGCTTCGGGACTGGAAGCCTCTCTCCGGGGAAGAGAACGCTTTCTATCAGTCTTTTCTGAAGATGGATCTCGCGAAGACCGCGGAGAAGATCGGCCGGTATGAGAGCCAGCTGAAGGGGACGGGAGAATTTTCCTTTGACGGGGAGCGCTATACGAGCGAGGACGGTGTCCACTACCTGCAGCGGGACATCAAGTTCCCGAACAACAAGCTGATGGAGAATGGGCACCTTGTTGCGGTTTACTGTCCGGTCAGGGAGCTGGCGGCGGTGCTGGTGGAGGAAGGCCGTGAGGATAGGACGGTCTTAAAGCTGTGGCGGGAAACGTGGCCGGACGAGAAAATCTATCCGGTGGAATATCTCGGAAAATTTGACGTGCCGATGCGGGACGGCGTGAAGCTCTCCACAGATGTCTATCTGCCGAAAGGGATCGGTGAGGCGGTTCCGGCTGTCCTTGTGCGGACGCCCTACGGCAAGGAGGATGGATGTGAAGTCTACTACCGCTATGTGCAGCGGGGCTACGCGGTCGTCCTTCAGGATGTGAGAGGGCGCAATCTGAGCGAGGGGGAGTGGATGCCCAACTGTCACGAGGTGGAGGATGGGGACGATACCTTGAACTGGATCGCGTCGAGGGACTGGTCATCCGGGAAAGTCGGGATGGTCGGCGGTTCCTATCTGGGCTTTGTGCAGTGGGCAGCCGCTGCCAGCGGAAATCCGTATCTGAAGGCGTTGATCAGCGTTGTGTGCGCGGGAAGTGCCTTTGTGGATCTGCCGAGACGGGGCGGTTCCTTTACATCCGGCACGCTGTCCTGGGCGTTTTCCGTCTCCCAGAAAAAATTCCGGCCGGAGTTGATGGAGCGGGAAGACTGGACGGAGGTGTTGAGGATCAGGCCTCTGACCGATATACCAAAGAAAGTTCTCGGGTATGAGGTGCCATTTTTGACAAAATGGCTGGAGAGGAGCGATTACAACGAATTCTGGCAGCGCACCAACTGGCGGGAGCGCTCGGTGGGAGCGAGGATCCCGGCGCTTATTCAGTCGGGATGGTTTGATGACAACGGGATGGGGACCACGGAGGCGCTGGAGATCGTCCATGATTTCCCGGCGGGGATGCGGAAGGTGATCCTGGGCCCGTGGCAGCACAGCGGAAACAGCAGATACGATATGCACGGGGTGTCCTTCGGCGCCGACGCGCTTCGTTTTGATCTGGACCTTCTGTATTTCAAGTGGTTTGAATACCATTTGAAGGGCGTAGAGAACGGGATAGACAAAAGCGCGCCGGTGGAGTATTACACGGTCGGCGAGGAGAGGTGGAAGAGCGCCGAAAACTGGCCGGTGCCCAGGACGAAGATTAAAGCTCTGTACCTGGACGGCGATGGATGCGCGAACGGTTCCGACGGGGACGGGAGGCTTGTGTTTGAGAAACCGGAGGCGGAATGTTCGGATGGCTACGCCTACGATCCGTTTAATCCGGCGGTACATATTGTGGATATGTCCGAGAATGAGCTGGAGGTGCCCGAGGATTACACGGAGGAGGAAAAACGGAAGGATGTACTCTGCTATACCTCGGAGGTACTCGACCGGGATATGACGATCACGGGGGACATGACGGCGGAACTGTACATCTCCTCCGACGCGCCGGATACGGATTTCATCGTGCGGGTGACGGATGTGGATGAGAGGGGACGTTCCGTCAAGCTCGCGGACGGTATTCTGAGCGCCCGCTACAGGGGCGGTTTTGAGAGGGTGGAATTTCTCAGGGACGGAGAGATCGCCTGCCTGAAGATACGAACGACGAAAATATCAAACTGTTTTAAGAGAGGCCATCGCATCCGGGTGACGGTCACGTCTGGGGCGGAGCATTTTATATTCCCCAACAGCAATACGGAGGACGGTTACAACAGCGAGACGGTCGTGACGGCGCACAACAGAGTGTACCACGGCGGGGAGCACGCTTCCAGACTGTTAGTCCGGGTGGAATAGAAGTATATGGTTTTCGGCCTGCTGCGAGAGGCGGAAGGAAATTAAAAATAAGATTATACGGGAACATCAGGAGGGAAAAGCAGATGAGCGTAAAAACGCAGAAAGCGGAGTACAGAAAACGTTTTGAGGAGAAGATCGATGAGTTGAAATGGCTGTACTGTGAGATCTATCACAATGATGTGCAGGGGTTTGAGTGGCTGTGCGATTCCATGTATGACTATTACGAGAAGCGGGACGTGAGTTTAAAAAAACTGGACCGCGAGCGGGTGAAGGACAAAGACTGGTACAGGAGCAATAAACTGCTCGGCATGATGCTCTACACGGGCGCGTTCGCAAAAACTCTGAAGGGCGTGAAAGAAAAGCTGGACTATATCGAGTCCTGCGGCGTGAATTATGTGCATCTGATGCCCCTTCTGGAGAGCCCGAAGGGCAGGGATGACGGCGGGTATGCCGTCGCCGATTTCCGGAAGGTGCAGCCGGAGCTCGGGACGATAGAGGATCTGGAGGATCTGACGAAGGAGATGCACAGGAAGGGCATCAGCTGCTGCATGGATTTTGTGATGAACCACACCAGCGAGGACCACGCCTGGGCGAAAGCCGCGAGGGCGGGGGATCCGGAGGCGAGGAAGCGCTACTATTTCTACGACAACTGGGATATTCCGGGGCAGTTTGAACAGACCATGCCCCAGGTGTTTCCGACCACGGCGCCGGGGAACTTCACCTGGCTGGAGGACTGCCGTCAGGTGGTGATGACCACATTCTATCCGTACCAGTGGGATCTGAACTATGAGAACTGCGTGGTCTTCAACGATATGGTGGGCAATATGCTGTTTCTGGCAAACTGCGGCATCGACGTGATCAGACTGGATGCGGTGCCCTACATCTGGAAGACCCTTGGGACAAACTGCAGAAACCTTCCCCAGGTACATACCCTTGTCCGGATGATGCGGCTGATCGGGGAGATCGTCTGCCCCGGTGTGCTGCTGCTCGGCGAAGTGGTGATGGAGCCGGCGAAGGTGGTGCCCTACTTCGGCAGCGTGGAGAAGCCGGAATGCCATATGCTGTACAATGTGACGACCATGGCGAGCACCTGGCACACCGTGGCGACCAGGGATACGGCGCTTTTAAAAAGGCAGCTGGATCAGGTGTTTGTACTGCCGAAGGACTATGTATTCCTCAACTATCTGCGTTGCCACGATGATATCGGCTGGGGACTGGACTACGGCTGGATGAAACAGTTCGGGACGGACGAGGTGGCGCACAAAAAATATCTGAACGACTATCTGACCGGGAAATGGGCGGGCAGCGATGCCAGAGGGGAGCTCTACAATGACGATCCGAGACTGGGGGACGCAAGGCTGTGCGGGACGACGGCTTCCCTGAGCGGTCTGGAGGCGGCGCTCTACGAGAAGGACGAGGCGAAGGCGGAGAGGGCGGTAAAATGTATCGTGATGCTCCACGCCTACCTGCTGTCCCAGAGCGGTATTCCGGTGCTCTACAGCGGGGATGAGATCGGGCAGTTGAATGATTATACCTACAGGGAAGATCCCGACAAGCGGGCGGACAGCCGTTATCTGCACCGGGGCAGTTTCCCCTGGGATGCCGTGGAGGAGAAAGTGCCGCAGAAGATCTTTCAGGCCTTGCGGACGCTTGAGAAGATCCGGGCGGCCCACGAGATATTCAGCATGAAGGCGCAGCCTTCCACGTTTGAGACCGGGAACGGGCATGTGCTGGGCATCTGCAGAGTGCTCGACGGGAAGAAGTTTGTGTCGTACTATAATTTCAGCGATGCGCCGGAGAGGGTGGATGAGAGTGCACTCGGGGATAAAAAAGAATTCACGGATCTGGTGACGGGAAAGAAGTTTTCCGGGGATGTCAGAGAGATTGGGGGATACGGTTATCTGTGGCTGTACAGCGAGAAGGACGAAGCGCGATGATGGATACGGTTATCCAGGGCAATGTTTTTGAACAAATGTTAAGGAAAGGGAGGGCATGGAGACGTGCCTGCCCTTTCCCTTTTTTGTTCTGCGCGGTGTGCATGGCGGGCAGCGGCAGTGCGGCGGTAAGGAATGCGGGAGATGAGGAGGATACAAAGAAAAGTTATTGAAAAATGAAGTGCAGTCGATTATAATAAATATGTTATGCCCTAAAAAGCAGAAAGAGGGGAAAAATTATGGAAAAATGGAAAAAAGTACTGCCATTGGCGGTGATGGGTTTTCTGCTCACAGGCTGTGGAGCGACGACGGCGGAGGTGACTACGATCGCGATTCAGAAGGATGGTACGATCGAGCATACGCTGGTAGAAGACTTCGGAGAGGAATCCGTGGACGCGCTGCAGAGTATGATGCTGGAAAAGACGGCGGCATACAACAAAAATAACGCCGACGGTGAAATAGCGGTAAAAACGGTGGAAGAGGAGGACGGTATCGTCAAAGTAGTGATGACCTACCCTGACGCTGCCGCTTTTGACGGATTTATGAATATGGATGTGGTGGAGGTAGATCCCGCATTGCGGGCGCCTTTTTTCTATGGGACTGTGGAAGAGGCGTTTATGGAGGGATATGATCTGGAAATTACATTGCAGGGCGTGGAGAGTGAGGAAGTGCTGCAGGGGAAAAATGACCTACTGGCAAAGGGGGAAAAGAAGATCATCATCTACGATAATGAAATGAATCTGGGCGCCCCGGTACAGATTTCCCTGCAGGAGAAGCCGGCGTATGTTTCCGGCAATGTGACGGTGACGGGAAAGAAGCTGGTGGAAATTTCCGGTGAAGAGGAAATGGCATATATTTTAATGGAATAATAAGCGAAAGGAAGAAGAGAGGAGATCGTTATGGAAAAAACAATGGAGAAGATCGTAGCGCTGGCGAAAGCGAGGGGATTTGTGTATCCCGGTTCCGAGATTTACGGCGGGCTCGCCAACACATGGGACTACGGCAATCTTGGTGTGGAACTGAAAAATAATGTGAAGAAAGCATGGTGGCAGAAGTTTATCACGGAGAATCCCTACAATGTGGGTGTGGACTGTGCGATTCTGATGAATCCCCAGACATGGATCGCCTCCGGGCATCTGGGCGGCTTTTCCGATCCGCTGATGGACTGCAAGGAGTGCAAAGAGCGTTTCCGCGCGGATAAGATCATCGAGGATTTTGCTCAGGAGAACGGCATCGACCTTGGCAGACCCATCGATGCCTACTCCCAGGAGGAGATGAAGAATTTTATCGAGGAGCACAATGTGACCTGTCCCTCCTGCGGCAAGCACAATTTCACGGATATCCGCCAGTTTAACCTGATGTTCAAGACCT
>ERZ779622.788-NODE-788-length-15894-cov-30.367258_pt1 | contig 15894 bp, 10 predicted proteins | sample MGYA00514188_ERZ779622 | MGnify/ENA primary metagenome ERZ779622 (study PRJEB29562, sample SAMEA4376702) | mouse gut metagenome | isolation source: Cecum | study: EMG produced TPA metagenomics assembly of the A DSS colitis mouse model was used to assess the...
CTGAAGAATGTCTTACATTCTTCCCGCTGTCGCCATGCTTTAAATCATTTCCGCAGGCGACTTTCATATAATAGCAGAAGATTTCTCCTCTGTCAACAACATTTTTAAATTTCTTACAAAATTCTTTTTTCTATTACAGATAATCTGATTTTTCGCGGTTTGGATGTCCGCTGTCTTACTGCAAATGAAGCGTTCCGTCCTGCTCACCGCCCCGGAGAATAAAGTCAATCGAATTCGGATTTGTCCCCTGCGGCACCTCCACGATGCTCACCAATTCCACGGATGAATTTGCGGGTATCACACTGTCAAATGTCTGCATATCGTTTACAAGCATCGTCGCCAGCGCTCCCTTGCTGGCTTCCCCATTTACAGACACTCGGAACGTTGCACGGTAGCCCATCATATTCAAAGTCTGGTCTTCACCCGTCAGGTTCTGGGCATTAAACTTCAATACAAAGAGCTGCATTCCATTTGACGCATCCATGGTAAAATAAGGAACTCCACCTTCTGTCTGCGGCGGATAGGAATCTACCATCTCCCATCCTGTATAACTTATCGTTACATTAGGAATACCGTAATACGCTTCCACCGAGGATACTGCCGGCTGTGTCTCCTCTTCGTCCTGACTCACATCCACTATCTCCGGCGCCTCTTCCGCTTCGGGTTCCGTCTCCTCCGGAATCTCTTCCACGGGCGGCTCCTGCTCAGGTTCTTCCGTCTCCTCCTCATACCCTGTGGTATCCACCAGTCTTCTGCCGTGTCCCTTGTCATATTTTAACAGGACCCCAACCGCATATTCAGATATCAGTTCTGTCTCAGTCTGTGTCAGATCCGGCACCGTAGCGCATCCCGTCATCAGAAGTGCCGCTGCCATGCCACCTAAAAGAACATTCGCCTTCTTCACGTCTGTATCTCCCCGAATTTGTATTTTATTGCCCACTTTACATTAACTCGCAAACTTGCGTTATTACATTATACCCCACATTTTTTATTCTTACAAGTCTTTATGCCATGTCTAACTGAAACCAGAATTCCACGCCGTTGTCGTAGTTAATCACGCCGTATTCCTGATTCATGGAGTCCATAATCGCCTTTACAATGGAAAGTCCGATCCCGCTGCCGCCATACTCTCTGGTTCTCGCCTTGTCCACCTTATAAAACTTCTCCCACAGATGAGCCACGCTCTCCTCCGGAATGGGGCTTCCGGTATTAAACACCGACACGCGCACCCGCCCGCCAGTTCTCTGTATCCTGACGTCTATGATTTTTTCTTTCCCCGCATAATTGATGGCGTTTGTGAAATAGTTCATAAACACCTCCTCCACCCGGAATTCGTCGCCCCAGACATAAACAGACTCGTAGTCGTCCATGCGGACGGATATCTCCTTCTGCCGGATCAGAATATCTGCGGAGGCAATGTAGTTCTTGATCAGAGCCGTCACGTCAAAGCGTTCCATGTTGACAACCTCGTTGCCAGCCTCCAGCTGGTTGAGTGTCAGGAGATTCTTTACCATGGCATTCATTTTTGCCGCCTCGTCCATAATGACATCGCAGTAAAATTCCCTGCTCTCGGCGTCATCGTTTATCCCCTCTTTCAGCCCCTCGGCATAACCCTGAATGAGTGCCAGCGGCGTTTTCAGCTCATGGGAAACATTGGAGAGAAATTCCCTTCTTCTCTCATCCACCCGGTCTTTTCTCTCTATGTCCTTCAAAAGTTCATTGTTTGCCGTCCGCAGTTCGGAGATCTTCTCCTGCAGCGTCTCCGACAATTCGTTTATATTATTGCCCAGTATGGCGATCTCCGTCTTGTCATTCCCCGTGTATTTTGCCTCAAAATCCAGACCTTTCATCCGCTCCGAAATCTTTGCCAGCTCCATAATCGGTTTCGTGACGCGGTTTGAAAGCCAGATCACCAGAAGGACGCTGACCAGAACAGCCCCGGAGCCCACATATGTCAGGAAGCGGTTCGAGATAGACACGCTCTCCCGGATACCCTCCAGCGCACTCCGCAGCATGAAAAGATACCCGTTGTCGAGCATACCCCACATTTCGACATATTCCGTCTGGGTCCTGTAATCCTCCACCACCTGCATTTTATATTCGTCCGTATTTAAAAGAAGACCTTCTTCATCCACACCAAGAAAAATGTGATCAAAAAGCTGTTTGAGAACGGTGCGTGGATCGTTCATGGAATACTTGACAGCTTCCGATTCCCCGTCCGCCACCAGCACCTGTATATTGTACTTCTCGCAGATCTTTTTCAGTTCAATGTCATATTCCTCACTCATTATGTCGCCGGCGTTTGACGCTTCATTGATGCTGCAGTAAGCGCTTACAAGCGCATTCTGCTTTTTATTCAGATAGTATTTCTCCAGCAGGGTCGAATTGAGGATCAGGCATAAAAGAATCGTGCCCGTGATCAGCGTTATGAAAATGAACGCGAACTGCCTTTTCATGGAATACTTCATAGCCGAAAAATACGCCCCTTGTCAGGTTATTGTTTTTCCACAACGTTAGCATTTCCAGCCCTGTTTGTCAATAGAGCGCCGCCTTGACTTTCCGGGTGCATATGATAAAATTATGACAAGTATTATTGTGGGAAATCGAGCGCGAACGACACTATTCTTTCCGGGGGAGGACTTCCAGTGAAGGCAAAACACCGTTATATCTGGGCAAATATAAAACTGGTCTGTACCATTGTACCTATTGTTCTTGTGATGATTATCGTCTACTTTATGCTTGTCAGGCGGGAAATCCTGTCTCTTTCCAAAGAAAAACTGACTCTGGAATCCAATTACTATGTGGAAGAGATCAGCGCATGGGCAGAATCTGTTCTGAATGAAGTGACTATCTACAAAAATATGATCGAAAGGCTCGGGCTGGAAAACGATGCCATCTATGAACTGATGTACACCAGCGTGGATTCCCATGAAGCATATCCTTTTGGGCTGTACATGGGCGACGACCAGGGGAATTATTTCGACGCTTCCGGCTGGGAACCCGGAGAGGATTTCGTCGTGACAGAGCGCGACTGGTATAAGGAAGGGCTGCTGCACGACCAGTTTGCCTTCGGTGAGCCTTATGTGGACTCCATGACAGGCGATACCTGTGTGAGCATAAGCAGCCGGCTGAAAGCAGGTTCTGCCGTAACGGTCCTGTCCGCCGACGTCTATCTTGACTATGCCTCACAGCTTGCTGAGGAAATCGCCTCCGATAAAATAGAGCATGCCTTTTTTGTCACCGCAGGCAGCCGGCTCATCCTTGCAGACTCCGACGCTTCCATGGTCGGCACGACTTTATCCGCCGAGCATGAATCCATGCTGTACCAGAACGTAAACAGGCTGTTGGATACGGGGAAGCCCGGGCAATATGATATCCTTGGCGATGAGAGCGTTTATTTTGTAAATATCACAGCCATTCCGGACACCGACTGGTATTTCATCACCTGCATGAACCGCAACGAAGTGTTAAAAGATTTGTGGGGAATTGAATTTCCCATGCTTTTGATCGCCGTGATTGCCTCCGTCCTCCTTTTCTTTCTGACATCCCTGTTCTCGAAGGAAATGAGTTCGATCCGCACAAAGGCACGGCTGGATCCCCTGACCAGGCTTCTCAACCGGGAAGGATTTGAGGAACTTGTCAGGATGGCACTGGCGGAACGTCCGGGACAGGGGCTGATGATGATTATGGATATGGACAATTTCAAGCTGATCAACGACCAGCTCGGTCACCCCGTGGGCGATAATGTTCTGCGAAAATTTTCCTCTATTCTGGAAAACTATTTCAACCGAAACAAAGATATCGTAGGGCGCCTGGGCGGCGATGAATTTGCCGTGTTCGTAGGGCGTGACATCTCCACCAAAGAGACGGAAGGGATGTTAAAAAAATTTATCTCGATTGTACATCAGAATTTTGACAGTGAATATCCCGACCAGAAACTCTCAGCCAGCATCGGCGTCGGGCTCGCCGCCAACAACAATACTTATGAGCTTCTTTACCAGAACGCCGACAAGGCGCTTTACGAAGCAAAGTGGAACGGAAAAGACCGGTTTCAGATCAAATGATCCGGCGCCGGTCTTATCTCTTCTTATATTGTGTGATTCCTTATTTCTCTTTGTCCTTTTCTTCTTTCCGCGCTCTCTTTTCCGCTTTTCTGTCTTCTCTCCTGTTCTGCCTTTCCTCTTTCTTAACCAGTCTTTTCTCCTTTCTGCTCCGCTTGTCTATGATCAGGTAGAAAGTAGGCATCAGCAGCAGGATCAGCACGGTTGATGCAATCAGTCCGCCAATGATAATCATTGCCATACCTTCCATCATAACGGAACCGTCCCCGATTCCGAGAGACATCGGCACCATAGAAAGAATGGTTGTCAGCGTAGTCATCAGGATCGGGCGCAGTCTGAGCTGCCCGCTCTGGATCAGCGCCTCCTCCAGCGGCATTTCCTCTCGCAGGCGGTTTGCCGTATCTACATAAAGAATACCGTTATTTACGACAATACCGACCAACATCAGCACACCCATCAGGGAAACCATGCTTAGGGTTGACCCTGTTATAAAGAGCAGTCCGAAGGAACCGATCAGTGCGAAAGGAATACTCATCATCACCATCAGCGAAAACCGGGGCGACTCAAACTGCATCGCCATCACAAGGAAGATCAGGAATACCGCTACAAAAATAGCAGTGATAATCGCCTTAAACTCGTCAATCATCATGTCGTCCATCATGCTGGACGCACGGGAAACACCTCTGGGAAGCACCATCTGGCTCATCGCTTCGTCAGCTGCTTCCTGTGCCGTAAATCTTGTCTCCTCTGTGGTACTTGCGGTCACCGCCACCTGATAGATGCCGTCCACACGGGTCAGGGTTACCGGTGAATCCTGATACTGCACCTCCGCGATCTCCGACAGGGGGATCTGTGTTCCCCGGGCTGTCGTCAGGGTCATATTGATCAGATCGTTCATGCCCTCGTACTCGCCCTCGGGATATTCCACCCGCACCTCATATTCTTCGCCGCTTCTCTTAAGTGTAGCCGCTTTCATGCCACTTAACGTATTGTACATTTCTCCCGCCACCTGTACCGGCGGAAGCCCGACTGCCATACTCTTTAAAGGATCAATAATAATCTTCGCCTGCGTGGACGCCTCCGCCAAATTGGAGGAAGTCTGCAGCACACCCGGGATTCCCTGCAGCATCTGCTGTACCTGTCTTGTCGTCTCCCTCAGTTCGTCCAGATCACGCCCTTCCAGATCTATCTCAATCCCACTGCCCATCATGGCGCTCATACTGGCGCCGCTGGCGCTGATGCTGATATCCATGTTAGTCAGTCCGTCCAGTTCCTTCGCGTAACGCTCAATCACCTGTCCCGTGGACAACTCGCAGTCATCCGAAAGATAACCGGTCAGAGTCGCCGTATCCCCTGAGACACTGAAAGAATAGTGATCTACATATTCATCTTCTTCCGCCATTTTCTCCAGAAAACTGGTCTGCTCCTCAATCAGCTCCATCTTCGTGCCGGAGCGGAAACTTGCCGTGACAGAAAAAGCACCCTCATCCATGCTGGGCATCAGCTCCGTATGGATATGGCTGACCAGCATAAACGCCGCGATCAGAAGGAGCACCGATATCACAACTACCAGCGCTTTCATTGGCAGAATTTTGCGAAGCACTTTATCATACCCCGCGTTGATTTTGCGCAGCAGCTTATTGATCGGCAGATCCTTTTTCTCTACTGGCTTAAACTTTCTGAAAAGCAGCGGAATGATAGTCATAGCCATAACAAGCGAAGCCAGCATCGCCATAATAATCGTCATGCCAAGCTGCGAGAACATTTGCCCCGACAAGCCCTTCATCGTACTTAGCGGCGCGTATACGACCACCGTCGTGATCGTGGAAGCAATGATCGAAGCCGTCACAACCCCTGTTCCCTTTAGCGCCGCGTCATAGTATTCCCCCGTCTTATCCTTCAGGCGGAAACAGCTCTCAAGCACCACGATCGAGCTGTCCACCATCATGCCGATAGCGATGACTAACGCGCCCATCGTCACCACATTAAAGGTGAAACCAAGCATGTTCATGCCGATCATCGTTGCGAACAGCGAAATCGGCATGGAACTTCCGACAATCAGACTGGCTCTGAAATCTCCGAAGAAGAGGAACAGCACGATCATGGAAAACAGCACGCCCAGCGCCAATGTGCTTCCCACAGACGAGAGTGAGGAAATAATCATATCGCTGGCGTTATAGATCGTATCAATCACGACTACGTCATTGTCCGCCTGAAGCTGTTCCAGCATCCGCTCCACGTCCCTGGTCACATCCACGGTACCGTAGCTTTTCTTTTTCGTAATGGCAATCGTCACATTATCCTGACCGTTATAGCGGCTCAGACTGTCTGCCGCTTTCTGGCTCTCACTAATCTGCGCCACTTCCGATAGCGGAATGACCTGTCCTCTCGCCGTGGTAATGGGAATATTCTGTATCTGCACCACCCCTGAGATATCCGCACTGCTGGATACCGCAATGTCCTGAGAACCCTGGTTTACGCTTCCGACAGGCACCGTAAAGTCCATGGCGCCGATGGTCTGGGCAATACCACTCATCGTAATCCCATACTCCCTCATCGCCTGTGAGTCAAGCAGCACGCGAATATAATTCTCCCGGCCGCCATATACCTGCACATCCGCCACGCCGGAAATCGTCTCCAGCTCCGTCACCATCGTATCGTTCACATAGCTCAGCACATCACTGTCGCCCACCGCCGTGACCGAGATATCCATGGTTTCCATCTGATCCATAGCCATTTCTATCACAGTCGGCTCCTGCACGTCGTCCGGCATGGACGATTTTGCCGCGTCGAGCGCCGTCTTTAAATCCATATAGGCGTCATCCAAATCTGTTCCGTATTCATACTGAAACATAACCATGGACATATTTTCCGCCGACTGCGAAGTATAAGTAGTTACGCCGCTCTGTTCGGAACCCGCAGCCTCTATCTCCTTCGTCACAAGCTCCTCCACGCTCTCCGGATCCGCCCCCGGATAAATCGTGTAGACGAGAAGCATCGGCATCTCAATATCGGGCGTCAGTTCCAACCGAAAACCCGGTATGGAAGAAAGACCGAACACCACCAGAGCCAGAACAATGAGCGCCATCGAAACGGGACGCTTCAGAGCTAATTTTGTCAATCCCATATTGCTGCCTCCTACTCTCCGTAACTATTCAGCCTTCGGCTTCATAGTTACGGAATCCGGCCTATTCCAGTTTTGCCTTCGGCAAAGAGGCCGGATTCTTTTCAACCATTACATGCTCTTACGGACTTTGCAGCAAGTGCAAAGTCCTGAGCAGAACTATTACTCTCCGTTCGCCGTCATTGCACCGTCTGTCTCACTTTCAGTCGACGTCTCTGTACCGCCTGCCGCCATACCGGCCATCGTATCCGTACTGCCTGTCGCATCGTCTGTCACTGTGTCTGTACTGCCTGCCATATCATCTACAGCTGTGTCTGTACTGCCTGCCATATCATCTGCAGCTGTGTCTGTACCGCCTGTCTCACTCCCGGTATTCATCTGCACGGACACTTCCGCGCCCTCTCTGAGATTTGCCGACCAGCTCGTAATCAAAGTATCCTCCGTGGAAAGACCGGAAAGCACCGTGATCGTATCCATATCAAAAATCCCGGTCTCCACGTCCTTACGCTTCGCTGTACCGTTCTCCGCCACATAGACATAAGGCTGGCTGTCATCATAGTATACCGCGTCATAGGGAATCAGCAAGGCATCTGCCTGGCTGTAAGTCTCCGCCGTCACCTTCACGCTGCTGCCGGTCAGCAGGCTGGCATCCGGCGTGTTCACACAGGACTTAATCACAAACAGGCCAGTCGTCTGATCCACCATGCTGCCGATCTCTGTGATCACGGCATCATAGAGCTTGCCGTTCCTGTCCACCTGAATTTTCTGTCCGATCCGCAGCGTGCCGCGGATGCCCTCGCTCACGCCGAAAGTGACCGTCATGGTATTTTTATTAGAAATAACGAAGGCCGGATTCTGCGGGGAGGCAAAATCATGTTCCTTCACGTTCACTGCCTCAATCACGCCGTCAATGGGCGCCGTCAGCGTGTACATGTCAAGCTGGTACTCCGCGCTGTCAATCCCCACCTTGGCGCCCGCTGCGCCGACTTTCGCGCTGTTCACCTGTGCCGCCGCCGAATCCACGCCCAGAGCCGCCGTCCTTTTACTGATGTCCTGTACTTTCTGCGTGTCGATGTTCAGCTGTGCCTCCGTCAGGTTTTTCACTGTCTCGGTCTGTTCTTTTGATCGATAGGTATCGGAGAGCGTTTCCTCCAGCTGCTCCCTGCCGTCGTCTATGGATTCAATGCCGGCTTTCGCCTGTTCATAAGCTGCGCTGGTCTGGGAAGCCGCCGCCTGTGCCGCCTGTAAGGCGTCCGCATGGGGTTTGAGCTGTGCCTTGATGGTCTCCAATTCCTCCGCTTTCAAAGATAAATTCTTCTTCGCTTCTTCCAATGCAGTTGCCTGATCCGGCGTAATCTGTTCCGGCGGTATATTATCCAACATAGTCACTGTAGCTATCAGCTCCTGATACTCCTGCTGCGCCTTATCGTAACCAAAAGCCGACGCCGCCGCATTATACGCCGTCTGCGCCTGTTTCACATATTCGTTCGCCCTGCCTCTCGCCTTATTCAGATCATCCCTCTGTTCCTTTGCGTCCTCTCTATTCTCCGCCAGATCCGCCAGCTGTTCGTTGATATCGCTGATCCCGTCGTTGATGCCATCGATCTGCATCTGCATCTGGTACATGGTCAGATCCTTCTGCCGCTGTGTCTGCTCATTCTGCACATCGAGCTGCGCCACCGCGCTGTCGTACTGCGCCTGCGCGATTTCATACCCCACTTCCGCCGCCTGCACACCTGCCGCCGCGCTGTTGTACTGTGCCTGCGCGCTGGCAAGCTGCAATTCCGCCGCCTCGGTATCAAGTTTACATAACTCTTGTCCCGCTGTCACCGTATCGCCTACGCTGATACCGGTGCTGAGTACCTCAGCCGTCACCATAGGAACCACATACACCGACTCCTCCGGGCTGACTGTCCCCACAAATTCATTTTTAAGCGTCAATGTCCCAGCCACAGGCATCTGCGCCTCCACAGGAATCACTTCGCTCAGTGTCTCTTCCTCCTCTGTGGCTGCTGTATCTCCACATCCCGCAAGCGTCACGGAAACACACGCCGCGGCAAGCAGCAGCGCCACATTTCTGTGTCCTGTTTTTATGTATCTTTTCATATTAACTCCTCCACATTCTATGTCCCAATATCCGTTTTTCAGATTACACCCATTTATCCGCAAAAGTAAAGTGTATCCGCCCACATTTAAGATTTTTTTTATCTTTCTTAAATATAGCAAAATGCCGGTTCCCTATTTCTAAGGAACCGGCATTTTTATGCGTTTCTGTTCTGTTTCGACAGCCACCTTGCCAGCATCCGCTGAAGCTGGTCAATATCCAGTGGCTTTGACATATGTTCGTTCATGCCGCATGCTTTTGACTGCTGTATGTCCTCCAGAAAGGCGTTCGCCGTCATCGCCACAATGGGCATCTTTCTGGCATCCTCCCGCTCCATGGCACGAAGCGCCGTCGTCGCTTCATACCCGTTCATCACAGGCATCTGTAAATCCATGAGAATCAGGTCATAGTAGCCTTCTTTCGAAGCAACTACCATGTCCACGGCTTCCCTTCCGTTCTCCGCCGTCTCAATCACCGCCCCCGTCATGGAAAGGATTTCCGTGGCAATTTCCCTGTTCAGGTCATTGTCCTCCACCACGAGAATCCGCTTGTCGGAATAATCCGCCTCCCCGATCTGCTCCAGCGTCTCTTCCGCCGGCTTCGCCACCTCTCTGGGAATAAAATTGCGGAACGCCGTCAGTATTCTGGTCTTATCAAATGGCTTTCTGATAAACGCGTTTACGCCCGCCATCCGCGCTTCCATTTCAATATCCACCCATTCGTGGGCAGAGACAAGAATCAGCGGAATTTCCACGCCCTCCTGTCTGCGTATCGCCTTCGCCGTCTCCATGCCGTTCATACCCGGCATGTTCACATCCAGCAGAACGGCAAAAACATCTTCCCCTTTCCGCCGCTTCTCCTTCATATAATCCAACGCTTCTTCCCCGGACTGCACCCACTCGCCGCGCATCCCCAGATTGCTTAACAGGACATTGGTCGTCTCCCCGGCAAAAGGCGAGTCGTCCACCACCAGAACCGTTCTTCCGGCGAGATCCTTCCTGTTCACCACGCCCGGCACCTGATACTTTAAGGGCACGGTAACCGTCACAATCGTTCCGATCCCCAGCTCGCTCTCAATCCGGATGTCACCGCCCATCATCTGTATGATGTTCCGGCTGATGGTCATGCCCAGCCCGGTACCCTGAATCTTGCTGGTACGCACATCGTCCGCCCGCTCAAAGGGATCAAAAATATGCTGCAGAAACTCCTCTGACATGCCGATGCCGTTATCCTTAAACACAAACTCATAACATCCCACATGCTCCTGCTGCGAGGGCTTTTCCGTAATTTCTATGCTGATTGCCCCGCCATCTTCGGTATATTTGATGGAATTGCTTATCACGTTCGCAAAGATCTGCTGCAGCCGTCTCGCGTCGCCCCGCACATTGGTATTCTGAACGCCATGGGCGCGAAACTCTATCTTCTGCTTCTTATCCCGCGCGGCATCAGAAAGCATATTCACCATGCTGTCAATAATATTCAGAAGGTTAAACTCCTCCTCGTCGAGCGTCAGCGCGCCCGACTCAATCCTGCTCATGTCGAGCACCTCGTTCATGAGCGAGAGCAGGTGTTTGCTCGCGGCGGAAACCTTGGCAAGGCACTCTTCCATCCCGTCGGGATCGTGCAGTTTGGTTCCCGCGATGGCTGTCATGCCGATAATCGCGTTCATGGGCGTCCTGATATCGTGGGACATTTTGGAAAGGAAATCAGTCTTGGCGCAGTTTGCACGGTCTGCCGCCTCATAGGCGTCTAACAGCGCTTTCTTCGTCTCCCTGTCCTTTGCGCGGACATCCGTGATATCTTTGGCACTGTTGAGAGCCAGTATATCGCCGCTGACACCGTCCTTCGTGAGCAGAACCGTATGCCGCAAAACCATAGGCTGTTCTTCCGTGCCCGAGGTTTCCACCTCTATAATCAGTTCATTCTCTCCCCGCTCGTAAGCTTCCAGCAGATGATTGGTATTGAGCGTCTGTACATAGACTTCCCTGTCCTCCGGGAAGACGCGCTCTTTGCTCCACTGAAGGAAGAAATCATCCGCATTACAGGGCACTTCAAAACCCATCCGGGAAAGCACCGGTTCCATCTGACCATCCGTGATCTCATAAAACTCTTCTTCTATCAGATTTCTCGTGACATTGACATTAAACACGAAAACCGCCTCTGAGACAATCGCCTGACGGTACTGTTCCTCCGCACGCAGACTACGGCGCAACATACAGTTCGACTCCTTGATTTTCAGGTTCGCCTCCTCCAGCGCCTTCTGTGCTTGCACCAGCTCCGCGTTCGTCCGAAGCATCCGGTCAGTCATCTCCGTCTCTTTCGCCTTTTCCTCGGTAATGTTCTTCACATACCACATGACTCTGGCGTTCTCTTCACTGAAATTCTCTACAGGCACCAGTTCCGTGCGCACCCATTTCCATTCTCCCTCCACCAGACGCAGATAGCTGAAATGAAACGATGCACCGTCGTTCGCAAAAACTTTTTTCAGATTCTCCACCGACATGATGTTTTTAAAATTCTCACTGTCCTTTTTATCCACATGGTTCCTTGCACAGGATGCAACGGTCATCCGATAATCGCCGTTCAGCCGCTCCGCTTCCAGTTTCTCGCTCTCCACGAACTTAAGGTCCTCGATCGTATTCTTGTTGAGGTCGATGGCGCTGATTCTGAAATAGGTGTCCTGCAGCATACGGAACGCCTCATGGGACAACTGGCTGACACGGTGCTGCTCGTCGATCAGCCTGATTGCCGAAATCCATATCTTTCTGCCGTCCTCAGACGTGGATTCCATCCTGATCGCGCGTACCCAGACCGGCTCCCCTTCCCCGTTTATCACACGGTACTCCCGCTTTTCCTCTTCTCCCGGCAGAAAAACCTTTTTAAAAATATGTATATCGGGCTCATATACCGCTTTCAAATAGCAGCCACCGGTTTTCTCCATAAACTGCTCGTAGGTCATCCCCATATTGTTGAGCGCAAACGAGCTGATAAAATAAACGGGATAACCTTCCTCATAAAAGCCGCCGACGACACCGACCGCCACATTTCTGCCTAACAGTTCTATGATCTTGTCCTGATTTTCATTCCCGAGTCCTGTCTCTTCTGTTGTAAAAAACAGTTCCTCCTTATAAAACAAGCGCTTGGACATTCCCTACCTCCCGATCACTGTATTTATCAGTGCAGACCTCGCATTTGTGCTATTCTTCCTCAAATTTATAACCCATGCCCCATATTGTTTTGATCAGTTCTCCTTTGGCTCCCATCTTACTGCGAAGCTTTTTCACATGAGTGTCAATCGTCCTGGCATCCCCGAAATAATCGTAATTCCAGACGCCGTTTAAAATCTTTTCCCGGGACAGGGCAATCCCTTTATTTTCCATAAAATAGGCGAGCAGCTCAAATTCCTTGTAACTTAGATCGACAGGCTTTCCCTCCACCGTCACGCTGTGCGCCTGCTTATCGAGCCGGATACCGCCCGCCTCCACGATCAGCTCCGCAGCCGCCTGCCCGGTCCTGCGGAGGATCGCCTCCACACGCGCCACAAGGATTTTCGGGCTGAAAGGTTTGGAGATATATTCGTCCACTCCCAGCTCAAAGCCCAGAAGCTCGTCTCTCTCGTCCGATTTTGCCGTGAGCATGATAATGGGAATCTTGGAGTATGCGCGTATTTCCCGGCATACCTGCCAGCCGTCCATCTTGGGCATCATCACATCCAGAATCACCAGGTCAATATCGTTTTTTTCAAAAAAAAGGTTGAGCGCCTCCTCTCCGTCAGCCGCCTCCAAAACCTCATAATTATTCTTTACCAGAAAATCCCGAACCAGCTTACGCATACGGCTCTCATCGTCCACCACAAGGATCTTCGACTTATCCATATACCGCCCTGCCTCTCTTCCCGCTACCGCTCATTTAACTTGTCTGCATCCAGTTTGCGCTGCGCCTCGCGGACAGCGTTTTCCCGTCTGGTAAGTTCCTGTTCCCACTCCGAATACTCGTTCACCACAGCCTGCCTGTAATTCACAATATTGGGTGTTTCGCTGTTCCATGCAATGACAAGCATAGCCGCCACGAGGAATACGAGCACCACATTGATCAGCACCGACGTCACAAACCGCCCCTGATATTCCGGGTGCCTCTTCGCAACGCTCATTCTGATCGAGCGGCTGTTTGCCGTCTTGTTGCTGAAAGTCCCGCGGAGGGGCACTGGCTGTATCTTATCTGTCGGCACGCCCCATTTTGCCATTTCCTTCTGCATTTTCTGTAAATAACTCAACCCGATGGGCGTCAGAAACACCTGATTTTCCACCGCCCGGTTATAGACAAGCAGTACATTCTGGGGCTTACGGTAGTCGAGCCGCTGCTCCAGGTTCTCCACCTTCTTTATTTCAATTCTCGCCGTCTCCGCATCCGCTATCGTTGCAAAACGGTAGCCGCCGACGACCAAATCATCCTCTCGCTTTTCCATAAATACTCCCTAAAGACATCCGTCAGATTTTGAATATGCTCATGCTCTGTTCCAGATGCTCCGCCACCTCTTTGAGTTTCGCCGCATTCTCGGAAATGCTGTAAACAATGGTGCTCACCTCCGTAACAGAAGCGGACGTCTCCTCCGTGCTCGCCGCATTCTCCTCAGCGATGGCAGTCAGGTTCTGCACCACATCCACCACGTTCACTCTCGCCTCATCCAGCCTCTTCGTCTTATCCGCAATCTGATTCACACCGTCAAGCGATTGGGTAATGCCGTTCCTCACGTGTGTAAAGCGCTCGTTCGTCCGGTCCACGCTCTCGCTCTGGCTCTCCATGATCTTCTTCACATCCTCCATCGTCGCCACGGACTTCTGTGAATCCTCGATCAGGGAATCAATGATATTCTCAATCTGTCTGGCGGAATCGTTGGACTGCTCCGCCAGCTTCTGGATCTGGCTTGCCACCACCGCAAAGCCCCTGCCCTGCTCGCCGGCTCTTGCCGCCTCTATGCTGGCATTCAGGGACAACAGATTCGTCTCCTCCGCAATGGAAGTGATCAGTGATGTCGCCGTCCTGATCTTCATGGCTGATTCGTTCGTCGTGTTGGTCTGTTCGTAGATCACGTCGATGGCTTCTCTCGCCTGATTGTTGATCTTCTCCAGATTCTGCAGTGTCTCAAAAGCCTCGTCGCTCGACTTTCTCATATCGTTGGCATTGTCGGTAAGTTCCTCCACCTGCCTGGTAGTCTCCTCCACCATACTGCCCATCAGAATCACGTTCTCCGTAGCTTTCTGCGTCTCGTCCGCCTGGGAGGACGCGCCGTCGGATATTTCCGAAACCGCCTTCTCCACCTGTTCCACCGTAGTCGCCGTCTCTGAGGCATTGACATTCAGAACATCGGAAGCCTCGTACAGCTTTTCGCTCTGCGCACGCAGATCACTCACGACCTCCACAAGCTGCCTCCGAAGCTCCGCCACGGCACGGCTCATCTGCCCTGTCTCATCCGCACGCGCCGTCAGTTTTTCCTGTCCGTCAATCTCGGAAAAGTCCATGTGTGCCAGCTGACCCACCACACCCGTCACCTTAATGATCGGTTTTATGATCCTGCTGACAAAGAAAAATCCGATAATACTGGCAATGATAACCATAACAACCGTACATGCCGTTCCCGTGAGCGTAACCCGGTGCACGGTGCTCATCAGCTCATCCTTATCTACCGACATCACCAGGATACAGTGCCCCCGCTCCGTCACATAGTATGCCGCATACTTTACGGAACCGTTAAAGTCATACTCAACAACATTCGGTTCCGGAACAGCGCCGGAGGCTATCTCAGCCACCACCGCCTTCACCACCTCATTTTCTACAGGCTTTCCGACTTTATCCTTTGTCGGGTGATAGAGCATCGTTCCTTCCGACGACACCAGATAGGCGTAACTGGATTCCACGCCTTTGAGACCAGCCTCGCCGAGGGAATCAGCCAGACTATTATAATGAGTTGCCGTATTATATCCTTTCTGCTCAATTTCTGACTGCAGTTTTTCTCCGTATGCCAGCGCCAGATCATAGAGATAGCTCTGGTTCAGATTCATCAGCGGAATCCGCAGATTCCTGATCAGAACAACAGAAAGACACACCGACAGAATAACCATCGCCATTATCATAACCCCGACTATCTTCGTCCTCAGAGAATGCAGGACATTCCCCTTATCTCCGTTTCTCATACCCCTTTTTTCTTCCGCCATAACGCGCCCCTCTCTCCCCTTGGTAACAGTAAAATATATTTCTTTTATTTTACAGCCAAACGGGAACTATGTCCAGAGAATTGTGAAAGAGTGTGCATGTGCAAAAAAAGAGCGGTGGCAAATTCCGCTCTCCTTTATTCCTTATTCAGTTTTCCCTTTTCTTACTTTTCTCTGCGCAATTCTGCGATTTTTCTCGTTGCTTCCTCTAAGTCCTTACACACGTCTACTATCATTTCAATCATCTGCAAAATGCCATCGTATTGTCTGTCATAACCTCTGCCATATCCTTTCCACTGCTCCTCCATTCCCATTTGATTATAAAAAATCATCGATGGACCAGACGGGAGTCGAACCCGTGTCCAAAAGCCCATTCCCTGTCCTTCTACTATCATA
>ERZ779622.793-NODE-793-length-15747-cov-4.721578_pt1 | contig 15747 bp, 15 predicted proteins | sample MGYA00514188_ERZ779622 | MGnify/ENA primary metagenome ERZ779622 (study PRJEB29562, sample SAMEA4376702) | mouse gut metagenome | isolation source: Cecum | study: EMG produced TPA metagenomics assembly of the A DSS colitis mouse model was used to assess the...
CGGTCACGGTCTGGGAGGTGACCTAGGGGTGGTCCTCTTTTTCGATCGGTGTGAATGAGACTTATGTGTATGAGGTTCCGTCCTGGGGGACCTGTTTTTTGTGGGCAGGCAGTCAGTGTGCCGGGTATTATGGCGAGCATGACGGGATCAGGGCGGTGGTAGTCGGTTTTGATATCAGGGAATCGGATTTTCCGCTGAAGGCGGAGTTTCCGGTGTTTATGGCAAACGCCGTCCGCTTTCTGGGGGATACTTCACTTCTTGCGGAAAATATCTATGAGGCAGGGGATGCGCTGCTGTTCCATCCTCTGTCTGATTTTGATGTGAGTACACTGCATGCGGAGACAAAAAAGGCAGGGCTGTATGAGGTGACGGCGGGGGAACTGTCGGAACAGTATGTGGTGCGCTTTGCCACAGAGGAGGAGTCGGATGGTCGGATCACGGCGGAGGGAACGGTTTCCGAAGCCGCCTACAGCAGTCAGCTTGTGAGGGTGCGGCTGCGCAATGTGCTGCTCGTGCTGGCGCTCATCCTGATGATAGCGGAATGGGTGCTGTATGTGCGGCAGATGCGGTATCGGGGCAGATTTTATCTGATCGTGCGCGCCGCCGGTGTGTGTATTCTTCTGCTGGCGCTGTTCGGCGTGTCCGTAAACAGGAGGGACGCTGTCAATACGACTGTTTTTCTGTTGGATATATCGGACAGCAACGAGCAGAACCTTCCCGCTATGGAGCATGATCTGAAAGCGGCGCTTGGCCGGATGCCGAAGGACAATCAGTATGGTATTGTGACTTTCGGGAAGGATGCGCTTGTGGAGCAGTTTCTGACAAGGGAGGATCATTTTACAAAGGTGATGTCTGTGCCGGATAAGACTGCCACAAATTTTGAGGATGCCCTTTCTCGGGCGCTTGCCATGATTCCGGCGGAGGGAGCCGGAAGGGTAGTCATCCTGACGGACGGGAAGGAGACGAAGGGGGATCTCGGGCGCATGGCGCCGGCGCTGCTTTCGAGGCAAGTGGAGCTTTTCGCCTATGTCTATGAGTCGGAAAAAGGGCAGGATGTCTACGTGGAGGATGTGGAACTGCCGGGATATCTGTATCAGGGCGATCTGTATTCCATGACGGTGACGGTGGTGAGCAACTATGAGACGGATGCCCGGATTCAGATTCTGACGGGCGGGAGAGAGACGAGTGCCTATGATGTCCATTTGAACAGAGGAAGCAATCAGTTCCGCTTTCAGCAGAAGGTGACAGGGGCGAATGTGGAGAGTTTTGAGGTCCGGGTGACTGCCGCCGGGGATACCTGCGGGGAGAACAACAGTTATCACGCTTACTCTGTGGTGGATGCCGTGCCAAAAGTGCTTTTAGTATCCGGCATGGGGGAGGACAGTAATCCGTTTCAGGATCTTTTGCGGAGCGCGGGCTGTGATTTTGATGTGGCGGATGCTGCGGGTGCGCCGGATTCCCTGAAAGGGCTGTTGGAGTATAAGAGCATCCTGCTCCAGAATGTGTATCTGTCGGATCTGCCGGAGGGATTTCTGGCAGATTTGGAGACCTATGTGAAGGATTACGGCTGTGGGCTCATCTGCATCGGCGGCGAGGACAGTTTTGCCCTGGGCGGCTATCGGGACAGCGTTTTGGAGACGGTGCTTCCGGTGGATATGGAGCTGCGGGGTGTGAATGAGATACCTTCCACGGCGATGATCATGGTCATCGATCACTCGGGAAGCATGAGTATGGAGGCGGGCGGCGCGACAAGCCTGGATCTGGCAGTCACCGCCGCAAAGACGGCTGTGGATCAGATGCGGGATACGGACCAGGTGGGCGTTATCACCTTCGATGACACTTTTGAGTGGGTGGTGGAGCCGACGGCTGCCAATGAGAAAGAGAAGATCAAGGCACAGATCGAGACCATAGCGGAGGGCGGCGGAACGACCATTCAACCTGCGCTGTGGGCGGCGCTTCAGGGTGTGAGGGACTGCGAGGCGGGCATCCGCCATGTGATCCTTTTGACGGACGGGCAGGGGGAGAGCAGAAACTATAGAGATATTATCAGAGAATATACAGACGCAGGGGTTACGCTGTCCACGGTGGCGGTGGGAGGCGATGCGGACGCGAGGCTCCTTGAACAGCTCGCGGAAAACTGCGGCGGGCGCTACTATTATTCCGATATGGCGTCGGATATTCCGAAGATTTTTGCCCAGGAGGTCTTTTTGAGCGGGGATACCTATCTGCAGAACGGGCTGTTTCATCTGGCGGTGGATGGGGGCAATGAGATCACGGAGGGGCTGTTTGAGGAGGGCTGGCCGGGGATCTACGGTTATGTCAGCGCAACGCCGAAGAATGCGTCCAGCGTGCTGATCGCTTCGGAGAAGGACGATCCGCTGCTCAGCGTCATGCAGTACGGCCTGGGGCACACTGTCGCTTGGAATACGGATGTGACAAACGAGTGGACTGCCGGGTTTGCCGGGGAGAGCGATTATGCACAGCTCTGGAAGCGCATTGTGGATTACAGTGTGGGCAATGCAGCGATCGGTGAGGATTCGGTGGATGTGAAGGCGGAGGGCGGTTACACCGATGTGACCTATCACGCCGTAGATTACGACAGGCAGACGAAGGTGGAGGCGGTGTACACCGATCCGGAGGGGAATACACAGACGGCTCCTTTGCAGGCTGTGGCGCCGGGGCGTTTTGAGGCAAATCTGGATACGGATGTCACAGGCGTCTATAATTTGAACGTGCGGCGGCTGGAGGAGGGAGAAGTCGCGAACGCTGTGACCACCGCGGTGGCGGTGCAGTACTCAGATGAATACAAATTTGATGTGGATCAGGGGATCTTTACCGGCTTTGTGGAGCGCTGCGGGGCGATACTCGATCCGGAGCAGAATTTCTGGGAGCAGAGAAGGAGCGGGATAAAGGAGCGCTATGAGCTGACAAAGTGGCTGATCCTTGTGCTGGTCTTCTGGTTTCTGATGGATATCGCTCTGCGCAGGTTTCATGTTCTGCCGCAGGATACGAAACTGTATCGGATGGCGGTGGAGTATCGGATGAGGAGGAAGATGCGGACTAAATATTCTGCGGCTGATTTTTCTGTCGGACAGATGGAGACAGAGGGAAAAGCGGGAGGCGGTAAGCCGGGGGATGGCGGTACAGAATCAGACAGTGACGCGGCGGATGGTATAGGAACAGGTATATCGGAGAGCGCAGACAGTTCCGGAAGGAAGAAAAAGTCAAAGAAATCAAAAAAGGGTGACGGAAAGAAAGATGTGCAGACACTGGATACTTCCGCTCTGCTGCAGAAGAGGGATCAGAGAAAGCAGATATAAGACAGAGTGCCATATTCCTTATAATATATTACTTGGGGCGCACGATATAGAAAAGAAGTGGAGATTAGATTTTGCTAAAAGAATTAGAAAAGAATGGGTTATCGCTAAATGTGTTTCATAAATTGTCTTTTGAAAGTAAAATGGGAAAAAGTTTTGTGAATAGTATTAGGAAATTCGACAAGGATATTTTATTTGAAGAGATTTCAGAAGTGATACGATTTTATCAGGAAGCTTTATCCAGAAATGAGAGCTGAAAAGATATTTAATGATATATTGGGCTTTTGTATGTTAGTGGATAATTATGATAGTTTATTGGAAACAAAGATATTAAAAGAAATACGTGTTGTTGATATGAGTCATGGGAAAGCAAGTGACGATGGTTATCGTGGAGTGTATTTATATTATCAGGCAAATCATTTTTATTATTCCATTGAAATTCAGGCTAATACTTATTATGACAGACAGATGAATAACTGGCTTCATAAATATTTGTATAAAAGGGAATATTCTGATTCTGTGGGAAGAATATTGCGCAGGGAGTATGAAAATGGTAAAATATTAAATGAACAGGGTTTTCAGGAGGTATTGCGGAATGTGTTATCTGGTGGCAAAGAAATTTGAACAAAAAGGATGTATAGCGATAAAGACCAAGCATGGTAAGGTATTAGCGGATTTTACAGAAAAACTACAAAAAAAAGTAGGAGTGAATGGAGTGCAACTGGTGACAATCAGTCGACCCAGCGCTTATGGGGAATATGAGCCGTATGAAATTATTGAAGACAGAGAGAAATTTCAGGAGCGTGTTCTTGCATTATAAATATGATATTGTTAAGAAATGAATAAAAAATTGCAGGCAGGGCATATGAAATGTTCTGCCTTACTTGTAATATTTGAGAACTATATTTAAAGTATCCTGTATAATATTTGTTAAACACATTGTCTTAATATGACTCAGGCAAAAGCTGTGTAAAACAGGGGGGATTATGGAAAAAGATACTCGTCTTATCAATATCTATCTGAAAATTCATCACAAAAGATCGCTGACGATCAGTGACCTCAGTTATCTGGCGCAGTATGACCCGGAATGTTTTAAGAAAACCTGTAAGAATGTTGTTTACAATATTCCCGAGACAAAGCCGATCATGTCGGCGGAAGCGGAATCATTACGAAAGAATGAAACAGGCTTCGGACTGAAAGCGGAATCGGAAGCTTCACAGATAGGTGAAACGAAGTACGGATCAAAACAGGAGCCGGAGGCTTCTGACTGGCAGGACATAGAAAAAGTTCTGGAAAATTTAAAGCGGTTGGAAATGAAAGATGTCCCTGTTGCAGACGTGGACGCCGACAGAGTGAAGGATCTTCTGGGGAATCTGTATATGGAGCTTTTGTTCCCGCACAATGACAACTATCCGTTTATGGATATGATGGATCATGTCAATGAACCCTCATTTGACAAAAGAGCGTAGGGATAAGAGGGGAACCGGATGACAAAAAGAGAATTTAAGGAAGCCATGATGCGCGGTCTGGGGCGGTGCATATTGGAGCTGGATGAAACGGAGGATGCGGAAAAATACCGGGAGATCGTTCTATGGGGATGCACACATAATCTTTCCTATGATACGCAATGCGAGGGGACAAGGGCATGGTATCTGCGGGAACTGATACGCCGCTTTTCCGAGGAAAAGCCTTTTGTGGACGCTGTGGCGAGGAAATTGTCGGAGATATGCAGGCGCTTACTGCACTTTGGAGAAAGTATGAGGAATTGCTCGGGGTATTGCGAAGAAGGAAAAAGCCCGGAAAAAACGGGATGTTTCCTGAGCGCGATGATTTTGAGGCTCTCAGTATAGAACTTATCGATTGCGCGGAGGAGCCGCTTGAGAGGTACATAAAGATTGCTGAAGATATTGGTACGTTGCTGATTGCAGACCCTGTATTATGGCAGGGTTCCTTTGACTGGCTTTTTGCACACTGTGAACAGGCTTATGGAAAGAACAAAGTGCACAGGCTGCTCGCGGAGAGGGCAAAGTCTTCTTTGGCGGTGGAACAGTATTTAAAGAACGGGTTGGCATGGAATGATAAAACATCCGAAGAAAGGTGTGTCACGCAGGTTTTGCAGACAGCAGAAGATATATGGAAGGAGTTTGAAGCGGAGAGAAAAAAGGAGCGGGAATCAGAAAAGTCGGTTCGGTTTGTGTCATTTAAGATTCGCGCATGGATAAAAAGAACAGGAAATACGGAGATGCTTTCTGCTTTTGCGCAGAAATACCTTTCAGAGCGGGATGCTGGGGATAGGGCGGAGATACTCTGGATTTTCGGAAAAGACTGCCCGTTTCCGCTGTCACCGGAGCTTTTGATCCGGGACGCGGAGAGCAGGAATGAAAGATTGAGAGAGGCGGCGTTTTTTGCCCTGAGTTATATGCATCACGAAAAAGTCAGGGAGTTTGCCCTGGAATTGGCGGGAAGGGGCGAGCATCTATCGGAGGCGGTTATCCTGTTGGCGAATCATTATCAGGAGAAAGACAGGGAGCTGTTTGTCAGGTTGGTGAAGAGTATTCCTGTCACTTATGATGATAAGACAGGGTGGCACGGGGCACATTCCGCCGTGCTTGACCTGCTGAAGACAAAGGGAGTGAAATCGGCGCCGAAGGAGCTTTTGCCGTTTTTGTACGAGCGGGAATATATTGTGCGAGAGATGGGGAGAAGGCGTATGGCGACAGAAGCGTTCTGGCGGGAGTGCCTTTATGACAGCAATCGTGAGATCAGGGTGTATGCGGGGCGGAAGATGGGATGTGGACAGGAGTTGAAAGGGGAAAAACTATGAGTTGTAATACGATATATGAGCCTGCGGATATCGTGATCCATGTGCAGGGTAAAGGGATCGTTGCAAGGGAAAAATCGCTTGTGGCATTTCGAAAAAGTGACAATAAGATCGTAGCTGTCGGAACGGAGGCGTCAGTGTGGAGAAGGTAGTGAAATGAAAATGAAGAACAAAGCATTATCGTCAGTCGTGTTTGGTATGATAATAATATTATTGTTTGTGGCAGTTTTGGCAGGCAGTGCAAAAACAGAAATTTTACAGGACGCGAAGGTTGAAACAGAAGAACAGAATGCACAGGCGGAAGACGGGATGACAGAGGCGGCGGAGGATGCCGACAAAGTGCTGGAGAATGCAGACGGCGTGGAGGATACAGGGGAAAGCGCAGGAAGGACATCCACAGTCTTTGAAGTTTCCACAGGCGAGGATATCGATTGGGCGATCTGGTCGGAGGGCATTTACTGTTACAGCGACGGCGATCTGTGCGGTTATCTGAGTGAGGCGGGAGACAGAATAACATCTTGTATATACGAGAAGGCGGCACCTTTTTCCGAGGGGCTGGCGTGCGTATATCGGGATGGAAAGTATGGCTATATCGGAAAGGATGGGGAGACGGCGCTACCGTTTGTCTATGATCAGGCATCATCCTTCCGGGAGGGTGTTGCCTATTTTTCCATGGGGGAGGAGTATGGGTTTATCGATAAAGAGGGCAATGTGATTTTGGAGCTGACAGACTGCGACAGCATCAGTTCGTTCCGGGAGGGACTTGCGTATTTTAGTGTGGACGGTCAGTATGGTTATATGGATAAAAATGGCGAGATTATAGTCAAGCCGATCTATGATGATGCGGGATACTTTTATGAGGGGCTGTCGGTTGTTGTAAAAGACGGTCTGGGCGGCGTAATCGGAAAGGATGGAAAAGAGATTCTTGCGCCGGAATATATCGGCGTCAGCACGGAGGATACCTGTATCATTGCCCAGAAGGAAGATCGGTTTTTCTTTTTTGATACAGAAGGGAAAGAGGTTTCTTCCGGTGCATGGGATTGGATAACAAGAGAAAATGATATTTTTTATATTTATGAAGGCGATATGACCGGTTTTGCGGACAAAAACGGGAAAGTCATTCTGGAACCACTCTATGAGGAGATCAGGCCGATTCCGGAAAGAGGGTTGGTTATGGTCCGGAACGCGGATGAGGAATACGGTATGCTGGATTATGAGGGACAGATTACAGTGCCGTTTTGCCATTATGACAGTGTATCGGATTTTGTGAAAGGACGGGCGGTTGTAGAGCTCAATGAAAAATACGGTCTGCTCCAGTATGACGGAACGCTGGAAATGCCGATAGAATATGACGAAATAAGGCTGTTTTCCGACGGCTCCATGGCGGTATGGACTGGAGATGTCGTAGAATTGACTGGTAGCGGCGGAAATCGAATTCTTACCGGCAAATATAAATATCTTTATTCGACAGGAGATGGCTATGAAACAGATAATTTGGGTACCGATGAAAAAACAAAATTCTGGGATGACAAGGGCAATCTGATCAGTGAATATGATTATGGCTTTTTGTCTTCTGCGTATGGAGTGAAAAATACGTATATGGTCAAAGCTGATCTGAATGGCGGCAGACTGCTCAAAAAAGGAACGGAGGATGAGGAAGTACTGGAAGAAGTACTTTTGACAAACCAGATCACGCCGAAAATCGGTGCCTTTAAAAATTTTATGGAAAGCGGAAGTGTAAGCGCTCTGGCTGGAGGGGTTCCTTTTACGGAAGATATGGAACGTATGAGACAGTGGTGGAAGTACAGCAAACTGTATCGGATAGGCGAGAAAGGCACCATAATGCTATATTTTTATGCTCAGCCTTTATATCATTCCAATTTTAGAGAATCCAACAGCGGGCTGTATCTGGTAAACGACGGCCGGGCGGAACAGTTGATTGGGGCAGGAGAATGCGGGGGCTCCATGGGAGGGGACAAGCTTTGTTTCTGGTATGACACAAAAGACGGCAGGCTGAAACCGGGCACCAGTGGAAACGAAGGAGGCTTCGGCGGTTCCATGAGCGGCGGAGATGTGTATGAACTGAAACAGGGAAAAATGGTTTTGGAAAACTCATTTGCCAATTATTATCAGGATGTATTAAATTATAGCGAAGAAACACTGCTCGAAAATGCGGAACTGTTTTATAATCCGGAAGGTGGTACTTACACGGAGGAAACAATTTTGGAAGCGGAAGCCGTAACGGAATATGAAGTAAACGAAAAGCGGGTATCCAGACAGGAGTATGAGGAAGCAAGGGGACGATACAGGAGGTATGTACCGCTCGAAATGTGCGAAAGACGCTGATAGTATATAATCAAAAACGGCAGGAAGCAAGCGTATATAGATGTTGGTGAAAGCGGCGGCTCGCGGGGAAAATACTAGTTCAGGAGAGTAGTCAGGTTGGGGCAGGTGAAGTGTGAAAAGCAGGAAATATGAGTAACAGACATCGATTTCTAAGGTTTGGCGTTTATGCAATAAAATATTGTGTGTTTATTATGGCATTGTCTTATATATGCCTGTGTCTTTCCATGCGCCTCACTGTGCGTGAGACTTTGTACGCTGAGGAAGAATGTATGTTGTACTATATGGTAAATGCGGACGGCATGAATGGACTTGGGCACAGCATTCTGATGGTTGTGGATGGTGAGGGGTGTGGAACGGTTCTGAGCTTTAACGGGATGCAGAAGACGCTTTCTGAGAGCCTTATGGGGAAGCGCGGTGTCGGGAAGCTGAGCGTCGGAACGATGGATGCGGAGGAGACAAAAGCTTTTCTGCTCTCGGGAGATCTGAGTCTGAAGGGCGACCAGCTTGCGGATAATTATGATATGGCGCTGTACAGACCGATCACAAGGGAGGAGTACCGGATTGTTTTGGAGCAGGCATTGCCGTACAAAGAGGCGGAAGAAGGGTTTACCGTTTTGTATGGGAAGTGGGTGACGGAGGAAGATACCGTAGAAAAAGCGGTGTATCATCAGGCACTCGAGCAGATGGCAGAGGATGAAAGCCTGCCGTTATATCAGATCTATACCAATAACTGCGACCATGCGGCGAGGATAATTGCCTCTTCGGTTGATCAGGATCTGTCTGACTATACTTATGATGCATGGCGCATGACGCCCAACGGGAATCTGAAGGCTTTTGGTAAGAAGGCGGAGAAATGGGGCGTTATGGAGCTGGGGGAGCAGACTCTGGCGGAAAGGGTCCTGATGTTTCTGGTGAGTTTTTGAAAACTTTATTTAGCCTGTTTCAGTTGGACAGGCTAAGCAGATGCAGTTTTAATTATGCGAGTGAGTCATCTCTATGGATAAAAAGGAATTGACAGAATTTTTGTTGGAGATTATTATTAAAATTACAAAAAATTAGAGAGAAATTGCATTTTTCTATGTGTTTCAATTGACAAATTGGAGAAGAAATGGAGAATTTGATTTGAAAATATTAAATAAAAAGATTGGCATTGATACACTTGGCATGATTGAAGAAAAAACCTTCTTTTCAGATATGTGTATGATGAAAGCTGTTGTGGATATTGACAGGGAATTGATCGCCGTAAATGCTGAACTTCACGCGGATCTTGAGCAGATGCTTTTGGAAAATAGTTCCAGACAGCAATCGCTGTATGGGATCAATATCTATTATGATAATAGTGAGATAGAGTTCGATTCTCTGATCAATCCCCCAAGGAACAGAGAAGCAGGATATCCCAGGGTTGGCCGCGGTGTGGCAGATCCTAAAGCAAGAGAAAAAATCTTGGAGGTGGTAAATAAATGGATAGAACTGTAAACTGGTTTGCGATGCCGGTTGGCGTTCAGATTTCAAATGTTGGAAGTGAAGTTCATCGGGCCATCAGTTGGAAGAACAGGGGTGATGAGCAGAAAAAAATAAATTTTTGCATGAAAGCGATCGAATTTATTGAGCTGATGAAGGAGGACCCTAAAAATCAATACAGAAAAAGAGAGCTGGACTGCTGCATCGATGAATTAAGAGACTATTTTACGGGGGAAAATATTTACAATACAACAGAAGAACAGTTGATTAGATACTATGATGCCTTTCTGTAAAATGTATCGGTTGACAGCATGGTAGATGAGCCAGTTATTTATGAGACAAAGCAGTAAATCAGCTATTCGGTTTACTGCTTTTCCATTATAAAAGATATAAATTCCAGACATCTCAACGTGACAATAATTTAACACAGGAGGGTTCGGGTATGTTCACATCTTTTGACACATTAAATGAGATTCTTTCCGCACCGGGAATGAGAAAGTGGTTTCATTTTCTCTTTGCGGAGGAGCACCTCGCTTTGTTTCCAGGAGAGTTATGGGATCAACCATTGCGGCTTGCCGCCTTCAGGGGGCGGACAACCTGGGGAAGTAATCCGCAGGAATTGACGGAGCAGATCGTCGATACGGCGAATCTGGTATTGGAATTGCAGGCTGGAAAAAGGCAATGCCTGCATCTGCACGACTGGAAACCATGGGAGCCGGAGGAAAACGCAGATCTTCAGGACCCGGAACAGACTTTCGTCATCGCGCCGTCCGCAGTAGAGGGGGAGGGCCTGTTAAAGGCTGCCCTGATCATATGTCCGGGAGGCGGGTATGAATTTGTCAGCTTTCATAACGAGGGGACGCCTGTTCAGATCGTGGCGGAAAAGAGAGGGTATGTGCCTTTCATGGTCCGTTACAGAGTGGCTCCTTCCCGTTATCCGAAGCCCCAGATGGATTTACTGGAGACGATCAGATATGTCAGGGATCATGCCGCAAAATATCATGTTGATCCCGGGCGGATAGGGATTATAGGTTTTTCGGCGGGAGGCCACCTGTGTGCATCGGCGGCGGCACTCTGTAAAACGCTGCTGCCGGAGGGCATGCCAAACGCGGTTGTCCTGGGATACCCGGTGATCAGCTTTGAAAAAGGCGTCACACATGAGGGGAGTGTCCTGGCGTTGACCGGGAGGGATGACGAGGCATTGCGGCGTGAACTCTCTGTGGAAAATCTGATTTCGCCTGACTTTCCGCCGACATTCGCGTGGACCTGCAGGGATGACGGGACAGTCCCCTGTGAAAATACGGAAAGGCTTGAGGCGAAACTGGAGGAAATGGGTGTCAGGCATGAATGTCACTATTATCCGACGGGAGGACATGGTTGCGGGCTCGCGTATGGGAATTCTGCCTGGAGATGGAGCGTTGATATGTTTTCTTTTTTGGAAAGGTATCTGTAGGATCAAGGTTTACGGTATGATCTGAGGGCTATTTTCTTCATTGATCGTGGACTAAAATGCAGGGGGCAAATGTGTTCGGGGAAAAATTTATACGTTGTCTTATAATAACAATGATATTTATGACATTCCTGACCGGTTGTGCAAAAACGGAAGTTGTACAGGATACAGATGCAGAGATAGAAGAGCAGAAGCCGCAGGCAGAGGATGAGCTTACGGAAACTGCGGAAGATACATTGCAGATGCAGGATGAACCTGTGAGTGCGATCGTCGGAACGTGGGAAAACGCACCTGATCCGGAAAGAGAGTGGATGACATCCTATAAAACCTGCTTTTCTCAGGATGGACGGGCTGTGCATTATGGCTTTAGAAACGTGGATTTCGGGACATGGACACAGGATGGGGATGTCTATACGGTGTATTTTGATGACTGTAGTTATTTCGGGGTTGATGGCTGGAAGTATGATCTTCCTTCCTATACCGTTACCTTTCGGTTGGAAGTTTCGGAAGATGGGAAAGAAAAGATCCTGCATCGAAATACGGAAAGAGAAACTGAGATACCACTGGAAGTGGAAACATGGGATGGAATAAGGAAATATACCGCTGGCGATCTGGATGATTATGGCTGTCTGCTTTCTTATGAAAGTGATTGTTCTTATGTCGATGCTTTCAATCATGCTTGGTATTATTATCCGAAAATTGCAGACTACAGTGATCTGATGAAGAGGAAACTTTTGGAGATTGCCGGACGCCTGGCGGAGGGAACGGTAACAGAGCAGGAACGGGAGGCTTTACCGTATACAATCAAAGATGTTGTAACATACGATTTTACCGGAGACAGCAGGGAAGAGATACTTGTCTTTCTTAGTGCTTTCGGTAATTCGGCAGACGAGGAGGAGGAAAAGGCAGTTTATATTTTTTCTCCCATAAGTGACGGCAGCTATGTTCTTTTGGCAGAGAATACGGACTTTGAGATGGGCTATATCGATATACTGGTTTCTGACGGAACGGAATTACTCTCGTTTAACTATGGCTGTTGTCGTTCCTGGATAGGCGGCTACAGATACTATCTCGGGTACAGAGAAGGGGAAATCGTGGTGGAAAAAGTGGAGGATTATAATTTTCATTGGAATCTGCCTTTAATAAATCGCGTGAGTGATTATGAGAACGGCATTTTTTATGTCTATGTTGCAAGACATCCGAATGAAGGGACAGAGATCCTTGGATCTTATATCGATTTGGAGGACTGCATTAAAATAGACGAGGAAAAGTATGAACCGGCTTTTCGCCCATTTACCGGATACAGTCCGAAAAGTATTGATTTCCCTGCAGTATATCCGCTTTGTCATCCTTTTCCCGAGGGCTGGTGGCAGGATGGGGGGAGATATCCGGAGGATGGGGAAGCATACGGAAGGTCGGCTGGTTGGATCGACGAAGCGAAAGATGATAATCCCGACGAGATGCTGAGAGAAGCGGTCGAAAAATCCGGGTATGAAATGGAGAAAAAGGCGTATCCATGGACTGATGAGACAAAAGAAAATGTGATCGAACTGATCCGATGTCCGGTGGCGGACTATTATTATATTTCGGAGGATTATGTTGCTTATTACGCGTTGGGTAAAGTTTATTTTGATGAAATAGAGCATTGAATTGATGGAAACAGGAGATGGATTTTGAAAACATGGGGGAAAAAAGGACTAAGGCTCAGAGGGTGGAGAGTATTATGCGGGATATTGGCCGGCAGTTTACTTTTGGCGGGATGCGGCAGGATGGAACCGGTGTATGAGACACAAAAGAATGGGAGTGAGGGGCAGGAAAAGAGAGAGGATTCGGATAGGGCAGACACAGAAGACACTGCAGCAATATCGGAAGAGACAAGAGAAGAAGCCAGATCAAGGGTTGAAGAGAAGATAAAGCTGTTGGCTCTTTTAAAGAGAGATGACAATTTTGGACGTTGTGTCAGAGAGTCGGCGGAGCTTGAATATGAGGATACAGCAGAGATCATTAAGCAGAAACTGGAGCAGTGTGAAGACCTGTCATTAAGTGATTTCTGGGATCCGTTTTATTCATTGGAGGAGTTGTCTCTGCTGCCGAATCTGAAAAGCCTGTCTGTGCGGATAAACAGGGATGATTCCATGATCAGGGATTTTTCACCTGTCACAGAACTGTCCCGGTTAGAAAAATTTTCTGTAGAGTATGCGGAAAAGGAGATAGATCTGTCTTTTCTGGCGGGGATGGAGACGGTGACTGGCCTTGCTTTGTCAAACTGTCGGATCGAAGATCTTACGTTTCTGGAATGTATGCCGCAGTTGAAATGCCTGTCTTTGTGTGAGACATCGATCGATGACTTTGCTTTTCTGGATAAACTGCCGGAACTTACGGAGTTGGAACTCGTAAGCAATGCCGGTTCAGAACATGTGGAGGCTGTCGGAAAGCTGTATGATCTGCGGGATCTGACGCTGGAAGAATGCGGGATCGCGGACATCAGCTTTTTGAGCGGTCTGACGGAACTTCGGAGTTTGAATCTGAATGGAAATTCTATTGCGGATATAACGGTGGTTGAAAATATGAGCAAGCTTGAGAGGCTGGAGGCCGCAGAGAATGAAATAGAAGATATTTTGCCGCTAAAGGACTTGTCAAATCTGTATAAGCTGGAGTTGGATGGAAATAGGATCAGGGATATTTCTTCTTTGAGCGGCCTTTCCCATCTGAGTCAGGTTGAACTTTCGGATAACCAGATATCAGACCTGTCGCCCCTTTCCGAGAAAGAGGAACTGGTGTATGTGTCGGTGGCTGAGAATCCATATACTGACCTTAAACCGGTGTGGGAGGTTCCGATGCTCTCCTTTGCCAACTTTGTATCACCGAAAATTACGGATGTGGAGGCGCAGACAGCAGAAAACTGGATGGGAGAGCAGTACCCGGAGATGTCAATATATGAATGTATCGATTATGTGGAAGGGGATTTGAATGGAGACGGCAGACAGGATATTGCTTTTGTGATCGATGGTTTTTTTGGAGATGCATATGAAGAGGAACCGAATGATGAAATGTTTGGATGCAGCAGGCGTTTGTTTGTACTTTTGGGGGAAGAGGACGGTTTCCTGCAGAAACTTGCGGAGTTTACGTTGACGGACAGGTACGGCGGCGGAACGAGAGGAGATCCATACCGCGGCATCTTTTTGGGAGAGGGCTATCTGATCTCAAAGGAAGAATGGGGAAGCGGCACAGGCGCGGCATGCACGAATATCTATTTTTGTCAGCAAGGAAAACTGGAACAGGTAAAAGCGATATGGGTGGATAATAACAATAACAGAAGGATATATGATGTGACAGTGACAGATTTGGAAAATGATACATGGTCTTACAGTGTTGTCCCGGATGGCCGGCGCATGGTCCGATTTGAGCTTTCGGATTCGGAACATCCCTTCCATAAGGCATTTTCGAAAATCGATCTGGATATTTATTTTGAGGATGAGGTTCCGGATGTCAATACAGCAGCTTCCTCTGTATTGGACAGTTTAAAAAATAATATGGCGCCGGGGGCGGAGAAGGTGAATCTGCCTTATGCGCCGTGGCAAAAGGAGAGTTTGGATCTGCTGACGAGGGTGGATCTGCCGGAGTATTACTATATTGTTCCGGGAACGGAGGGGACAGAAAGCGCAGAAATATCCGGCGAGGATGCAGAGGATGTCTGGGAGGGGGATTATATTTATTACAGCGGCCTGACAAGACAGGAGGGACAGCTCTGCCATGTTGTTTATTATATGAAAAATGAGGAAAGAAACTCTTATCTGATAAGTGATGATACGGGTGAGATACAGGAGGAGTAGAGGGAAGCGCGATGATCGGATTGTGAGCGGGGAAGAGGTGCAGTGTGTGAAAACAAAAGAAACCGTCGGAAAGATGGCAATGTTTCTGATATTGCTTTTATGGCTGGCAGGGTGCGGCAGGCAGGAAGCAGTCGGGGAAGCGGTTGAGGACAGTACAGGTATATTGCAGGCGGAGAAGCAGGGAAATCCGGCTGAGCAGGGTGATGTACAGAATGAGGCCGGAGGGCAGGAGGAAAATGCGGGGAAAAAGATTCCGGTTGATTTTCCTTTTGAGGAACCAGATTCCTTTCAGCTTACGCTTGTGCGGCCGGAGGAGTCTGCCGGGGAATATGAGTTGCGGCTTTACGATAAAAACAGAAAATTATTGCAGGCGATTCCCTGCGGTGTGTTGACAGAACCGGTGCAGTCTTCACATGACGACCTCATTTATGGCGGCGAATGTCTGCAGATTTTCCCGGCTGACAGTGATATGGGGCTGCTTTTTTAGAGGAACAGTGCGGAGGGGAGATTTTCGGATAA
>ERZ779622.794-NODE-794-length-15732-cov-5.487147_pt1 | contig 15732 bp, 16 predicted proteins | sample MGYA00514188_ERZ779622 | MGnify/ENA primary metagenome ERZ779622 (study PRJEB29562, sample SAMEA4376702) | mouse gut metagenome | isolation source: Cecum | study: EMG produced TPA metagenomics assembly of the A DSS colitis mouse model was used to assess the...
ATAGTTTCCGTCGTAGGTGTAAGTGAGGGTATTGCCCAGGGCGTCTTTGCCGTTTATCAGGTTGTAGGCGCTGTCGTAGGTAAATACCGCCGTGTTTCCGTTTTTGTCCGTGATGGCGGTGACATTCCCCGCCTGGTCGAAGGTATAAATTTCCTTCCCGCCTTCGCCGTCGGTTTCGCTGATGTTCCAGCCGCGCTTATTATAAGTATATCTCTTCACATGCCCCAGCGCGTCGGTCTCCGACAGCGTCCGGTTCATGGCGTCGTAGGCGTAGGCTGTGCTGTGGCCGTCTCCATCGGTAACCGAAGCAGGCACCGCCTCTGTCCCCTGATAATGGTAGGTTGTCGTATTGCCGTTCCCGTCGGTCAGGGATGTGCGGCGGTTTATCTCATCGTAAGTGCAGGTAACGCTCCTGCCGCTGCCGTCGGTCACCTTCACCGGATTTTCATGGGCATCGTAAGTATACGCCGTCACATTCTCGGAGAAATTCGATTCCGTCAGGATCTGCCCGGCGCTGTCGTAGGAAAATGTCCTTGCCGCGCCGTCAGCCCTCGTCTCTTTTACGACGCGCCCTTTGGCGTCGTTTTCATAGCGGGTGGTGTTCCCCGCTTCATCCGTCTTTTCCGATAAGAAGCCCCTCCCGTCGTAGGCAAAGCGCTCCGTCCTGCCGTCCGGGTATTCCACCTTCGTGGTCCGCATCATATCGTCGTAGGTATACACTGTGACGTTCCCGTTGTTGTCCGTCGTGGTCGTCGTATTGCCGCTGTAGGAGAGCTTCGCCAGGTTTCCGTTGGCGTCCTTCTGGCTCGTCACCCTTCCCTTTTCGTCATAGGCATTCTCCACAACGGTAGTGCCGTTCTCGTCCTGCCAGGATGTCATATGGTGGTTACTGTCGTACTGGTAGCTTCGATAAGTGCCGTCGCCATAGGTAACTTTCACCAGGTCGTCATTGTCATCGTATGTATAAGTGACCTTATTTCCGTCCGGCAGCGTGATCTCCTCGATCCGCTGGTCCTCGTCCATCCGGACGGAGAAAGTTTTCCCGGAAGGGGTGACGATGGCGCAGAGATAGAAATCCGTATCGTACACTAACTCCGTCACGTTTCCATGGATATCTGTAATAGTTTTTAAGAGCCCGAATACGTCAAAGCCGTGGGTGACTCCCGACGGATCGGTCACAAGCCAGCCGTCCTCCGTCTGCTCTAAGGTATAGTCGTAGCCCTCCGGGGCTTTCCAGTCCCCGGTTTCTCCTTCGGGTTCGTCTGCATCTGTCCCGGCGCTGTCTTCTGTATCTCCTTCCTGTCCGTTTTCCTCCCCGGCGCTCCTCTCACTCACGAATGCCGCCGTGCCCCCTTCAAAGGGGAGCACCATGAGTAAAAATTGGAGAGAATTATATTTCTGAAATTATCCTCATTGATTATCTCAGATTCTTCGGCATAAGTTACCGCAAGCCTGCCAAAAAAGCGATAGAAATTCCCGAAAGTTCCTTTCGAAAAATACTCCTCCCACCCTTTTTCCTCCTCGAACAGTTCATCGCAGAGAACGCTCAGTACAAAAACTTCTTCTTCAAAAGGATCAGAATATGTTTCCTCCTCGCAGGCATCTTCCCTTATGATTTTCTCGCACACTTCCTTTCCCAGAACTGCTTCCCAGTATTCCCTGTTCTTTTGTATTTCCCTTTTATAATCCATTGTACCCCCTGCAAGTGAATAAACCTCCGAAAAATGATATGCCCCTTATCGGAACAGATTTTTATTTTCTTAAAATCCGCTTCGTAAGGAGCATACCACAATCTTTAATTCCCTGCTGTAACGCTTTAAGATCAGCAGCAGATAACGCTGAACAGCCCGCCAAAATCGACTGTAACCGAATAAGTGCCATTGTCTTCAACTGACATATTTACCTTTTCTGCTTCTTCCAGTTCCAACAATAAATTTTTTTCTGCTCTTAATTCAGTATTCATTCCTTTTCCTCCTTCGCAATAAAGGCAAAGAGTTTTGCCTCAAAATGTTCTCCATCGTAATGAAATTCGATGTCTCCGTCATATTTTTTCAAGATGCGCCTTACCAGTTCCACCCCCATTCCATGTGCATTTTTATCTGCCTTGTCCGTTAAAAACTTCTGTCCTTTCATCACCGGACTTTTGGAACTGCTGTTTGCCAGTTTTAACATAAATCTATATCTGGCATTCCAGATCCGCAGATATATCTCCCGTCTCCCGGGTTCACATTTTTCGCACGCCTCGATCGCATTATCCAAAAGATTTCCCAGTAAAATCCCAAGCTCCGCCTCCTCAAAAGGATATTCGTACACATCCAGTTCCAGCCGGAATCTGATCTCCTTTTGATCCATCACCTGTTTTTTATAATTTATGATAAAATCCAAAAATGGGAGGCCCGTCCATACCCGGCTTCTTTCCTCATTCAGCACTCCAAGATATTTACCAAGAAATTCTTTCGCTTCTTTATATCTTTTTTCCTCTATACAGCAGTACAGGTGTTCCATAGTATGGCAGTATTCATGCAGATGCTCCACGCTTTTCTTATACAACTCATGGATCTCCGCAGTCTGCTCCTGCAGCAGACTCTGTGAAATATCCAGATTATTTTTGTCTGTCTGTATTTTATTATAAGCGGTCCGCAGCAACACACAAAGAAGGGATACAGAAATACAAAAAATCAACAGTATATTCAGAACAAAATCAACTGTCTGGAAGCCCTGCTTCCCGAGCCACATGTTATAGCTCAATAGAATCCATTGGATTCCCGTTACCGCAAATACCGCTCTGATGCGCTCCGCCAATAGTAAATGTATAAGCTTCTCATAATTCTCAGAAACCTTCTTCTTTCTTATCAGCAGTAGTATTCCGGTTACCACCATAATATACCAGCAGCATTCCAGAACCGTACGGTTCCCTCTGTTTACGCTAATTAAAGCCTTCCCAAACCACATTCCCTCCAAAATCAGAACCGGCAGCTTCAAAAATGAAATGCTGGTCAGATATAGTGCCACCAGTAAAAAAATATGACCGGTTTTTACTTCAAAAAAGCACTTATATATCAGGGAAAATATTATGGCAATTACTAAAATTGCTATATTGGAAATATAAGAGTCCCAGGTACTCCAAATATATAATATACAAAGAACAGCACATCCAACCGCCCAAACACCCTTCAGCCATCTGCTGTCCTTTCTGAACTCAGGATACAGGCTATATATGATCCATATCCCCTGCAGCATTTCTATTACCTGAATCAAAACATAACACCCCTGCAGCATTTTATCCTCCATTGTCCATAATTGCATCCCGCACATGGTTCCATTTCGACCTGCTGACCGGAAGAGTTTCCCCATTTCCGATATGTACCATATTGTCTTTCAAAGATGTTACATGGTCCATATTTACAGCAAAGCCGCGCTCAATCACCATAAATTCTTCACCCCGAAGTTTTTCTACCAATTCCGTCAAAGACATCCTGACCGGTGTCTCTCCATCTTTATGTACGATAACTACATATTTTTTGTCTTTTTTCAGGTAATAAATATCCCGATAAAATATCTTCCTCTTTTCCCCATAGTGCTCCACCATATAAAACCGTTCATACTTTCTTCTCTTCCTGAGTGCCTCCTCCATCGTCAGATATGCCTGGGGAAGTTTTTCTTCCAGCTCTGTCTTCCAAATATAGCGGTAGGCATTTACCTCATAACCATCTATGGCACACTCTCTAAAATGGCTGACATAGATCAGAATCGGCTCCGAAAATACCCTGCGGATCTGCTTTGCCACCTCCAATCCGTCCATCTCCGGCAGTTTCATATCAAGAAGATAGAGATCAAAATATCTGCCTCTCTTCAAATCCGCTAAAATATCCTTTCCACTTTTATAAACACATATTTCATAGTCCATGCTCATCCGGTCCATACATTTTTCTGTGATCTTACAGATTCGGTCAATATATATGTCCTCATCATCCAGCACTGCAATGTTTAACATTTTTCACCTTCCTCTTTATTTTAATCTTTAAATGTATAAATGCGGAACTGTTTTAAATCAAAAAAATAACTCTCCTCCCTGTTGATAACAAGTTTATAAACGTCATTCTCTAACATTTCCGGATAGCGATCGCCACTCCTGTTCCTTTCATAACAGTAATAATACTGCCCTTCTCTGTGGTTTACCAGTTTATCTATGATATCATCAACCACCTCTGATTTTTTCATCGGATTCTTTCTGCTCGGCATCCATTTACCGATCAGTCCCTGTATGCCATACCGGCTTATCTTCATCCGTTTTGCCATCGGGGCACAGCTTTCCAGCAATTCTTCCATACTCGTACCCGCCAGTGCGCAGATGTCGTTGTATAATGCAATATCCGCCTCCCTTACCAGCCCCATCTTGATTACTGCGCAGATCTGCAGGAGCGCCAGCTCAAGAAATTTCTCATCTTCCTCCTGACTGTACCACTTTTTTAACCAGTTCAGATTTTTACGCACATTCTCCCTGACCGGCAGCCCCCGGCGGTTTAAAACCTCCAGCATATATACCATGGAAAGTACGGATTTTTCTTCTATTTTCTTCTTCATCTTCGGCCCTCCAATACACCGCACTTTTATAAATGTTGTAAGCATATTGTTAAGTTCTATATCTCGCATTCCGGATTGGATTTATTATAGCATAATTTCGGATGAATAAAATATTTTGACCCTTAACAGTCAAAAGTTGACCTTAAATCGTTATTGCATCTAATCCATTTAATTAAAAAATGAGAATATCAGCCTATTCAGCTGATACTCTCATTTTGCTCACTGTTCCATCTGCCTGCCCAGAAACCCGGCAGCCGACAGAATCAACTTCTGTTCCACCTCACCCATCTTTCCTTTTTCTGCATTGTTCAACAGGATGACCGCCCCTATCACATCTCCCTCGCTGATGATCGGGCTGATCGCCTCCTGCCGGAACTCCTCCGAATTGTCCTGCGTCACCGGGATAAAATCCCGCTCCCCCTTGATGCTGACCACGCTCTCTCTGTTATTCACCTTGCTCTCCAGCTCTCTGCTGACATACTTCCCGACGGAATTTTTCATGCCGCCCGCCGCCGCAATGATCTGATCCCTGTCCGCGATCATCGCCACATGGCCGGAGACCTGAGCCAGGCTCTCCGCGTACTGCTTTGCAAAAGTGGACATCTCGCCGATCGGGGAATATTTTTTCAGGATGATCTCCCCCTCCCTGTCCGTAAAAATTTCCAACGGATCGGACTCCCTGATCCGAAGCGTCCTCCGGATCTCCTTCGGGATTACCACCCTGCCCAAATCATCTATTCTTCGCACAATTCCTGTTGCTTTCATAGTTAAAGTTCCTCCATTTACAGTTTTTTCTAACGTTTCCATTTTAGTATCTGTAAAGGGAGGAACTTCTATACAAGCCTGAAAAACATTTTCTACCGCACTTCCATCTCAAAATCCGACGCCCCGTGCTTGCACAGCGGACAGACAAAGTCTGCGGGCAGATCTTCGCCCTCGTACACATAGCCGCAGATCTTGCACACCCAGACTTTCTTTCCCTCTTTCTCCTTCGGCGCCTGCGGTTTCGGTTTGATATTGTCCTGATAGTAGGTGTAGGTGACGGACGCCGCCTCGGAGAGCAGCTCCGCCGCCGTCACATCGGCGATAAACTGCGTGTGAGTCCCCAGATCGATCTCCTGCACCACTTTCCCGGAGAGATAGGAGTTCGTCCCCTTCGTGATATAGTACAGTCCGTTCTCACTGCGCTCCTTCGGACCGTAGTCCTCAAACTTGTCCACATTTTTTCCGCTCTGGAAGCCGAAATGCTTAAACGTATCGAAGGAGGCATCCTCCGCCAATACCGACACATTGAACATCCCTGTCGCCTTCACCATATCGTGCGTCTTATTCTGCTTATTCACCGTGATGGATATCCGGTTCGGCGTGCTCGTCACCTGCATCACCGTATTGATAATACAGCCGTTATCGAACCCATTCTCCTGCGCCGTCAAAACAAACAGCCCGTAGCTGAGCTTAAACATCGCTTTCTGATCCATAAAATAACCTCCGTTTCTTATTTATCTTCTCCGAAACTTATCGCTGTATTCAGTATATAGCAGTAAATTTTCTGTGTCAAACGAAATCAGTAATTATTCCTGTTTTATGGAGCCAGCTTTCCCTCCTTGTAATGCCTTCTGCAGAGCGCAACGTACTTGTCGTCCGCCCCCAGACAGATCTGCCCTCCATCCCGGATGATCTCCCCTCTCTCGTCCAAGCGGGTATTACAGGATGCCCCCTGTCCGCACCAGCAGACCGTCTTGAGTTCCTCTATCACATCCGCCCAGGCGAGCAGCCATATGGATCCCTCAAAGGGCTCCCGGCGGAAATCCGTCCGCAGCCCGTAGCAGATGACCGGTATGCCGAGATCATCCACCACGTGCACAAAAAACTCGATATCGGACTTTTTACAGAACTGCGCCTCGTCCACGATCACACAGTCGTACTCTTTTATCTCCTCATCGCTCATCTCCACAAACTCTTCGACAAAGTGACATTCTTTCTCCAGCCCCATACGGCTTTTGATCACTTTATCGCCGTCCCTGTTGTCCAGTTTCGGCTTCAGGAGAAACACCTTTTTGCCTCTCTCATAATAATTATACTCCACCATCAGAGCATTCGCTGTCTTCGAGCTCCCCATAGCGCCGTGTCTGAAATATAATTTCGCCATATCATTTCGCCTTCTGGAACGGTTTTCCGTTTGCTGCAGGCACTCTCGCCGTTCCCACGAACAGCACCAGCGCCAGGATCGTCACGATATACGGGATCATGGAGATCAGGTTGGGAGATACCGTGTTGCTGGAAGTCGCCAGCACCTTCACGCCGTTGCAGAAACCGAACAACAGACAGGCGAGCAGAGCGCCGTGGGGTTTAAACTTTCCGAAGATCACCGCCGCGATCGCCATAAAGCCCTGCCCCACGATAACGATCGGTCTGAACTGACTCACTGTCGCCAGCGTGATGTAAGCTCCGCCCAGCCCCGACAGAAATCCCGATATGATGACACAGGTATATCTGAGGCGGTAAACGTTGATGCCAAGCGTATCACAGGCTTCCGGTGATTCGCCCACCGCGCGCAGCCGCATGCCGAATTTTGTCCTGTAGAAGACAAACCAGATCACTGCCACCAGAAGCAGCGACAGGTATGCGACCGAGTAGTTGCTCAGCACATTGTCCCAGAAAGAACCCACCGGGAAAATACCGTCGAACACCTTCGGCAGCTTCATGCTGATATCCACCGCGGGGGTATCGGAGGAACCGTCGTAGATCGCCTTGCAGAGGAACACCGCAAGACCCGGCGCCAGAAAGTTGATCGCCGTGCCGGAGATCGTCTGATCCGCCTGGAAAGATACGCAGGCGATCGCGTGGAGCAGTCCGAACAACGCCCCCGCAAGTCCTCCCACCAGAAAGGCGATCCACGGATTCCCGCAGGTGAGAGCCGCCGCCGCGCCCACAAAGGCGCCGATCGTCATCATCCCCTCGATACCGATATTTATCACGCCGCTGCGCTCGGAAAAGCAGGATCCCAGTGCTGCCAGCAGAAGAGGCGGCGTATATGTCATTGTCGCATTGATAAGCAAACCAAGATTCCTCAAAAGCATTACTTTGTACCTCCTTCGCTCTTAGCTTTTTTCTTTCCCACATGATCCAGCAGCAGTCTCTTAAACACATGGGCGATGGCAATAAAGAAGACGATCGTTCCCATGATGATACTGACGATCTCCGCCGGCGCGTTCACCAGCGACAGTTTCGTGCCGCCATACTTCATAGCCCCGTAGAACAGTCCCGCAAAGATACATCCGATCGGGTTTGTGGAGCCAATCAGTGCCACCGTGATCCCCTGGAAGCCGAAGCCCTCCTGGGAGGAAAACTGACTGATGCGCATGCCCATTCCCATGAGCTGACAGGCGCCTCCCATTCCCGCCAGAGCGCCCGAAATTGACATTGCTGTCATAATCTCCTTATTGGAGTTGATGCCGCCGTACTCCGCCGCATGTCTGTTAAATCCAACTGCCTTCAATTTATAGCCCAATGTAGTCCGGTTCAGGATAAAGGCGATCACGACCGCCGCGATCACTGCCACCACAATATTGTAACTGGCCCCGGAGCCCATCACCTCCTGAAGGGATTCGCTCTTGACTAACATCATCGCCGACTCCAGAATATCCTTTGTCGCCTCGCCGCCCCCTTCTTTATGGACCGCCGGAATATTTACCACATAGTTGGACAGATAGTAGGCGATCCAGTTGAACATGATGAAGGACAGCACCTCATTGATGCCTCTCTTCACCTTTAACACCGCCACGATCATGGACCAGATCCCGCCGGCGACCGCAGCCGCGATCAGGCACAACGGCACATGGATGATCGCCGGCACCTTCACAAACACGCCGACGATACACGCCGCCAGCGTACCCACCACATACTGTCCCTCCGCGCCGATATTGAACACACCGGTCTGGAAGGAGAACGCCACGGAGAGCCCGGTTAAAATAATGGGGGACGCATACACGATCGCCCACACGATGAATTTCGGTTTGCCGAAAACTCCCGTGACCAGCTTTCCGTAAGCCTCGCCCGCGCTGATGCCCGCCGCCTGCAGAAGGATCGCCCCCACGAGAAAGCCTACCGCTATGGAGATCAGCGTGTAGAGCAGATTGCCGTGAAGCACTTTTGCGCCGAAGGAATTTTTCGTCTTATCTTTTGTATTACTCATGTGCTCCTCCTCCTGCCATCATCAGGCCCAGTTCATTCTCGTTCGCATCGCCGCCCGGTACGCTTCCCACGATTTTTCCGTCAAAGATGACCTTGATCTCGTCGGAAAGGCTCATGATCTCATCCAGCTCGAAGGACACAAGCAGCACTGCCTTTCCATTGTTCCGCTGTTACACCAGATATTTATGTACATACTCGATCGCGCCCACATCCAGTCCCCTGGTAGGATTCACCGCGATCAAAAGCTCCGAATCGTTTGTGATCTCCCTGGCGATGATCACTTTCTGCTGATTGCCGCCGGAGAGCTGCCCCGCGGGTTTTCCCTCGCTTCCCCTCGGACGGATATCAAATTTTTCAATCAGCTCTGTCGCCTTTTTCTGGATCGCATCCCGCTTTAAGATACCGTGGCTCGAAAACTCTTCCTCTCCAAAGTTCTGCAGGATCAGGTTGTCTGCCACAGAGAACTGCAGCACCAGCCCGTGCTTCTGTCTGTCGGCCGGAATACTGGTGATACCCGCGTCGAAGATCTCTCTCGGTGTCTTTCCGAATACCTCTTTTCCGTGAATCATCACGGAGCCCTCCGTGCCCTTTCTGAGTCCTGTGACGATCTCCACAAGCTCCGTCTGGCCGTTGCCGTCCACTCCGGCAAGTCCCACGATCTCGCCCTTTCTGACAGTAATGTCAAGTCCTTTCAGGATCTCCACGTTTCTGTAATCCTTCCCGTGCAGGTTTTTCACCACAAGGGCGTCCTCCCCGGGCTTTTGCTCTTTCTTATCCACCTTGAATGTGACATCGCGTCCCACCATCATCGCGGCGAGCTGATCCTCGTTCACCTCAGCCACATTCACAGTCTGGATATACTTGCCCTGGCGGATGATCGTGCAGTAATCCGCGGAAGCCTTGATCTCCTTCAGCTTGTGGGTGATCAGGATGATGGACTTCCCGTCCCTTGTCAGATGACCGATAATTTCGATCAGTTCTCCGATCTCCTGCGGTGTGAGGGACGCCGTCGGCTCGTCCAGAATCAGAATATCAGCCCCCCTGTACAGCACTTTCAAAATTTCCACCCTCTGCTGCATACCCACAGAGATGTCCTCTATTCTGGCGTCCGGATCCACCTGCAGACCGTAACGCTCCGACAGCTCTATCACCTGGTCCCTTGCCGATTTCAGATCCACCGTCAGTCCCTTCACCGGCTCCATTCCCAAAATGATATTTTCCGTCACCGTAAAGGGCTGTACCAGCATAAAGTGCTGGTGCACCATGCCGATCCCCAGCTCTATCGCCTTCTCCGGCGAGTCGATGGATACCTTATTTCCATTCACCTCGATATAGCCCGACGTCGGATGGTACAATCCGTATAAGACGTTCATCAGCGTAGATTTTCCGGCGCCGTTTTCCCCCAGGATCGCATGCACTTCCCCCTTGTGGACAGTCAGGTTAATGCCGTCGTTCGCGACAAAATCGCCGAATTTTTTCACGATATCGTGCATGGCGATGACTGTCCTGGAAAGGTCAACATGACTTTCTCTCCCCATGAAATTCTCCTCCTTATTTCAGTTCTTAAGTAAATGCCGTGTCTCTGCTCTGCATCTACTTCTCTACTGAATATCATAACATAAGAAAAAGGTGTAGAAAATCTTTTTCTACACCTTTTCCATAATTTTTTATTTCATTAACTTTTTTCTCTGCTTAGTCCAACTCGTAAGCGTCGCCGTGCGCCGCCTCAAAGTCTGCCTGAGTCTCGGGAACAACGATCTCGCCGGAGATGATCTTTGCCTTCACATCTTCCACTGCCTTGATCACATCGTCGGAGAGATTTGTCGTCGTGGGAGCGATGTCCACACCGCCTGCCGCCAGGTCATATGTGATAATGCCGCTCTGCAGTGTGCCCTCGCATACAGCCTTAGCTGCCTCAAAGCTGGCATTGTCCACTCTCTTCATAGCGGATGTCAGAATATTCTCGGGAGCCAGGGAGCTCTGGTCGGAGTCAACGCCGATCGCCCATTTGCCCTTCTCCTTACAGCCTTCGATCACACCAAGGCCTGTTCCGCCTGCCGCGTGGAAGATAACGTCCGCGCCGTCTGTGATCATCGTCGTAGCTGCAGACTTACCGCCCGCCGTATCAGCGAAGGAGTTTGCGTTCTGCTGCAGAACTACCGCATCCGGATTTGCATCCAGAACACCTGCGCAGTAGCCGTAACCGAACTCATGCATTACCGGTGTGCCCATGCCGAGCACGAAACCTACCTTGTTGCTCTCCGTCGTCAGACCAGCCACATAACCTACCAGGTAGGAAGCCTGAGCCTGTTTGAACATCAGGCATGTCACGTTGGGGAGTTCAATGCTCGCGTCATCGATGATGGCAAACTTCTGATCCGGGTTCGCCTCTGCCGCCGCCTTTGTAGCGTCCGCAAGCTGGAAGCCCACGCTGATGATCAGGTCGTACTCTTCATCGATAAATGTCTCAAGGTTAGCCTTGTAATCTGCGTCTGTCTTGGACTCCAGATACTGAACCTGAATACCCAGCTCGTCCGCCGCTCTCTGCAGACCTTCCCAGGATGACTGGTTAAAGGAACCGTCATTTACACCGCCCACATCCGTTACCATGCCGACTTTAACCTCGGAATAATCTGCTGCCGGTGCTTCCGCCGCATCCTCTGCAGGTGCCTCGGCATCCTCCGCGGGAGCTTCCGCGTCTTCCGCCGGTGCCTCTGTCGCTTCATCGGCAGGTGCTGCAGGCTCTTCCGCGCTGTTTCCGCATGCCACCATAGCAAATGCCAGTGTGCACGCGAGAAGAACTGAAACTAATTTCTTCTTCATAATCTGTATTTCCTCCTGTTTACTTGTTCCCGCCTCTCAGGGCGGGGTGTCAACTTGTAGTTCCTATACAGTATAAGAGATTCTCTCTCCTTTTTCAAGGACTACTTTTATTTTTCACAAATTTCCGATATTTTTTAGAAAGTCACTTCTCCGTCATGGGCCAGCAGAGATACCGCATGCACGCTCTCCAGCTTATGGATTCCCTGGATCAGTTTCTTTTCCTCCTTCGCCCTCAGTTCCACCACCATGTCCAGCTGATCCGTGGAAAGACTTCTGGATTTTACCTTGTAATAACTCGCAAGCCGTTCCACCAATTCCAGTATCTCGTCCTCCGCATCCATGCCGTTCGCATTCACCACAAGGATCTTCGGCGTCTTTGCCACCGGCATCTTGTCCAGCGCAAATACCATGATCGTCACAAAAATGCTGACAATGACCGCGATCACATACAGCCTCGCCCCGCAGATGATGCCGATGCTGATGGACCAGAACAGAAATACCAGGTCCATGGGATCCTTGACCGCCGTGCGGAAACGCACAATGGAAAGGGCGCCCACCATACCGAGCGATACGACTATGCTGGACTGGATCGTCAGGATGACGCCCGCCGTGATCAACGCCAGGGCCGCCAGGGCAATGTTGAATGATTTGTTGTAGAATGTTTTCCTTGTAAGAACTCTGTAGACACAGAAAATATACAGCGCCAGCACCGTTGTAATAAACAGCACCATAAATATCTCCTGGGGCCTTACATCCGAGGCGGCAAGCGATTCCAGAAACGAATTCTTTAAAATGTCCTTTGTGCTCACAGTAAATACTCCTTTTCTTTATATTATTTATAGATGATACTTCCTGCACAGGTAATATTTCGAGAACGCGGTTCTCTGCAGGTTCTCTATCTCAATGCTCTTGTAAATATAGTCCGGAAGAAACTCATCGTATTTCACTTCCAGCACATGTATCCCCGTCGGCATGACAGGACGCTTTTTTATCGTTTGGTCAAAAAAGTGCGTATAGTCAGCCGAAGAGGCGATATTCCGATCAAAAGTCACACGGACATTTCCCAGCGGACACACAAAGACCGTCCGCTCATAATCTACGATCACTTTCGCCCGAAACTGCCTCGTATTCCATCCCAGCGCGAATTTATTCCAGACCGGCTGCTCTCCTGCATCAAGCACTCCCGCTTCCCCCGAGAGAAGCTTTTCACAAAGTTCCCTGTCTATCCGGCAGGCATCCTTGCTGGTCATACCGCACACTTTCTTCTTGTTTTCCAGTTCGATCAGATCATCGCTGTTATTGTAGATCCGGATGCGGAACTTTTCTCTCGGATCCGTCCCGTTCTCGTTCTCATAAAATCCGGTGTCCTCCAAATCGTCAAAATATACGCTTCGGATCCGATATTTCCCGTCAAAGTCCGCATGCACATCATAGCGCATAACACCGGAAAGCCTCCCCTTGAGGCAGGCAAGCTGCGCTTCGGAACAAATATATTTAAATTCATGACGATATACCTTTTTCTCCAAAGCCTCTCCTCTTTTCCGTTCGCTTTATACATAAACACTATTGTATTCTTTTCCACAAGGCTCTGTCAATCGTCAAATTCTTAATTTTGTTTAATTATTATAAAATTTTGTCTAGTCCTCCAGATACTCCCAGTAATCCTTTTCGGATGCGAACAGAATATACTGTCCTCCCACCCAGCCCATATAACCTGCAGATGTTGTAAATCCTTTCATTTTATGCCCTCCTGTCCCGCATTTCATTCGCTTTGACAGAGAGAGCATAACAAAAGAGCTGTCCCATAACCGGTACATTTACAGCAGATATTTAAATCAGATATTTCTCCATCTCATCCAGTACATTTTCCGCCAGCAGAAGCAGATTCTCCTCATCCCGCTCCACCATACCTCCCTTTCGGTAACGGGTCTCAAAGCAGGGTGTACCCTTGCCGTTAAAGCGCAGTCCCGTCGCGCTGTCCCTGATCAGATCTCCGATCCCTTCGACCCTGATCCTCGCATCCTGCTTCATCGTAAATCGGAGCATCTCACTCTTACCTTTCACCTCCGTGATATACAGCTTATGCGCCTGCATCCGGATCATCGCCACCCGCAGCAGATTGTCCACGGACTTCGGGATCCCGCCAAACCGATCCAGAAGTTCCTCCTTCATATCCTCGCACTCCGCCTGTGTCTCGATTCCCGCGACCCGTTTATAAATATCCAGTTTCTGATACTCATTCATAATATAGGAAGGGGGAATGTACGCATCCACATCCAGCTCCACTGACGTGTTGAAGGACTCCTCCGTCTCCTCGCCCTTTAAGCGCCTCACCGCCTCGTTCAGCATTTTACAGTACAGATCGTACCCCACAGCCGCCATATGCCCATGCTGCTGTCTCCCCAACAGATTTCCGGCGCCGCGGATCTCCAGGTCCCGCATGGCGATCTTAAAGCCGCTGCCCAGATCGGTAAACTCACGGATCGCTGTCAGGCGTTTCTCCGCCACCTCCCTCAGCACCTTGTCCCTCCGGTACATTAAAAAGGCGTAGGCATTCCGGTTGCTGCGCCCCACCCGGCCCCGCAGCTGATAGAGCTGGGAGAGCCCCATATTGTCGGAATCGTGGATAATGATCGTGTTGGCATTGGGGATATCCAGCCCGGTCTCTATGATGGTCGTGGAGATCAGCACGTCGATCGCTCCGCCGATAAAATCAAACATGATCCGCTCCAGCTCGCTCTCCTTCATCTGTCCGTGGGCGAAAGCCACTTCCGCCTCCGGCACGAGGGACTGCACCGCCGCAGCCACATCCGCTATGCTGTTTACTCTGTTATACAGATAATACACCTGTCCGCCCCTGGATATCTCCCGGACGATCGCCTCCCGCACCATCTCCTCATTGTACTCACACACAAAGGTCTGCACCGGCATCCTGTCCCCCGGGGCCTCCTCCAGCACACTCATGTCCCGGATACCGATCAGGCTCATATGCAGGGTCCGCGGGATCGGCGTCGCAGTCAGCGTCAGCACATCCACCGATTTTCTCAACTTTTTTATTTTCTCCTTGTGGCTCACGCCAAAACGCTGTTCCTCGTCGATGATCAGCAGCCCCAGATCCTGAAATCCCACATCGGCGGACAGCATCCTGTGGGTGCCGATCACAATATCCACCATCCCCTTTTTCAGATCCTGAATGGTTCTTTTCTGCTCCGCCGCACTGCGAAATCTGGAGAGAAGAGCGATCTGAACCGGGTAGTCCTTCATCCGCTGTATGAACGTGTTGTAATGCTGCTGTGCCAGTATCGTAGTCGGAACCAGAAAGGCAACCTGTTTATTCTCCTGAACCGCCTTGAATGCGGCCCGGATGGCTATCTCCGTCTTTCCGTAACCCACATCGCCGCAGATCAGTCTGTCCATGATCCTGCGGCTCTCCATATCCGTCTTTGTCGCCGTGATCGCCGCCAGTTGATCCTCCGTCTCCTCAAACGGAAACAACTCCTCAAACTCCTGCTGCCAGGTCGTATCCGGCCCGAACTGGTACCCCTGCTGATTCTGTCTCGCCGCATACAGCTCCACCAGATCCTGCGCCACCTCCTCCACGGCAGTCCTGGTCTTCGCCCGGGTCTTATTCCACTCCTGGGTCCCAAGTCTGTTCAATTTCGGCTTTTTCGCGTCGGCGGAGGCATACTTCTGGATGACCCCCAGGTTGGTTGCGAGTACATACAAATTCCCCCCGCCGGCATACTCGATCTTCATATAGTCCTTCACCACATGGTCCATTTCCACCTTCTCGATCCCGCGGTAAATTCCCATGCCGTGATTTTCATGCACCACAAAATCGCCCACCTTCAGGTCGGCAAAATCCTGGATCTTCTGTCCCTCGTATTTTCTGGTTCGCCTCTTCCGCTTTTTCTCCGCCCCGAATATATCGCTCTCGGAAATCACGACAAATTTTAACAGCGGATATTCAAAACCTTTCCACACCCGCCCATAGAAAGTCATGATCTCGCCGGACTGAATCTCCCGCTCCGGATTCTCCGTGTAGAAAGCGGTCAGCCCGTACACGCCCAGAACATCAGCCAGTCTCTTCGCCCGGCTCCGGGACGCCTAAAGCAAAAGCAACCGAAAGCC
>ERZ779622.796-NODE-796-length-15689-cov-9.791672_pt1 | contig 15689 bp, 19 predicted proteins | sample MGYA00514188_ERZ779622 | MGnify/ENA primary metagenome ERZ779622 (study PRJEB29562, sample SAMEA4376702) | mouse gut metagenome | isolation source: Cecum | study: EMG produced TPA metagenomics assembly of the A DSS colitis mouse model was used to assess the...
TCCGGCTTCTCCTGTTCCAGTTCCTCAAACAGTTCGTCCACCGCATTTTTAAATTCCTCGTCATCTTCCTTTGTCTCCGAAGCATTGATAAATTCCAACAAAGTGGAGAAATTCTGCTCCTCCTCCGGGGCTTCATAATAGATGTACCCGATCAGGGCACAGTACAGAAGCCTTTCTGCTTTGACCCAGAAATCTTCAGCGGATTTTTCCCCTTCCCCCTTTGTGTTTGCAATAATGGTATTCACCAGCTTTAAGATATCCTTTTCGGAACGGATATACCGGAAAGGATTATAGTGCATACTTTTCTTGAAATTGATGGTGTTCAGCACCTTTATCCTGTAAGGTTCATACATAATTCTCCCATTTTTATCCCTGACCGGCTTCCCGTTTTTCATCTTTGGCGTTCCCCGGCTCAGCATTTTCCCACATTCCAAAAGGATGGTTCCTTTCGGATCAGTGGTCACGAAACTGACATTGGAGGGCATCTGCATAAGCTGGGGCTTTACATAAAAACGTGTCTTTCCTGAACCGGAACCACCGATGACAACCACATTTTTATTTCTTGCATACTTCGGCTTTTTCGGCCTGCCATTCATGGTGAGCCGCTCCGTCTGTGTGAAAAGGATATTGTTCTCAAAAACCGGATCGATAAACGGTGCAATATCCTTCTCATTCCCCCACCTTGCAGAACCGTACTCCACGCCCTGCCGGTACTTCTTTGCGTTTTTTCCTTTCAGGTATACCATACCCTTTACCACCGCTGCACCGATCACTCCCACTGCAATATCATAGGCATGGAAGCTGGGGACAGGGTTTTCAAAAGCCATCTGGAAATTCAGGAAAAGTACCCCTGCTTTCTCCGCTAAAGAATTTCCTACACAGTGGCGGTACAGCCATGCCAGCTTATCCGCTAAATAAAATACAATGATATAGGGTACGTTCATCATGAGCAGACGTTTCTTATCTATTGTGGAAAGTTTTTCCGATAAACTGCCCGCTATTTTACCAGTCAGGTCATGCAATGAAATACCCTCTTTCTTCCCACTCATAATTCCTGCCCCCTGTCCTTGTGCTTTGTCTTTTCCTGCTCCCGGTGCTTTGCCACACGCTCCTTTGCAAGTTCCAGCTTTTTCCTGACGGAAGGCTTTTTCGCCTTATTCAGCGTCCTCCCGGTATATTCCTTGAAAGCGGCAGTGATGGAATCCACGTCCTTTGCCCGGAAAAATACAAAATACCGGGGTGGCGATACGGATTTATCCTTTTTCAGGCTGTAGAGGACATGGTATTTACGGGCGCATTTTTCAAAAGATTTGATGTTGCCGTCCGTGACCTCTATGTTGGAAAGCTGACTGCCATTTTCCGCAAGTTTTTTAAGGCTCTGTTTCCCATGGGTGACTGTCTGCTTTTTCTCCTTCTGCTTTGCAGAAGCGTTATATCTTTCCTGCTGCCCGGAGCGCTCCAGATCAGCCAGCGCCTTCTCCATTGTGCCCTTTAGTATCCGCGCGGAAATCTTCCCGCCATTGATACATAATGCTATGAGCTTCTCGCTTACCTCTTCCTGCATAGTTCCTCCTCCCTTCCTGCCCTATACTTTCAGCTTCATCTCCCGGACGATCTTCAAAAGGCAGTAGCCGATACAGGGGGAATGCTTCCCATAAGGGCAGTCCCCGCAGGTCTCCCCTTCCTCCTTTTCCGGCTCCTCCGGGAGCAGGTAATAACACTTTTTCAGCCTGCATGTGCCTTTCTTTTTACGGAAATAGCAATAGGAACAGTCCGGTTTATCTTCCGCATATCTTGGTTTCTCTCCTTTCCCTCCCTGCACTCTGGTTTCCTCATTTCTTTCATTTTTTCATAACAAACGCTGCCACGTTCTGCGGGCCAGCTTATTGTAAAAAAGCGTCCATGGATTATCTGACTGTCCATGAACGCTGCATTTTATTTTCTGGTACCTTCTGAATTTTATCTAAAAATATGACAATCATCATTTTTGTTACTGGCATTTACCGGCTACAATGACCAGCCTTCCGTCTTTCCCAAACTCTGAACGGTCACAGGTGGAAAGGGTAAGTATCTCTGCAGGGGCATGGCCAGGCTCCGCATAATATAAGGCATGCTCCTGTAACTGCTCCATCCAGAGGTTATAGCTTTCCATGTCTGCGTGGTCCCTTGTGCGGAAATCCCAGCTTACGGTATCTTTAGCATTATACTTCACTACCGCCATGATCTGGTATTCTGCGGTATCACCAAAGCATTCCGTATAATAGAGCTGCCTGTGCGCCATAAAATGATCCCCGTCCTTAAAGTCCAGAAGCGGGGAAAACATAGCGTCAGAGGAACCGCCCATGTTGTGGGCATAGATAGTCCTGTTAAAATCCCACTGGCTGGTGTCTTTATCCATAAAAGGACAACCTACACTCTTTTTCTGTTTCCAGAAATCATGCGTCAGGTAATAATCGTTATCAGAAGTGCCGACTACAGGAAGGTCAATAGGTGTGTCCGGCAGATAAAGCCAGCCTTTCACATCGGCATTGATATCGATCAAAGAATCCCAATCGTAGGAAAATGTTACGGTATTTGTATCACTCTCCTCCATATCGCCTGTGTCGTTCCCTCCGCCTGCTTCCGGTGATTTTTCTTTCGCAAATCCTATTTCCTGTTCCCCTGGCATGGCCGGTGATATCTCCGGCAGGATAATCTCCATTCCTTTTATCTGCTGGAACTTCTGCTGCTGCTCCACTTCTTGATGGCTATATATCAACATTCCTGCTATGGATATCAGGGCAATTAAAAGCCCTATGATGATCTGTACCATGATCCGCCTGCTCTTTTTCTCTTCCACATCAGGAAAGATCAGTTTCCCCAGCTTTCCTGTCAGGTCTTTCATTCTGTCCTGCGCCTCCTTCTTATCAAACGCTGCCCCGCTTCGTGGGCCAGCTTATATCAAATGCAGGGGCATAATGCCCCTGCGGTAAAACTTTATTCCATGGAACTGCGTTTTCCCTCACAGATAGAAAGCACCGCAAGAAGAATGCCGGACATTCCAAGGGCTGCAAGAAGATAAATGGGTGAGGTGCGTCCAGTCTGGATCATAGGCTCTTTCACCGCTGCTGTCCCTGATACGCCTGCCCCTGTATCCGCTGATTTTCCTGCTGCGGAAGAATCTGTAGAAGTTTCTGCATTGGCATCAGAACTGTTGCCAGTATCTGCGGTACTGCCATTACTGTTTCCGCTGGCTGCGCTTTCCCACTTCGCATAAAGGCAGATATCCCCCTCCGGCTTGTAGGTGTCGCCTGCCATGCCGATAAAGACCTGCTTATCGGTGTACCAGCCCTTAAAGTTAAAGCCTTCACGTTCTGCAGCAGGGAGCTTCACGCCTGCACCCTTTGCCACTTCGGCAGATGATTCCTTTACAGTGCCGCCATTAGCGTCATATTTTACGGTGTATGTGCCTGCTGTCTCTGCATTGCTGCCCTGATCCGTACCATTCTCTTTTGACTTCTCCCATTTCGCATAAAAATCAATGTCTTTGGTAATACGGTAGGAATCCCTGTAATCCCCTGCAAACTGCGTCAGGGACTGGTCAAGATACCAGCCTGTGAAATCGTAACCTTCCCTCTCCGGAAGGGGCAGATAAAGGCCTGCACCCTTTGCGATTGTGACAGTCTTATTTTTCAGTGTGCCGCCCTCTGTGTGGAATACCGCTCTGCAGGTCTCCTGATCCTTATCGCCGGCCTCTTCTGCTTTTTCCTTCTCCCATAAGGCATATACCGTCATATCCTTCGTCACTTCCAGCTCGTCCCCGGCAAGGCCAAGAAGGATACCGCCCTTTTTCTCCGTATACCAGCCAAGGAAAATATAGCCGGATTTTTCCGTTCCGGGCAGGATGATCTTTTCCCCTTTTGCCGCCCTTATATGGTCTGCTTTCCTTCCGCCATTGGGGTCAAAGGTAATGAGATAAGTAACTTCCGCCTTTTTCTCATAATGTGCTTTCAAGGTAACATCGCCGGTAACAGTGTATTTTTCTCCTGCCTTTCCCGCACAGGTATCATTGTCATACCAGCCGATAAATTCATGACCGTCTTTCGTACAATCAGGAAGCGTAATGGTATCACCGACCTTTGCAGTGACATTTCCACCTTCCATCTTCCCTCCGTCTGCATCAAAAGTAATTGTGCCTGTGGCTGCCCCTTTCTTTACATAGCGGGCTTTCAGGGTGACATCATCAGAGACAGTGTATTCTTCCCCTGCCTGACCGATACAGGTATCGCCATCATACCAGCCTACAAACTCATAACCGTCTTTCGTACAGTCAGGAAGTGTGATCGTATCGCCGATCCTTGCAGTGACATTTCCACCTTCCATCTTCCCTCCGTCTGCATCAAAAGTAACGGTTGCTTCTTCCTTTTCCCATGCGGCATAGTAGGAAGCGTCCTGCTGCGGGGCATAATGCTTCTCCCCTGCATTCCCTGCAAATACAGTCAGCGCTTCATCTTCATACCAGCCTTTAAAGCTGTAGCCTTTTCTGGAAGCGTCCGGGAATGCAACATTTGCTCCGGGGATCACCTGCTCGCTGTCTGTCTTCCCTTCCCCGTCATTATAAATATAAGTAAGGGTAACAGGCTCTTTGGCTTTCCACTTCACATAAAGGTAGAGGTTCCCTGTCAGGTTTGTTTCCTGTCCGGGTTCATAATCAGTTCCCGTCCCGTCCGCTTCCGTGTTCCACCCGTCAAAATCATACCCGAATCTCACAATATTCCCCATGAGTGGGAAAAGTGCGGCCTGATCCATAATAACAACAGTATCTTCACTGGTATATTTATTGGGGTCTGAACACATAATACTGGAACCTGCAGTGCTGTTGTTAGCATCATAAGTTACAACATAAGTCTTAGGCACTTCCGCAAGATAAATGTTTTCGCCTCTTTTTTCCGTACAATAGCTTCTTGTGTTCCATACAAACTGTTCCGTACTTGCGTCCTTGTGATAAAGCGTCCCGTCGATCAGCACCCTGCCGGGCTTTATGTTCTCATAGCCGCCAAGCACAAAAACTGAATCGCTTTCAAAGTTTTCATCAAGGAGAATGGATGCCCCCTCATTGTAAAAGTAAAAAATATCACAGGGAGCCAGCCCCACTTCATGGTTATCTTCCATGACAATCTTCCCGTCAAGGACGATCCCCGTCTCATTCATGTAGCAGATGGCGCTTCCCATGCTGATCTTCTCCATTGAGCGGTTCCCGGTGATCGTGCAGTCACGGATAATAAGCGCCTGTGTGCCTTCTCCTTTCCCCGTCTGGATCGCGCTGCCCCTTGGGGCTGTATTCCCGGTAAGGGTACACCGGATCAGCTTCGCCTGGGCTCCCGTGGACATGAAAACGCCGCCACCGTCATAACCGGAACTATTGCCTTCAATGGTACAGTCCGTCATGACCATGGACAGGGTAGACCATACTGCGCCTCCGGTTGAACTGGAATGGTTTCCGCTTAATACCATATCTGACGCTTCTGACGATCCCATAAGGCCCAATGCCCCGCCCCATACAGCCCCGCAGTGGCGTATTGTGCCAGATATGAGCGTAACTTCTGCGGTCTTTGAGGACTGGATGCCGCCGCCTGCCCCTAATGTATAGCAGTCCTGTATCAGTCCACCGTTCATGGTCATGCCTGCGTCCCATGTGACATCGACTGCCCCTGCAGTCCTCACGCTTCTGGAGCTGTCTACGCTTTCCGAATGATCCGTATTGTAATTATTCTGGAGGACAGTCCCTGCCTCCATGGCATAGGAGCCTTTTACATAAATAAGGGGGCTGTCCCAGACCTGCCCGGAATTGTTAAAGTCTTCGTCAAGGACTGCGCCGCCGTCAAGGATGATATCCTGTGTGGTAAGGCTTCCGCTGCTTATCCCAATCAGTACATTCCCGGCATCTTTGGCATATTTTTTACCGGTAAATTCTTCTTCCCTGCTGATTGTCACCGGATTTCCTGCATCTTCACTTTTTAAAGTGATATCATCTGCGGTAACTTCAAGCGTCTTTGATACCCTGCAGTCCTTAAGGACAATGATCGTATCCCCCGCCTGTGCATTGGCAAAGGCCGATTCGATATCCTCATAATAGTTCTCCCCGATCCTTGCCTCGTAAGATATGTCAGCTTTCTCTTCCGCTTCATCTTCTGATCCCATCTCCGATTCCTCTTCTGCTTCTAATTCTGTCTCCTGCTCCGGTTCCTCTTCTGATCCTGTTTCCGATTTCAATTCCTCTTCCGGTTCTGTTTCCAGCTCTGCTTCTGATCCTGACCCCGGTTCCTGTCCTTCTTCTGTTTCTGTCCCTGTCCCCAAATCTTCTTCTGTTTCTGTGCCAGGTTCTCCTTCTGATCCCGTCTCCGGTTTCCAGTTGGCATACAGCCACAGGTCACGCTCCGGGGTATAGGTATCTCCCGGCCTTCCAACCGCCCTGAATGTTGTCACGTTACCGTTATCAACTGCATCTATCCAGCTTTCAAGATAATGTCCTTCATAAACTGCTCCCGGCAGCGTCAGGCTCTCCCCTCTGGGTACGGAAATGCTTTCCGTCTCACAGGTTCCCTCATAGGCTTCAAACGTGACCGTATAATTTTCCTCTTCCGCCGCCTTTACATGCAGGGGAGCGCCTCCCAAGATCCCCGATACCATCGTGGATAAAGCCACAACACACATAAGAAGCTTTGGCTTGATTCCTTTTCTTCCCATACTGTTTTTTCCTTTCTTCTATATTTTTATATTGAGCGCTTTTGCCTGTTTCCCTCCCAGACCCGTTCCAGCCCCGGTCTCTACTTTTCCGCGGCGTTCCCTCCGGCAGGGTACGCAGAATGCACACTCTTCTGCCGGGTATCAATCTGGGCAGGCTATGAAGTTGTCAAGGTCCGGCGAAAGGGAATTTTGATGAATTGAAGATGAAATGTATTTACCCCTTCACTAATAGCAGGCGTGAAGGGATGAAAATTAAACAGTTTAGAAAAATTTTAGAATTTTCTTTTTTAACATTTTCAGAATTGTTTAACCGCTGGAAATAGATTATACTTATACTGACAATACGAATTATTAATTACTAATATTTAACATGAAAAGTGGTAATAAAAATGCATGATTTTAAAGTTAAAACTGGAGAGGCACTTTTCTCTTTACTTAACATTGAGCAATTTAGTTTTGAGAGTTTGAACGGTGGAAAAAAAGAAAAGAATCAGGAACTATTTCAACAGATAGTGATGTATTTGCCCATAACAGAAATTGAAAATGGAATTTATTACAGAGCAAGGATAATCAATGACTTTGACGGAGAAGATACAGGAATAATCAGAAAAAATGGCATACCAATAAGTGGATATAATGTTCAATATTCTGGTGTAGCACCTGCACACGCAATAAAGCAAAATGGAAGGGTGAACCGGATTGGCGAGCAGGTTCTTTATCTGGCAGAAGATATAGAAACTTCATGCAAAGAGCAGAAAGCAGATAAAAATGATTATATCTCAGTATCTGAATGTTCTATAAGTAACAAGATAAAAGTGATGGACTTTACTATTGCGGTTTCCGATGGGCTTGCTAATTGGTTTTCAGATGAAACATTACAGTTTTTTAGCAAAAAATATTCAGTCGATATCAGGGCATTTTATATCTTCATAAAAAAATATTTAACATCGCCAAATTTTAAAGATCAGGACTATGTCATACCTTTAGATTTTTTAGATATTGTTAAGAAAAGAAATGATATTTCCGGCATAAAATATAATTCTTTTTATACAGATAAATATAACATTGCTTTATGGGATGAAAACAAAAATAATAAATGTACTAATGGCAAGGTAATGAAAGGGATATGATAGAAAATGGATTATAAATATTATGAACGAAAAATAAATGACATAATAATGAAGTGTCCTATTGAGGCGGGTGTGGAAATACTTGTTTATAATGTGCTTGATAATATTGTTGAATCAAAAGGATTATCACTTGTTGATATAAACCGATTATGGAAGGATAGAGACCCAAGATTGACAACTGGTGCAGGTATTCCAGATATAGCAATCCTCTCTAGCGATTTTCAATACAAGACCGATATCGGGCAAGTTTTGGGATTTATTGAAGTTAAAGCAACAAGTAAATCACTTTCTGAAACTGAGCAAATAGAAGAACAGAAATCCGCAACAAATCATTATATATACACAAATGGATTAGTTTGGAAATATTACGAAAACCATGAACTCGAGTGGGAGGTATTCCTAGAGGAATCAAAACTCAATTTAATGGGTAATGCTAAAACAGTATCAATATCAGAAAATTCTTTCACAGATTTGTTGGCCAGATTGAATAATATTATTTGGATATAGATGAAAAAAATTTTTCAACTTGGAAGATACAATAAAATAATTTCTGTAGATTAAGATTTCTCAAGCGTAAGACCCTCCGGGGGCTCAGGGCGCTGCCCTAAGAACCTGCAAGGGACCAGTCCCTTGACCCTTTAGCCGGGCGCTGCCCGGACCTGTCCTCGCCGGAAGCAGGAAAAGGGGCAACAGCCCCTTTTCTGTCAAACAAGATAATCCGTGAACCTTTTGTCAATAGACTTTCGCGGCATAACGGGGCCCCTACCCCATTATTCCACGGTTCTATTGACAACGGTTCCGCTCCGTTCCAGCTTATACGCTTCTTCTCTCCATGAGAATGTTTACATTTCTTCCATCATTTTCCTTATTTTCTCTAAAATCTGTTTCCGCCTGTTCTGGATTGTTTTCCTGTTACAGTTAAAAATGTCTGCTGCTTTCTTTACAGTGATTTCATCAAAATACAAAAGTTTTAGCAGACGGGTGTCCTGTTCTGGCAGATTTTTAAGGGCATTTTGTAATCGGCTTTGGCATTCGTTCCTTAAAACTGCTTCCTGTGTCGTATCTTCTGTGCAAATGGATTGTTTAGGGAAATATCCTTTTTCATGGAGTTTATCTATACTGCACAGTCCATACTTCCGGTCACGCTCCTTCTGGTAACGTTCCCTCCGCTCTGACCGATACCATTCCAGATAAATTTCTCTGTTTACTTCCACTAGCGTCCCGTCACCAAGACGGATAACATATTTTTCCCGTTCCTTTGGTTTTTTCCCTCTCATACAGCCGCTGCCTCCCTTTCTGCATGATTTAGGAAATGATATTTTTTCCGCAGTCTCCGGGCTGCCTGTGACAATATCGTAGATACTGCCGGGCTGCTGATTCCAAGTTCCTTTGCAGCTTCCTTTCTGCTTTTCTGTTGAAAAAAGCAGAGACTGACTGCCGCCTTCTGCCTTTCTGTCAGGCAGCGCAGTATTTCTTTCCTGCTTTCTCTTTCCACAAGGGATTCCAGTGGGTTTTCCCTTTCATTTCCCATGACTTCCCATTCTTCCGAAATGGCATTGTAGGAAACATTTCTTTCTTGCTCTTTTGCCCTTTGGTTACGGTCAAGCCTGTCCTCACCCTCAAGAACCAGCCGCACATACCATGGCTCTTTCTCAAAAAACTGCTCCGGTAAGTAACTGCTTATGCCACTGGAAACATACAGATAGGCTCCGCAGGTATGGATCGAAAATACGGTGGAATGTCCGCAGGCGTGGTACAGTGCATAGCCGTTCTGGTAAACTGTTATCCATGTGTTATTTTCTAACTTTTTTTCTGCCACTGCCCTTCCTGTTTCCCTCAAATTTTTTGCAGTAGGCATTTTTATCCTTCGTTCCGGGATTTCAGTGATTCCTTTCAGTTCCTCTAATGTCAGCATACAGACCGCCTTTCTGACGGGCGGCACTGGCATAATGTGGACTGTATGGATTGCCCTTTGTTGCAGAAAAGGCAGTAAAAAACAGCTCCCAGCGCACCCGTTTTTTTTGACGGGAGTTGGAAACTCCTTTTTACTGCCTGTTCTCCGTTTTACATTTTCGTTGTCATCTTTTGCTTATAAATACAGTTTAGCGGTCTGGCTTCTCATTTTCCTCAACGGATATGTGGAAATTCCGGCAATCTGTCACCATATCCGTAGAGTTTGAGTTTGTATTATCTGTTCCTGTGCAGTTCCTCCACCAGTGTTTCGACCGTCCGCAGGACAATCTCCTGTTCGCCTGCCCTTAAATGGCTGATACGGTAAAATATCTCCTGATACTGCCTTTTTCCCGATCCCGGCAGGATTCCCAGCAGCCTGTCTGCATCTGTTTCCAGCGCCTGGACCAGCTTTATGAATATCCCTATGGTCATGGACATCTGCCCTCCCTCAATACGGCTTACTGTGTTGGCGCTGATTTCCGCTTTCTCTGCAAGTGCTTCCTGTGACATGCACAGTTCCATCCTCCGGCCCCGTATACGTTCCCCCAGCATGACCAGTTCCTGTGACACTGCACGTCCGCCCAACACGGTATCCCCCTTTCCTGAAAATGAGCAGCAAAAAACAGCCAAATCATGCGCCCGGCTGTCTCCATGAATCAGATATTTGAATTTATATTATCCATGTCATCAGAAACGCTACCCACTCCCATACATATCATGGTTTACCTCTGCACGGTAATAATTATCTATGGTCAGCGCAGCATTATAGAGCGATGTCAGCAGGTACGACCTGATATTCCCTACTTTGCTGGTATTGGTGCGCAGGCAGCCAAGCACATAGGCGATATGGGAATGTTCCAGCCTCTGAAAGCGTTCCTTCACTACCACAGCAGGCCTTTCTGCTCCCGCTATCCGCAGGGACGCATGATCCGGCATTATCATCACGTCCACCATAAGCTCCACCAGTTCGTCAAGTTCCTCCCGCTGGCAGTTTCGGTCACTTAAAAAACATTCATACGAAATATTTTTCCGTATGGCATCACGGTATCTGTCCATCGTATCTATCACATCAGATGGATACGGATTGATAGAATCAGTCTTACTAAAATCAGTATTATTTAATTCAGTATTATTAGATTGTGATTTTGGAAATTCTTGATTTGTGGTTTTCACTATTCCTGAATTGTGATTTTCATCATTCTTGAATTGTGATTTTGGAAATTCCTGATTTGTGATTTTCACAATTCTGGAATTATGGTTACTGGATGCCGCATTTTCTGTCTTTACTACTGTTTCACTTTCATAAGAATCTTCCTCTTTGTCCGGCAGGGGCGTATCTTCTATTTCCATGAAATTTTTCACATAAATCACGTTGGGCTTGCCCAACCCAAGGCGCTTTTTCTCTATCAGACCAATGCCTTTATCCGTATCCAGCTCCTTTATCAGCTTTACTGCTTTCTGTGTCCCACAGTTCATCAGCTCCGCTATCTCCTCCACCGTAAATACTATGTATACCCTGTCCTCTTCATCAATCCACCTGTTTTTGATGCTCAGCCCCATACGGTCAAGCATCAGACCGTATAAGACCTTTGCCTCACAGGAAAGGGCTTTAAAATATTCTGCTGTAAACAGTTTCTTTGGTATGCGGTAGAAGCTGTACTGCTCTGCTTCCATTCCATGAAAATAATCAAACCGGATCCCCTGCACCTTTCATTCCTCCATTCCTGATCTATGGTTTTCCAACATAAAAACAGAGGTTCAAGTTTATCCCTCTGCTTTCATGTAAAACGATATTCTGTTTTCCCTGCCCCGATTGTTGCATCCGTCAATGCTATTCTTTCTGCAGATCTCCCTGCTCAAATTTCCATTTCTTCAAGAGACCATAAATCACTTCCTCCATCTGCTCCGCTGAATAGTCCGCAGGGAAATATTCATTCAGCTTCTTTCTTTGCAGTTTGACCGCAGAGGCTGCCGGTTTTTCATCGGAAAGGACAATCTCCATTCCATTTTCGTCCAGCTTCCCCTCCTTACCCAGTTCTTTCAGCTTCTTCGCCTGCACCAGATTGGGAAACACACACAGACGCTTCATTACCTGATAAAGCTGCTCCTGCCCTTCCGGTTCCAGATAGGATAACTCCACCCCGGTGCCAAATGCAATGCGTTTTTCATCCACATATCCAAGAATAGGCTTTATAAGAAAAGTCAGACGGATATACCGCTCGACCTGCTTATAACTTTCCCCGCTTCCTTCTGCTGCGACTTCACTGGATTTCTTACCCTGATAATTAGGGACAACTTGTCCCTCTTTTTTCGGTCTGCCTTTTACCCTGTCTACCGCGTCCAGCTTCATCTTATAGGCATAAGCCTTTTCACTGAACAGAAGCTCTTCCCTCTGTATGTTGGAATCCACCATCGTTATGGTGGCTTCCTCGTCCGTAAGGTTCCGGATAAAGCAGGGGACCGTCTTAAGCCCAATCAGTTCACAGGCCCGCTTCCGCCTGTGCCCTGCTATGATCTCATATCCGCCTTCCTTTCCTGACCTGACGATCAGCGGGCAGATAACGCCATACTCCCTGATGCTTTCCACAGTCTCCTGCATTTTTTCATCGTCCAGCACCCGGAATGGGTGGGAGTCAAAGGGATACAGCTGGTCAATGGCTATCTCCACAACTTTTGCTTCCGTTTTCCCACTACTGTCTTCAAGCCCGAACAGGGCATTCACATCCGGCATTTTGATATTGGAAGCGCTGCTTTTCCTACCTGCCATGGGCAAGCACCTCCTTTGTCAAATTCTCATAAGCTATAGCTGCCTTTCCCTTCGGGTCATGTAAAAAAATGCTCTTCCCCTCCGCGCTTGCTTCCGCGACACGCACAGACAAAGGGATATAGTTCTCAAATACCGGAATCCTCTGCCCGTAGTTTTCGCGCACCATTTCCATGATCTCTTTTGCATAATTCGTCCTCGCGTCCACCATGGTCAGCAGTATCCCTTCAAAATCCAGCGCCGGGTTGATGCGCTTCTTTATCCTCATGATCGTTGCGATGAGCTGTTCCAGTCCTTTTAAGGATAAATACTGTGCCTGGAGGGGGATAAGTACCGTATCTGCCGCCGCAAGGGCATTGATCGTCAGCATCCCAAGGGAAGGCATGCAGTCTGCGATAATATAATCGAAATATGGCGCCACCGTCTCTATGTACTCTTTCAGCATATACTCCCTGCTCATGGCGCTGATCAGGGACACTTCCACCGCCGCAAGGTCAATGTTCGCCGGAAGGAACTGCACTCCTTCCTCATGGGTGAGTATCCCATAATCTGTCCTTACTTCCTGTCCTTCCATGATGGAAGTTATCACCGTGGCAAGCGTTTCCTCCAGCCTGTCCGGCACCCTTTCCCCCATGCTTGCGGTAAGGCTGGCCTGCGGGTCTGAATCAATGAGTAAAACCCTGTTCCCTGCCCTGGCAAGCCCGATCCCTAAATTTACCGTAGTGGTTGTCTTTGATACCCCACCTTTCTGGTTTGCCAGGGCAATCACCTTACATTTCCTGCCTGTTTTGTCCATATATTCCGCTCTCCTTCCTTATTTTCTATCTCACACGGACACTCAGCCCTTCCATGGGGATACCCTCATACCCCATAAGATAATAATCTTTCCCGCCATGCCCTGCCTTCGTCTGCACCCGGCAGGGGGCTTCACCGGGATCACCCTGCAGCAGGGCTTTAATCAGGCTCCCGCTCCGGTAACAATACCCTTTCCCCATCCTGTATCCCCCGGTTCCATCTTTGTATAAGAGTTCCGTCCTGCAACGTGGCAGTCTCCCGGCTATCATCATGTCCAAAGGTATGTTCCACCGCAATCCCGGCATCAGCCGGATTTCCCACCCGGCAGTAAATTGCCGCCCTTATCTTCTTTTTCTTCATATATTCCATTTCGCCCATAAACTTCACTCTCCTTCCATCTGTATTCCCTGCCTCACACGGACACGAAGCCCCTCCATGGGGATATCCTCATATCCGGCAAGATAATAATCCTCCCCGTCATGCTCCACCTTCGTCTGCACCCAGCAGGCTGCTTCATTGGTATCGCCCTGTAATAAAACTTCAATCAAACTTCCACTTCGGTAATAAAATCCCTTCTCCGTCCTGTATTCCCCATTTTCATCTTTGTGCAGGGTACTGGTCTCCTGGACCGGACGGAAAAGATACTCTATACTGCCGCCTATATCAGCCAGCTTCCTCATGATTTTCTGCAGTTCCCTTAACTGGAAAAGCTGGTCACTGTCCTTACGGTCAGCATGCAGCCCCCGCAGGTCTGCATGTTCATCGTAAGTGGTAACATTCAAAATATCATCGATCCGGCATTTCAGCCCTTTCATCTGTACTAATGCCATGTCTAACTCTGCCATATTGCCCTCCTTTTAATGTACGGTTCCATTATGCCTGAATACATTACCCAGCTTTAGAACCCAAACTCTGATAAATCTATCGGGAAACAGTATTCAGGATAACGCACCTTGACCGCTTCCCAAAAATATACTGCATACTCACAGCAGAACAGGTCCTCCACCGTATAATGCTGGCACTCCTCTATCTTCGCTTCCCCTTCAAGCCCATGTACGCTGGGCGTACCGTTGCAGAAAAGGTTGAACGCCATGCGTACTACCCTTGCGCTGCCGCTGGTGATCCAGCCTTCTTCCAGACACTCCGGCTTAACGCTCCCTTTCTTAAAATCAAATATCCGGCCTATATTCCGCCTTGTGTCCCCGCTGATCCCAAGACAATAGATAAGCGCTTTGTGGTACACATCCTGCTGCCTGCACTTTGGCAGGCAGTTCCTGTAAAACATTTCGTGTTCCTGATCTCTGAAAGTGATTGCACGTTTATTTCCTTTAGCCATGTTCATTTTTACACCGCCTCCATCCGATATTCTGCATTTCCTTCCGCTACCATCCCTGCCCCTTTCGGGTCAGACCATATCCTGCCTGTTCTTTCCACAATAAGCTTTCCGTCCACACAGGTTACCGCTATCCTGTCACCTGTGGAAAATCCTATATCCCGCAGCCATTTTCCCTGAAGCATGATCAGCGGCTTGTTTTCCTCCACACTTGTCCCCCTTGCCCTGTAAACTGTCATCTCTCTCTGCTTCATGTTTCTCCTCCTTAATCCGAAATAAGTTCAACGATCCCATTGCTTTCAAGAATTTCCTGTATCAAATTTATGCCATCCTCCAGACTGTCGGCAGCAAGGACTGCATCCATGATTTCCCCTGCAATAAGTTCCATGCTTTCCTTCGTGATCCGGTTTCCCATATGTCTCCTCCTTTACAGCCGTAATAAAAAACAGGGCTAAACCAGCTTTCCCCTCTTTGGGGTTTTCTGAATTTAGTCCTGCCTAAATAATTTCAATATTCTTTGCACCAAAAAAACAGTTTCCACCTCCCTGCCCATATGGCATAAATCCCCGCCGGAATTTTGGTGCCCCATATGCTTTTGTGAGATACCTGACTAGAAAAACAGCGCTGCCTCCCATCAATATCTTGCTTCGTTGCAATTTTGAGAAAGGACTAAATCAGCTCAAACCCGCATATTTACTGGGTTTGTCTAACTTTAGTCTTATTATAACGTGGTCATCTCCAATCCTCATGCCCGTCCAGTAAAGGAGCAGAAACGCCATTTTTGTTTCCGGCTTGTTCTCCACAGTCACAAGAAACTGCTTAAATTCCTGTTTCGTCCAAAACTCCTTTTCCCCGGCATGGCTTTTTCCAATACTCCCGGCTTTCCTGCATGGATTGTCTTTCAAATCATAATACCGAACCGCATAATTGAAGTGTAGTGGTCAAGCTTTTTTGTAACACTTGTGGCTAAAAAAATATTTCCTTTATA
>ERZ779622.797-NODE-797-length-15675-cov-4.770423_pt1 | contig 15675 bp, 9 predicted proteins | sample MGYA00514188_ERZ779622 | MGnify/ENA primary metagenome ERZ779622 (study PRJEB29562, sample SAMEA4376702) | mouse gut metagenome | isolation source: Cecum | study: EMG produced TPA metagenomics assembly of the A DSS colitis mouse model was used to assess the...
GCATGTTGTACTGTGTATATGTGATGACAGGCTTATCTGCGGCAAAAGAATAAGAGGAAGAGGAATCCGTGAAAGAGTTGCTGATCAGAGTTGATTCTTTGCCATCATAATAGTAAAGTGCATAATGGGTAAAGGAATATCTGATTTTTTTGGCTTCCGCAAGGTATTTGCGGATCTCGTCGCGCTTTGATTTGGCGCGGTATTCCCTGGAGGCACGTTTATATGCCCTGTACGCCGCATCGTAGTCCGGCGCATCCCGGTCAGGAAGCACAGGCTTTCTGAGAGCGGCGTCGGCATCTTTTTTCTCATCATATACATAACTCATCAGAGGAAAGTCCACGCTGTCCACTGTAACATAGTAGAGTTCTCCGGAATCATAAGCTTTTATTACTTTCCATATATCGAAGTCGATTTTAACATCTTCTTTTCCCCGTTCTTTTTTGCAGAGAGTATAGATGGCGCCATCGTAACTTATATAATATATTGTGGAGAGTCCATTGGAAAGACAATTCATATCGTAAGGATGGATATCCACTTCCTCCAAACTGCCATCCGACAGTGTGCAGTAAAAGATGCCTTCATTGTTGCTGTACAGAATGGTATTGTTATCCTCGGATACATAATAGTACCAAATATTATCTGCTATTGTCTTATGTTTCCCGGTTTTTCTGTTGTATTGGCAGAGTTTGTTATCTTTCCGGTAAGTGATGACAGAGGCGTCCCTGCTTATCAGATAGCTGTATACACCGGAATCGATCTTGACAGCTTTTTCGTTTGGATCATCTATATTTTTGCTATAAAGAGAATAATAGGAGTAGTCGAGTGCATCCGGGAAAAAAAGCAGCCCGCCATCTCGGCTGAGTTGATAGGTATTTGCTATTCTGGTGTTAGAAATTTCAGAGGGATCAGAATCATAGTGGATCTCATCCAGAAAACCGGAGAAAATCTGGTCGGAGTTGCTTTCAGGGAAATAGAGGCAGTGAAGCTCTCTGTCGTTTTCTTTTGTGTATATGGTATAATTCAGAGAAGGATTGTTCTCATTTTTTCCATAAGAGACAAAAGCGGGTAAGAGGAGAGAAGCGGCAGCGATACCGATGGAGATGAAAAATTTTTCTGGACGGTGATGTATTGACATAAAATTATTTTCCTTTGGGTAAAATTATATGGTTGAGAAATCATATTATTTTAATTTTATAAGAAGTGTGTCGGACTTGTCAACAAAAGCGGAGAAAGAAAAGGAACAGCAATAAAAAAGATGGAGATGTATTGGCGAAACGGGCATTGAATAATTGTTTACTTTGCAGTACAATATAAAAAGATGAATTGTCAAAAGAGCAGTGAACAGGATATGGAAAGCGGGATGTGAGATGAAAAAAAAGATTTTGAAAAGCATGGCTGCACTGATACTATGTTTTTGCATTATGCTGCAGGGATCGTCTCTGCTCGAGGCAAAGGCGGGCACGTTCTATCCGGTGGAACGCAACAGTTACTACGGGTTGCTGGTGCCGACGCAGCTCACCAAGATAGGCGATACTTTTTACCTGGTGGACAGTTACCACAACCAGGTGCTTTTCAGCACGCAGTACGGCGTTTTGTCGAGCAGCTGGAAAGTGATGTCAAAAAACTTTCTGCAGCCTCATTCGATTGCCGGGGACGGTGTCGTGTATCTGGTTACCGATACGGAGAATGGGAGAGTGGTCAGTTATACGAAAGAGCAGGAGGGCTTTACCGAACAGAAGATATTTAACGGCATCGGTGTGCGGCCCCACTATATTGTATGCGATGAGCCTACCGGACTGTTCTATGCGTGGAGCTCCATGACGGGTGAGATGTATCTGTTCAGAAGAAAGCCTGACTCAGCGGAGGTGTATCTGGAAAATATTATGAGAGTGCCGGAACTGTACGGAAAGTATGTGCGCTCCTTCACGATCGAGGGCGGGACGATCTATTTCCCCTGTGTGCATAGCAGTTCGATCGTGGCAGTTGACAAGAATACCTTTAAAGTCAAGAATATATATCCGGTGCCGGAAAACATTGCGGGGATGGTGCAGCTCACCAGAATCCAGAATTACTATTATCTGACGGTTTCCACGGATATCCATTTTGATCCGAAAGGAGCCAATATTGTCAGAGCGAGGACGCTGGCGGACTTCGGTACAGGAAACTATGAGAGTGTGAATAAGAAATTTGGGGGCGACGGAGCGCCTTACTATATCTCCAGTGCGGACGGCTCCTATTTCACGGTGGTCATCAGAACGACAGGAAGAGCCTGCGGATATAAATTTGACGTGGTGAATGATGAGCTCTGCAATATGGAGGAGCTGACGTATTAGCTGGGAATGAAAATGAAAAATAGCCGTATCTGCGGCTATTTTTCATTTCCTGATACAGTATCTGTATCTGTGTCCTCATAATATTTTCTTGAAAAATAAGTGGAAGTATCCACATCCTCATCCTCCGGCACAAAGTGTATCACGCCGATGGTTCCGCTGAAAGCGGGAGAGAAGATGTGTTCTCTGAGCTGGTCGGTGATCATGCCGTCCCAGGGGGCGTGCAGGTGACCGGCGAGAACCTGCTTCACCTGAGTGTCTTCTCTGAAAATGAAATCGAGGTAAGACCACATCGTGTCATTGGGCTGATAGTCGGGACCGACCCAGTAGTAGGGTTTGTTTCTGACTTTTTTGGACAGTTTGCTCAGCGAGTCGTCCACGTTGGACCCGTAGGGAACATGGGTGACGGCAATGACGGGTTTGTCTTCCCCGGCCGCCTCTTCATAGAGCTTCTCCACGATGGAAAAGTTTTCATCCGTGATATTCTTTGTGGAATCGTTGATGCCGATCAGCATGAATTCACCCATATCCAGATATTTTTTTTCGGGATCATCTCCGTCCAGCCTTTCATGGTATTTGTAGATGTCCTGCTGCGTAATATTGTCGCCGACATACCAGGCGCCGTAGTCATGGTCGGCGCGTATATAGAGGATCTGTTCCTTGTCGTAGCGCAATTCATCGTATCCTTTTTTCAGCGCATCCATATTGGAAGGGCTGCAGTAGTCCATCATGTCGCCGCCGAAGATCAGAGCATCATAGTCGCCCACATTGAGACATTTTATGATGTCGGGCCATAATTCTTCCGCATGTACGCCGTCCTCGGTGACGGCCAGCGTCTCGTAGCGGCTGTTTAGCTTGATGATAGAGCCCTCCGAGACACCTCCGGGCTCATGATCGGTTATCAAGTGCAGATCGCTGACCCAGGCCACTCTGTATTCTCTCTGTAATCCCTCGAGGGGAACGTAGATCTCCTCCAGAGTGAGATTGTAATCCGGTTCAGGATATACGACGGGAGCTTCCGGTTCTTCCGCAGTCGGTTCCTCTGTCTCCGGAGGAGGAATTTCTTCCGCCTCCGGAATTTCAGATATTGTAATATTGCTGTCGCTGTTATGTTTTAGAACAATAACAAAGATCACAACGGATATCATACAAAGGAGCGCTGCCGCAATACAGGCGAGCAGCATGATATTTTTTTTCCGCCGTAGGCTGTGTCTAAATCGCCTTGTAAAATTTCCGCTGTTTTTCATAGTGAGTCGATCGCTTCTTTAAAAGTATTGCGAATATATTGTCTGCCTTCCAGACTGACACCGTTGGTGCTGGAAGGTGAATAGTTGACGAAATCGTTAAAATACCAGAAATCGTTGAGCGCTATCGTGCTGGAAGCGTTAGAGCTGCTTCTGCCCGGAACAAAGAGATCCGCGCCGTTCAGATAAATATTCTCCTCATTTGCCAGATAGTTGTAGACATCGACGCAGGCGTTCTGTATGGTCATGGAAGCGTCTGCATTGCCGGTTGTCTGATAATATACCGCCAGATCTCTCATGAGAACAGGGTTATAATCAATACTGTCTGCGAGAGAGAGAATGGAATCGATAGCGGCTTCCGTTGTCAGGCTTCCGTCGTTCATGCCCTCACTGATGTCTCTCTGTGTGATCCATGCGAGCGCATAGGCATAGCGCAGGGTAAGCGGATCATCACAATTCTCTTTATCGACAAGGCCGACAGAAGCGGCATCCTGCATATACTGCCATGCGGTAGTGCGGGACCATTCGTCTCCCGTACGGAGATCGTTGAACGTCAGAATATATTTTTCTTTGTACCTGTCAGGGAAACCGGCATAATTTTCCTCGATCTCCTCGGAGTTAATCTCCAGGTTGCTCTCCTTTAACTGCGCGGCTAAATTTACAGTGTCTCCCAGAGTCGAGTCTATCTGCTGATAGAGAGGAGCGGTGACAGGCTGGCTCTCCCAGCTTTCCACCTGCGCCAGCACAGCTTTCGTATAGAGCGCAAAAGCGTCATCTGCGAGAGGATTGACGGTATCCGCAGCAGTTTTTGAGTCATATTCTTTTACAAGATCAGCGTATGCGGTCAATGCCTCAGACAGATCGGTGCTGGCACCGCCGTAGTCTTCGCTGTTTAATTTTTCCTCGCCGGCAGCCACCTGATCGGCGATAGGAGCAAGCTTTTCCTCCAGTTCGGCGGAGATATCTTCCTCCTCCGTTTCCGCTGTCTCTTCCGTCTCACCGTTCTCTTCCTGCTCAGGATTTTCCTCTGTCTCCTCGGTGGGCTTGCTGATAGTATACTCCTGATCTCCAAAGGGAAGATCGATAATGCCCATCTTATCGAGCGCAAAGACGCCGCCGCCCAGCAACAGAAGAATTATCAGGATCAGGAGAACGATCAGAAGAGGTTTTTTCTTCTTTTTCGGGGGATCATCGATTCCGTCAAACAGGTCGTCGATCGGATAATCTTTTGCCGCGCCGGAATTATTCGGGTCGGTGGATGTCCCGCAGATCGGACAGAATTTGGCCCCGGGTTTTAATTGTGTGCCACAGCTTTTACAAAATGATTTGGGGCCTGGCTCAGGAGCGGGTACAGGAACCGGTTCGGGAATCGGTTCGGGAACAGGTGCCGGCTTTGGTTCGGGAATGGGTGCCGGAATCGGCTCCGGTACAGGCGTAGGAACCGGATTCGGCGCAGGCTCGACGATCCTGTCAGGTTGTGGAGCGACAGGACGCGAGGGGGCTTCCAGTGAAGTACCGCATTTGGAGCAGAATCTGGCATTCGGCTTTAAAACTGCCCCGCAATTTGGGCAGACAGCAGGTTCAGGAATGGGCTCCGGTTCCGGCACAGGGGTCGGTTCCACAATAGGTTCGGGAATGGGCTCCGGTTCCGGCACCGCTTCCGGAACAGGAGTGGATTCCTCCACCGGTATCGGTTCCGGTTCGGGAATGGGCTCCGGCTGCGGAGCAGTAGCAGGAGCGGCAACGGGGGTGCCGCATTTGGTGCAGAATTTAGCCCCCGGTTTCAGTGCGGCTCCGCAGCTCGCGCAGACCAAAGGAGCGGCAGAAGCGGGTGCCGGAGCAGCTTCCTGTGACAAAGCTGCCAGATTAAATCCGCAGGATTTACAAAATTTGGCACCGTCTCGATTTTCAAATTGACAATTAGGACATTTCATGGCTATATACTCCCTTTAGATAAATTCATAGTTTATGAGCAGTTTAATAGACGGGAAGAATGCAGATTACACTGTCATCGATCTTTTCCGCGTCTTTACCGTCCCACAGGTACAGATCACCGTGGTAATATTTCTGGCTGTAGTCGTAAAGATAGAGGACATCGCCGTTGGGCAGAGTAGAAAAGTCTCTCACATCGTCCGCGATCTTCTTTCCCTCTTTTTTGGAATAGATTTTTAAAGTACCATAACCTTTTTCACTGTTCCAGTCCGTAAAGTAAGTAACCTTGTCGGTATCTTCATCGTAGCGGATCACATAGGCATATACATCATAATCCACTTTTTCCTGGTCTATGTACAGCTCGCCTTTGTTTTCTTTATAGTCTTTAAAGAATAATAAGCTGTCATCGTTGATAAAGTAGATGATGCCGGGATAGACATCGCTCTCGTACAATTCGATATTTTCCAGTTCTCCGGAGGATGAGATATCCACTTTATACAGTTCGCCGTAGTCGCCGTTCTCCGAAATTTCGTCAAAATAGTAGAGCTCGCTGCCGTCGTGGGAAAGGATCAGGTTTCCGGCGGTCTCCCGGTCGAGAGGTGCGACAGTGCCGCCCACCGCAACATAGACCTCGGAGGCGGAGTAGAGGGCTTCTGTGACCAAATTGCTGACATTATAGATATCTTCCAGTTCGGACAGTTTTACGCCGATATCGTCGTCCGCGTCATAGGCGGTGTATGAGATAACTGCGTTATCCACTGCGCGGGAATAGCTGTTGTAGGAGAAGGAATCGCTTAATGTGGTCTCCTCTTCCCCGTCGTAATAGCAGAGCGTGTAGGTCGTCAGTTCCATTTTTTCCTGCTCCAGATACTGGCGGAAGTTGTCGCGCTGTAATTTGGTATTATATTCGTCGTATGCGCTCTCGTACGCTTCGTATTCTGCGTCGGTGGCGTTCCAGCCGGGATATTCCGGCTCCTTGAGGGAAGCATCCGATTCCTTTTTATCATCGTACACATAATCGCTCAGAGGAACTTCCGCGGTGTCGGCCTTTATGTAGTAGATCTCTCCCGACTCATAGGAGGCGAGCACATTGTCCACATCCGAGGAGATTTTCTCTTTATCGCCGTCCCCTTCTTTCTGGTACAGAGTGCCGTCTTTGATGTAGAGGATGGTGGAGAGATCGTCTGAGACATAGGACAGATTGGATACATCGCTGTCTATTTTTTCGCGGTCTGCTCCCTTTTCCGCGCGATAAAGAACATTTTCCGTATTCATGTACAGAATGATCTTCCCGTCGGCGGACACGCGGTACATGCCGACATCGCTGGCAATTTTCTGTTTGTCTTCCTTTTTTCTGTCGTACTGATAGAGCGTATCGTTCTTCCGGTATGTGATATAGGAAGAATCGTCGCTCACAGAATAAGTGAGGACGTCGGAGTCGATCTTAACGGCCTCCTCTTTGGGGGTGTTGATCTTGCGCCAGTAGAGAGAATAACCGTCATCCGAATAGCTGAGTCTGTCCGGGAAAAACAGCAGGGAACCGTCTTCGCTGAGATGGCACATAGCGCTTAGTTCACCGGAGCCGGAGACAAAATCGTAATTGTCGATATCACCGGAATCCGCAAGTCTGGAAGTGACCTGCAGGGGATCGTTCCTGGAAAAGCCGGTATAGTAGATCTCTTTGTCCTTTACATACATGGCATAGTTCCTGGAGGAACTGCCCGAATTTCCTCCGATCAGGATAAACACAAGGACGAGCGCCGCGACAAGCACGACACCGATTCCGGCAAAAATAAAACCTTTTTTCGATTTTTTTTGTTTCTTATCTTCCTGAGGCTGAGGCCCGTGCTGATCATGGTCTGCGTGCTGATCGGTCCCGTTTAACGGTTTCCCGCAGTTGGGACAAAAGGGACTGGCGTCGGCAGTGGGCTGACCACAGTAAGGACAGTATACGGCTGCAGAAGGCGTTTCCGCTTCCGGCTGCTGTACAGCGGGCTCCGGGGTCTGGACCGGATCTGCAGGCGTTTCCGGAATCGGCGCGCCGCATGAATCACAGAATCTGGAACCATCCTCCAGCTGGGCATGGCATTTTGGACATGTTATCATAATAATTATCTCCTCCCGTAAATTATAAAATACTGCCCACCATTATACAAAAAAACGCGGAGTTTGTCAATAAAAGCGGCATCGGGGGCGCTGATAATTTATGCAAAATATGTGTTGAAACGGTATATTTATTCAATCAGAGCGCGGATAAAATGTGTATACATGCAATAAAAAATAAGTTCCTTGACAGAAACAGTTAATATATCGTACAATAAAATTCATGAAAAGTGAAAAATTATTGACAAATTACGAGGAGGAGAAAAAATGTTTTGTCCCGAATGTGGAAATTTTTTGAACGATGACCAGAAATTCTGCCCCAAATGCGGCACCCCCGTTGAAAGTGCCGGAGAGGGGACGGGCAGTGCCGGACAGGGGATGGGAAGTGCCGGAGATGGTGCGAAAAACGGCAGTCTGGATACAGTGATGCGGGCGGTGTGCGGTGTGTTTGCAGTGATCTTTCTGCTCTCGGCGTTCGCCAGAATCCCGGGCATCTTCAGGTCTCTGTTTGGCGTTATGTTCGGTTATCTGATCTCGTCAGTGTTTGGTTTTCTGGCGGCGCTTATCATGGCGCTCAGCACGGGGGCCGCGGCGTGGAAGTGGAGCGCCAGGCTGAGAAACCTGGTTTTTGGCGGAGCGGTTTTGAGTGTGGCGCTGAAGCTGATCTCGGCGATCGTTCAGCTGATCGCAGGCCGGATCATGTTTGGCGCGTTTGTCGGCGGAGCCGCCTTTGCCTACTGGCTTGGCTATGTGTTTGTGACGGCTGTGCTTTTTGGTCTTATGTATGCTATGGGAAGCGCTCCGGTGGTGGGAGAGACGAAGGATTCCATTATGGCAAGCATGTCGGAAGGATTCTCTGATCTCTCAGGCGCGGCGAAGGATCTGCAGGCGAAGCAGGCGGAAAAAAGCGCGGCGAAACAGAAGCAGGCAGCGGCGGGTTATCAGGCGCCGCCCGCAGGAGGCCAGACGGGCTATCAGGCGCCGCCTGTTGGTGGAACAGCGCCGGGATACGGCGTGCCGCCGATGGGAGGAATGGGCTATGGGATGCCCACGACCCCGCCTCAGGGAAGAGTGGCAAAGAAGACGGACAGAAGTATCTGGATATACATTCTGCTCTCCTTTATCACCTGCGGCATCTATCCGTATTTCTTTATACATAGCCTGGCAAATGATGTGAACGATCTCTGCGAGGGCGACGGGGAGAGCACAAGCGGTATTCTCGCGTTCATCTTCCTCGGTTTTATCACCTGCGGTATTTACAGGATCATCTGGTGGTATAAGCTGGCGAACCGTCTGCAGGCGAACGGACATCGCTACAATGTCCCGATCCAGGAAAACGGGACGACCTATTTGATGTGGGTATTGTTCGGTTCTCTGCTCTGCTTTATCGGACCCTTCATCGCCCTGAACTTTGTCATCAAAAATACCAACAAACTCTGTGTGGTTTACAACCAGTATAACGGTTTGATGTAAGAATTTTCAGAGCAGCGAAACAAAATATTGAAACAGCAGCATGGCATCCTGACGGCCGGTTATCGGCAGCCGTTCGGGGTGCCATTGTGTTCCGAAGACGGGGGCGGAGAGATGAGATACCGCCTCCGGCGTTTTATCCGGGGCATACTGGATGATCTGCAGGTTTTGACCGGGGGTGCGGATGCATTGATGGTGATTGCTGTTGACGAGCATGTGGGGGCCGAAAAGCGCATGGAGAAGGGTGCCGGGTTCGTTGTCGGCGGGATGGCAGGCATCTTTTTCCGGTATCTGATGCAGATGCGGGTGGGATACTTCCCGGATCGTTCCGCGGAAATAGAGGTTGATCAGCTGCATTCCTTTGCAGATACCGAAGATCGGTTTGTTCATTTGGTGGAACAGATGCAGGGCATGGAGCTGTTCCAGGGTGAGCTGCAGCTCCGGGACAGATGCGGCGGAACCGTCCTTTTTTTCAGGCGGAGGATCGTCAAGGAAGGGCGCGTAGCCGGAGAGGGAGGAGAGCACGTCGCCGCCGCCGGGCAGGAGCAGTCCGTCAAAGGCTTCCGGATGTTTTTTTATATAGGATGTGTCCGGAAAGACGACCGCTTTGCAGGGCGCTTTTTCCAGGGCGGTCCTGTAGTTTTTGTGCAATGCGGGGGAACCGATGATGGCAACTTTTTTCATGGGAAATCCAATCCTTTGGGGGTGGTATTATTCTATTTATTATATGCGGTGGGGACAAAAAAAGTGCGAAAAGACCCGCGGAGATATGTCTCCCCGCGGGCCGGTAAAGCGATCTGTGCGATGACCGAAATCAGGCGCGGACGATCCTGGTGACTTCATAGCCGGCGTCGGCGACAGCCTTCGTGAAAACTTCGTCAGAGATGTCTCTGTCCGCTTTGACGAAGGCTTTCTTTTCTTCCAGGTTCACCTCCGCGGTGACGCCCTCGATCGCGTTTAACGCGTCAGCAGCGTGTTTCTGGCAGTGCATGCACATCATACCTTCGATTGTCAATGTCAGTTCTTTCATAGTTTGTTCTTCTCCTTTTTCCGATAAATTGGATTCTGCCTGTGTCGTCGCGGCAGAAAGTTCTGTGACGTTAGTGTCACATTGTGCCCGCAGGGGCTTGAAGAGGCGGAGCCTGAGCGCGTTGAAGACAACGCAGACACTGCTGAGGCTCATGGCCGCGGCACCGAACATGGGATTTAACTTCAGGCCGAAGGCCGGATAGAGCAGGCCTGCCGCCAGGGGGATGCCGATGCTGTTGTAGAAGAATGCCCAGAACAGGTTTTCCCGGATATTGCGGATCACCGATTTGCTGAGCCGGATGGCGTTGACCGCGTCCATCAGGTCATTTCGTATCAGCACGGCGTCCGCGCTCTCGATGGCTACGTCTGTCCCGGCGCCGATGGCGATGCCCACATCCGCTCTGGCGAGGGCCGGTGCATCGTTGATGCCGTCCCCGATCATGGCAACTTTGTGCCCCTGCTGCATCAGTTCCCGGATCTTTTCCTCCTTCTGGTGGGGCAGAACCTGGGCGATCACATGGCTGATATGAAGTCGCTTTCCGATGGCGGCGGCAGTCTTTTCGTTGTCGCCGGTCAACATGACCACATCGATGCCCAGTTTTTCAAACTGCCGGATGGCCTCCAGGCTGGAGGGTTTCTCCACATCGGCGACGGCGATCATGCCGAGGATTCGACGCTCGCCGGGGGTCGTTTCGGCGAAGAGCAGGACGGTCTTTCCCTCCTCCGAGAGTCTTGTAAAATCCGCCTCGATGGGAGACAGGTCAAAACCTTCCTCCTGCAGCAGTCTCCTGTTTCCGGCAAAAAAGGTATTTCCCTGATAGCTGCAGCGGACTCCTCTGCCGAAGAGCGCCTCGAAATCAGTTGCCTGCATGGGGGTGTTTTCTTCGGGAAGCCTTGTTTCGGCGTACTGCAAAACAGCTTCCGCCAGCGGATGTTCACTCTGTTTTTCCAGCATGGCGGCGGTGTGCAGCAGTTCCCTTTCGGAGATACCCACCGGCAGTACATCCGTGACCTGGGGTTTTCCCTGAGTGATCGTGCCGGTCTTATCCAAAACCACCGTGTCGATGGAATGGGCGGTCTCCAACGCCTCCCCGGATTTGATCAAAATGCCGTTTTCCGCCCCTTTGCCGGTTCCGACCATGATGGCCACGGGAGTGGCAAGTCCCAACGCGCAGGGACAGGAGATGACTAACACAGAGATACCGATGGACAGAGAGAACTCAAAGCCTGCCCCCGTGAACATCCAGATCAAGAAGGCGAGCAGGGCGATGCACATCACGGCGGGAACAAATATCCCCGCTATCTTATCCGCCAGTTTGGCGATGGGCGCCTTGGAAGCGCTGGCTTCCTCCACCAGGCGGATGATCTGGTTGATGGTGGTGTTCTCCCCGGTTTTCACCGCCTTCATCTGAAAATAGCCGTTCTTGTTGAGGGAGGCGGAGATCACCGTATCGTCGATTCCCTTCTCCACCGGAATGCTTTCCCCCGTCATGGCGGATTCGTCCAGGGAAGAAGAACCGGAGGTGATGACGCCGTCCACCGGGACATAGGAGCCCGGTTTGATGATAACGATATCCCCCTCCTTCACCTGCTCGGCGGGCACTTCCTGTTCGGAACCGTCGGGCATCAGCAGGAGGGCAGTTTTCGGCGCAAGGTTCACCAGTTTTTCGATGGCTTTGCCCGTTTGCGCCTTGGAGCGGCTCTCCAGATATTTGCCGAGGGTGATCAGGGTCAGAATTGTGCCGGCGGACTCAAAATAGATCTCCATGCCGTATCGGTTCACCAGTTCCATATCCTGATACCCCAGCCCGTAACTTAACCGGTAGATGGCAAACACACCGTAGAACACGGCGGCAGCCGACCCCACGGCCACGAGGGAATCCATGTTCGGGCTTTTGCGAAAAAGGTTCTGAAAGCCGTGAATAAAATAGTTTCGGTTGCAGTACAGGATCGGCAGAAGCAGCAGAAACTGGGTAAAGGCAAAAGTCACGGTGTTTTCCGGCCCGTGAAAAGCGCGCATGACAAAATCGGGCACCGGCAGGGAGAACCATTCGTAGAACATATGGTACATGGACACATACATCAGCGGAATCCAGAACAGAAAGGAGCAGATCAGGCGGGCTTTCATCTCTCTTCGCGCCTTCTGCATGGCTTCCTGCAGGGAATTTCCGCCGGATGGCCCCTGCGCCTCGCCGCCCGGTGAGGGGGAGAGGGAGGAAGCGCCATAGCCCGCTTTTTCTACGGCGGCGATGATATCTTCCGTTTTCAGCAGGGATTCGTCAAAGGAAGTCTGCATACTGCCGGTCAGCAGATTGACTTCACAGGTATTCATGCCTTCCAGGGCGGAGACACATTTTTCCACCCGGGACGAGCAGGCGGAACAGGTCATGCCGGTGACGGCGAATTTTTCTTTTTTTGTCATAACGGAAAAACTCCTTTCCATAGTCTATTTCATCAGCTTTTTCAACGTCTCGCAGAGTTCATCCACCACTTCCTCATTTCCGTTACGGATATTATCTGCAACACAGGTCTTAATATGCTGGGAGAGCAGCGCTTTGTTGAAAGCGTTCAGCGCGGAGGAGACGGCGGTCACCTGGGTGATGATATCTATGCAGTAGCGCTCATCTTCCACCATGGAACGGATGCCGCGCACCTGTCCCTCGATGCGGTTCAGGCGGTGGATCAGATCCCGGTATTCCTTGTCTTCCCGGTGTTTGTGTTTTAGACAGCAGTCACCGCTGCAGCAGTCTTTTATCTGGTCTTGTTCCCGGCTCATGGGATGCTTCCTCCTGTCTTCATATACCCTATAGGGGTATATTGTACCGCAAAAAAGAAAAAATGTCAATTCTCTTTGACGAAAGCGGCGAAAAAGAATATAATGATACACATAGTGCGAATTTATGCACACATCTGCAAAGGAGCTGAATATACTATGAAAAAATTGGAAGAATATGTAAGAAGCATACCCGATTTTCCTGAGGAGGGCATTATTTTCAGAGATGTGACCAGCGTACTGCAGGATGCCGACGGATTGCACCTGGCTATCGATACCATGCAGGATCTGGTGAAGGATCTGGACGTTGATGTGATCGCAGGTCCTGAGTCGAGAGGCTTTATCTTCGGCACGCCGATCGCCTACAATATGCATAAACCGTTCGTGCTGATTCGCAAAAAGGGAAAACTGCCCTGTGAGACCGTGTCCATCGACTATGCGCTGGAGTACGGCACGGCGACGATCGAAATGCATAAAGACTCAATCAAACCGGGCCAGAGGGTGCTGATCGTGGATGATTTGATCGCGACGGGCGGTACCACAAAGGCGATGATCGATCTGGTGGAGTCATTGGGCGGCAAAGTGGTCGGCATCGTGGTACTGATGGAACTGGCGGGCCTGGAGGGCAGAAAGAAAATCGAGGGCTATCGGCTGGATTCCGCCATTGTCTATCCGGGAAATTAGAAAAATGTTCCCGGCTGATTTCAGAGTGCGGCTGCAAAGCGGAGAGGATATATGCTGGAAGAAAACAACAAAATTGTCATAGAAGATGGAAAGATGGAACCGGTCAGAGAATACGGCGGTCCTGAGGATTTGTATCAGGATCTGATTTTCCGTGTCAGAAAATACCATCCTTCCGATGATATCAGACTGATTGAAAAGGCTTATAACCTTGCCTACAATGCGCACCAGGGGCAGGTTAGAAAGTCCGGAGAGCCCTATATCATTCATCCGCTGTATGTGGGTATCATACTGGCAGATCTGGAGATGGACAAAGAGACCATCGCGGCGGGGCTGCTGCACGATGTGGTGGAGGATACGCTGTACACGGAGGCGGAACTGACGGAGATGTTCGGGGCGGATGTGACGCTTCTCGTGGACGGGGTGACAAAGCTGCAGCATTTCTCGATGGAGGGGGAAGGAAACGGCAGTGTGAGGAAGGCCACGGACAAGGTGGACATCCAGGCGGAGAATCTGCGGAAGATGTTCTTGGCGATGGCGAAAGACATACGGGTCATTATCATCAAGCTGGCGGACAGACTGCACAATATGCGGACGCTGAAATTTATGCCGCCGGAAAAGCAGCAGCGCATCGCGCGGGAGACGCTCGATATCTATTCGCCCATCGCCGACAGGCTTGGCATCAGCAAGATCAAGGTGGAGCTGGACGATCTGTCCCTCAAATACCTGGAGCCGGAAGCTTACTATGATCTGGTGGAAAAGATTGATACAAGGAAGAGTGTGCGGGAAGCTTATATTCAGTCTATTGTGGATGAAGTGAAAGCGCATATCGTGGAAGCCGGCATCCAGGCGACGGTAGACGGGCGGATCAAGCACTTTTTCAGCATCTATCGAAAGATGGTCAACCAGAACAAGACGCTTGACCAGATTTATGATCTGTTTGCCATAAGGATCATTGTGGACTCCATCAAGGACTGTTATGCGGCCTTGGGCGTGATTCATGAGATGTACACGCCGATCCCGGGACGTTTTAAAGATTATATCGCCATGCCGAAGGCGAATATGTACCAGTCTCTCCACACGACGTTGATCGGCACCGGAGGAAAACCTTTTGAGGTGCAGATCCGGACCGAGGAGATGCACAAGGCGGCCGAGTACGGTATTGCGGCTCACTGGAAATACAAGGAGGTCTCCAACGGCATAAAATCCGGCGGGGATCAGTCCGAGGCGGAAAAGATGGCTTGGTTGCGCCAGATTCTGGAGTGGCAGCAGGATAATTCCAACAACAGGGAGTTTATGAATCTGATCAAGAATGATCTGGATCTGTTCTCGGATCAGGTCTACTGCTTTACACCGAACGGCGAGGTGAAGAATCTGCCGTCGGGTTCCACACCGATCGATTTCGCCTATGCGGTGCACAGCGCGGTGGGGAACCGGATGATCGGCGCCAGGGTCAACGGAAAGTTAGTGACGATAGAATATCAGATCCAGAACGGCGACAGGATCGAGATCCTGACTTCCCAGAACTCCAGGGGACCGAGCCGCGACTGGCTGAAACTGGTCAAGAGCACGCAGGCGAGAAACAAGATCAACCAGTGGTTTAAGAACGAGTTAAAAGAAGATAACATAGAAAAAGGCAAGGAAATGATAGCGGCCTACTGTAAGGCGAAGGCGATCTGTCAGGCAGATATCATGACATCGGAGTATATGGACGGCGTCATGCGCAAGTACGGTTTCCACGATTGGGATTCCGTTCTGGCGGCGGTGGGGCACGGCGGGTTGAAAGAAGGTCAGATCATCAATCGGATGGTGGAGTTCTATGAGCGCGATCACAAAAAGAAGATGACTGACGAGGAGGCGATGGCTGCCATCGAGGAGAACGGCAGAGAGCGGTGCCAGCAGACCGGCAGGGGAGGGATCGTTGTCAGAGGTGTGCACGATGTCTCCGTGCATTTCAGCAAATGCTGTTCCCCTGTGCCGGGTGACGAGATTATAGGTTTTATCACGAGACGCCGGGGAATCTCCATCAACCGCACGGACTGCGTCAAGCTGATCAATCTAGAGGAGGAGGACAGGGACCGCCTGAACGCAGCGGAGTGCCAGGAGCCCGAAG
>ERZ779622.799-NODE-799-length-15643-cov-6.982166_pt1 | contig 15643 bp, 15 predicted proteins | sample MGYA00514188_ERZ779622 | MGnify/ENA primary metagenome ERZ779622 (study PRJEB29562, sample SAMEA4376702) | mouse gut metagenome | isolation source: Cecum | study: EMG produced TPA metagenomics assembly of the A DSS colitis mouse model was used to assess the...
ACGGAGACGCTTGGGCGCTCCGGGGGCTTCACTGTGCTGGAGGCCGGGACCAGGGAGCCCAACATACTGGTGGGCGTGGCGGAGACAACCACATCCTTTGATATCGGCGGCTGCTCCTATGTCGTCCGGGCCCTTTACCGAAAGACACCGGACGGGGAGTATGAGACGGTATTCGGCGGCTGGGACTCGGAAACGGGCCCCACGGATTCCTGGGAATTTCCCATTCCGGAGGACCTGAACGCAGACCGGGCGCTGGAGCTCCAGGTGGAGGGCCCCAACAGCGCCCGGGCCAACCTGCTGCGCAACCGGAGCGGCCTGTATGTGCGGGTGGACGTGTCCAGCTGTGTAGAGGGGGAGAACACCTTGCGCTTCCGGGAGGTGTGGCCGGAGGGCATCAATTACGACGACCTGACCGCCCAGCGCTCCACCGTCACCGTAAAAGTGGAAAAGCTGTACAGCAAGACATTCGACATCCAGTTCAAGCTGGAGGGCAAGGTGGCCAACTACTACCAGATGGGCACCCCCGCCATTGAACCGGAGAAGGTAGTGGTGAGCGGTCCAGTGGAGCAGGTGAACCAAGTGGACAGGGTGGAGGCTGTTCTGAGGACCGAGGAGCTGAGCGAGCGCTTCGCCGGCGACCTGCAGCTCACTCCCCTGGACAAGCAGGGCAAGGCCCTTACTGATCTGGAGCTTACCCTCAGCGCCGAGACGGCCTATGTGGTGGTGCCGGTGGTCAAGACCAAGGAGGTCAAGCTGACCGTCAACCTTTTGCCCGGCGGCGGCGCCACCGAGGATGACGCCGTGCGGGACATTAATCCCCCGGCCATCGTGGTTTCCGGCGCCGAGGCCGACCTGGAGGGCCTGGATGAGATATCCCTGGGCTCCATCAACCTGTCAGACGTGGTGGGGACCAAGACCTTCCCCTTCCCCATCACCCTGGACCCAAGTCTGACCAACGAGAGCGGCCTGACCACGGCCACCGTCACTGTGACAGTGGAGGGACTGGACACCGAGGTCTTCGCCGTACCCAACATCCAGACCATTTACCCGCCGGATGGCTACAATGTGGAGGTAGTGACCCAGAGCGTCCTGGTGACGGTGCGGGGCCCGGCGGAGGAGCTGGAAAAGATCGACGCCAGCCAGATCCGGGTGGTGGCAAACCTGTCCAATGTGACCACTCAGGGCATCCAGCTGGTGCCCGCCCAGGTCTACCTCAACGGCACCAGCATGGTGGGCGTGGTAGGCGAGTATACCATCTCGGTGAATATGAGCAGATAAGCGAGGATTACCATGGTACAAAACGCGATTGTGAAGAAAATTGTCCGGGAGGGGGTGGCGGAGGTCTCCTTGCTGCGGCAGATGGAGTGCGGACTGCACTGCGACGGCGCCTGCGCCGGCTGCTCCGCCAAGCCCCCCCAGGAGATTTTGGCCCTGGCCTCCAACGGCATCAACGCCCAGCCGGGGGATTTCGTGGAGGTGGAGCCCTCCGGCGGCCGGAATATCAGCGCCTCAGTGGCGGTGTTCCTCCTGCCCTGTGTGGGCCTGGGCGTGGGCTACGCCCTGGGGATGAGCCTGCTTCATCTGAGCGAGGTGTCGGCCTTGCTGACCGCGCTTTTGGGACTGGCTGTGGGCTTTGTCCCCGCTTTCCTGATGAACCGGGCCATGGCCAGAAGCGCCGCCCCGGAGTTCGCCATCCTGAAGCTGCTGCGCTGAGGGAGGGGCCATGTTCGGCTATGTACGCCCCTTCCGTCCGGAGCTGAAGTGTAAGGACTTTGACCTATACAAGGCTACCTACTGCGGGCTTTGCCGCTGTCTGAGAAGGCGGTACGGACTGATCGCTCCCATGTTCCTGAATTTCGACTTTACCTTTCTGGCCTTGCTGCTGTGGGAACCGGAGGAGGCATTCATCCCTTGCCGGGGCCGGTGCCACGGCAACCCGCTGCGGAAGATACCCATGTGTCCCGACAGCCCGGCCCTGGAGCTGGCGGCGGACGAGAGCGTGGTGCTCTCCTGGTGGAAGCTGCGGGATTCGGTTCGGGACGACGGCTTCTTCGGCGGTCTGCCCGCCCGGGTTCTGTCTGCGGCGCTGGGCCCGGCCTACCGAAAAGCGGCCCGCCGCCGCCCCGAGTTTGACCGGACGGCCCGGACCTGTCTGGAGGAGCTGGCCGCTCTGGAGCGGGAAAACTGCCCCTCTCTGGACCGGACGGCGGACGCCTTCGCCCGGCTGCTTCAGGGAGCCGCGCCCCGGGAGGGAGAGCGGGGACGGGTGCTGTCCCAGCTGCTGTACCACCTGGGCCGGTGGATTTACCTGGCTGACGCCAGGGACGACCTGGAGGAGGACAAGCTGTCCGGGCGCTATAATCCCGTTGCCGCCCGATTCGGGCAGTCGGGGGACGACCCGGTCCTGCGTCTGACCATGGACAACTCCCTGGAACTGATGGGGTCTGCCCTCCAGTTGGGGGAGTTCGGCTGCCGGAAGCCCATTTTGGAGAATATTGTGTATCTCGGCCTGCCTGCGGTGGAGAAGGCCGTCTTTGATGGAAGCTGGAACGAGATTAAAAAACAAAAGATTTGGAGAAACGACACATGAGAGACCCATACAGCGTCCTGGGCGTGAGCCAGAACGCCAGCGACGACGAGGTCAAAAAGGCCTACCGGGAGCTGGCCCGGAAGTACCATCCGGACAACTATCAGAACAACCCCCTGGCCGATCTGGCCGAGGAGAAGATGAAGGAGATCAACGAGGCCTACGATACCATCACCAAGCAGCGGTCGGGGGGCTACTCGGGGGGCTCCGGCGGAAGCTATGGCGGCTATCAGCAGAGCTATGCGTCCGCCAATCCGGCCTACGCCCGGGTGCGCAACCTCATCAACGCCGGCGATCTGAATCAGGCGGAGCAGGTGCTCTATGAGGTGGGCCAGAAGGACGGGGAGTGGTACTTCCTGTCGGGCAGCATTGCCTACCGGAAGGGCTGGCTGGACGAGGCCATGCAGAACTACGCCCGGGCGGTTCAGCTGGAGCCCAACAATATGGAGTACCGCCAGGCCCTGAATCTGATGCAGCGGGGGAGTGCGGGAGGCTACCGGCCGGCGGGCTACAGCTCTGCGGGCTGCGACCCTTGCACCGCCTATCTGTGCTGCAGCTGTCTGACCCCCTGGGGCGGGCCTTGCTGCTGAGGGTGTACTTTGTCAACAGGAGAGTGAACAACATGGTCAAGAGCATGACCGGGTACGGCCGGGCGGAGGAGACCTTCAACGGCTGTACCATCACTGTGGAGCTGCGCTCCGTGAACAACCGCTATCTGGACTGCAATGTCCGCATACCCCGGCTGTACCTCTTCGCTGAGGAGGCCATCAAGGCCCGGGTGCAGAACACCATTTCCCGGGGAAAGGTGGACGTGTTCGTCACCCTGGACAGCGCCGGCGCCGAGAAGGTGCAGGTGTCCGTCAACAGGCCGGTGGCCGACGGCTACTACGCCGCCCTGAAGCAGCTCTCGGAGGACTACGGCCTGTCCGGAGAGGTTTCCGTCTCCCTACTGTCCCGGTTTCCGGAGGTCCTGCTGGCCGAAAAGGCGGAGGAGGACGTGGAGCAGATGGCCAAGGACATCTGCTCCGTGCTGGACCGGGCCCTGGCCGACTTCGACCAGATGCGCGCCCGGGAGGGGGAACGGCTGCGCGAGGACATCCTGTCCCGGGCCGAGGCCATTGAGGAGAAGGTGGCCCTGGTGGAGCGGCGCTCCCCCCAGACGGTGGCGGAGTACCGCGCCAAGCTGGAGGCCCGGATGAACGAGGTGCTGTCCAACACCCAGCTGGACCCCGCCCGCATCCTCACCGAGGCGGCCATCTTCGCCGACAAGGTGGCGGTGGACGAGGAGACCGTCCGCCTGCGCAGCCACATCGGGCAGCTCCGAGAGATGCTCTCCAAGGGCGGAGCCACCGGTCGGAAGCTGGATTTCCTCATTCAGGAGTTCAATCGGGAGGCCAACACCATCGGCTCCAAGTGCAGCGACATCAAGATATCCGGCCAGGTGGTGGATATCAAGGCGGAAATCGAGAAGATCCGGGAGCAGGTGCAGAACATTGAGTAAGGGGGGACCCCTTTGCGTCTTATCAACATCGGGTTCGGCAGTTTGGTGTCGGCCCACAGGCTGGTGGCGGCGGTCAGCCCCGATTCCGCCCCCATCAAGCGCCTGGCCCAGGAGGCCAGGGAGCGGGGCGTGCTGATTGACGCCACTTACGGCCGCAAGACCAAGGCCGTTCTGATTATGGACAACGACCATGTGGTGCTGTCCGCCCTGTCTCCCGAGGCCATCGCCGGCCGGCTGGAGGGGACGGACTGTTTGTCGGGAGAGGAGGAGTGACCGTGCAGCAAAAGAAGGATAAGGGACAGCTGATTGTGTTGTCCGGGCCGTCCGGTGTGGGCAAGAGCACCGTTATCGCCGAGCTGTTCGGCCAGCGGAAGAACATCTACTTTTCCGTGTCCTACACCACCCGGCAGCCCCGGGTGGGGGAGCAGGATGGGGTGAACTACAACTTTGTGGACCGGGCGGAATTTGAGCGGATGATTGCGGCGGGTGAGCTGCTGGAGTACGCCGAGTATGTGAGCAACTACTACGGCACCTCGCTGAAGGTCATCCAGGACAAGCTGGACGCCGGGATCGACGTGCTGCTGGACATCGAGGTCCAGGGGGCGGCCAAGGTCCGGTTACAGTGCCCCGAGGCCCTGTTTATCTTCATTATCCCGCCCTCCTTCGAGGAGCTGTCCCGCCGCCTTCACCGCCGGAACACCGACAGCGAGGATGTGATCGCCGGCCGGCTGGAGAAGGCCAGGGTGGAATTTAAGGAGATTCCCAACTACGACTACCTGGTCATCAACGACAAGGTATCGGACGCGGTGGCGGAGATTGAGGCCATCCTCACCGCGGCGGAGTGCCGGGTGGACAACCGGAAGTCTATTCTGGCCGGGTTTGCGTAAAAATAAGAGTGAGACCCTTTTGAGAGAAAGCCTTTGGAGAAAACCGGAAAAGGAGTTTTTATTATGATGCTGGAACCCGCGATGAAAGACCTGTTGGAGAAAGTGCCCAGCCGCTACGAGCTGGTGAACGTGGTGGCCTGCAAGGCCCGCCGGATCGCCCGGGAGGCCGAGATGGCCGGCGAGCCCCTGGAGGAGAAGCCGGTGAGCATTGCCATCCAAGCCGTGGCAAAGGGCGAGCTGGACAAAAAAACCGGGGAGACAGAAGAAGCGTAGGGGGCGCCGCCCCCTTTTTTTACGGAGGAGGCGATGGTCGTTGAGCAGAAAAATTGCGAAGGTGGCCGTCGCCAGGGCGGTGTATGCCATCGACAAGCCTTACGACTATCTGGTCCCCCGGGAGCTGGAGGGGCGGCTGGAACCCGGAATGCGGGTGCTGGTCCCTTTTGCCGTAGGCAACCGGGGGTCGGATGGTATAGTGCTGTCCCTGTATGAGGCCCCCTCTGCCGGACAGACGCTGAAATCCATCCGGGCGGCGCTGGACGACAGCCCGGTGCTGGACGCCAAGGCCATCCAATTGGCTCTGTGGATGCGGGAGCGGTATTTCTGCACCGTCTACGACTGTGTGAAGGCCATGCTGCCGGCGGGACTGTACTTTTCTCTGCGGGACTGCGTTGCCATCAAGCAAGGGGTGGACCGGGAGCGGGCCTATAACGCCGCCGGAGACACCCCCGCCGCCGTCCAGCTGCTGGATCTGCTGTGGAGCTGGGGCGGAAAAGGGGACATGGAGCAGATCCGCCTGGCCTTCGGGACCAGGGACCCAAACCCCGCCATCCGCCGCCTCCTCGACGGCGAAGTGGCGGAGCTGGAGAGCGGGGCCCGGCGGGCCGTGGCCGACAAGACGGAAAAGCTGGCCGTACTGGCCGTCCCGGCGGAGGACGCCATGGCGGCGGTGTCCGGCAGAAGGAAGTCAGCCCCCTTGCGCTACGCCGTGACCGAGCTGCTGTGCGCCCTGGGCGCCGCCTCCGCCAAGGACCTGTGCTACTTCACCGGGGCCTCCATGCCCACCTTGAAATCTCTGGAGAAAAGCGGCATCCTCACCCTGGAGAAGCAGGAGGTGCTGCGCCGCGCCCCTATGGATGACGTGGTCCCGGCCCGGCCCCCGGTGCTTAACTTAGAGCAGCAGGCGGCCTTTGAGGGGCTGGACAAGCTGGCCCGCCAGGACAAGCCTGCCGCCGCCCTCCTCTACGGGGTGACGGGCAGCGGCAAGACCCAGGTCTATATCCGGCTTATCCAGGAGACCCTCTCCCGGGGCCGGACCGCCCTGGTGCTGGTTCCGGAAATCGTTCTCACGCCGCAGCTGCTAAGGATTTTCGTCTCCCATTTTGGAAAGCAGGTGGCGGTGCTCCACAGCTCCCTTCGGGCTGGTGAGCGGTACGACGAGTGGAAGCGGGCCCGCCGGGGAGAGGCCCCGGTGGTCATCGGCACCCGGTCGGCGGTGTTCGCCCCCCTGGACAATCTGGGCCTTATCATTCTGGACGAGGAGCAGGAGGCCAGCTACAAGTCGGAGAATGTTCCCCGCTACCACGCCCGGGATGTGGCCAAGTACCGCTGTGTGCAGAGCAACGCCCTGTTGGTGATGGGGTCGGCCACCCCGTCGGTGGAGACCATGTACCAGGCCCAGGAGGGCCAGATCGGGCTGTTTGCCCTAAAGACACGTTACAATCAGAAGGACCTGCCCCAGGTGCTCATCGTGGATTTGAAGGAGGAGCTGCGCCAGGGGAACGCCGGTGCGGTCAGCTCTGTGCTGAAGCGGGAGCTGGAGGAGAACTTCAAACGGGAGGAGCAGGCCATTTTGTTCCTCAACCGCCGGGGGGCCAGCCGGATGGTGTCCTGCGGGGAGTGCGGCGAAGTGCCTGAGTGCCCCCGGTGCTCCGTCAAGCTGACCTACCACTCGGCCAACAACCGGCTCATGTGCCACCACTGCGGTTTTTCCCAGCCCTTGCCCCCGGCGTGCCCCTCCTGCGGGGGGCTTCTCAACTTCATCGGCATCGGAACCCAGCGGGTGGAGGAGGAGCTGCGGGAGCTGTTTCCCTGGGCGGAGGTGCTGCGGATGGACACGGACACCGTCTCCGCCGCCCACCCTCACGAGGAGCTGCTGGAGCGGTTCCGAAAAGAGCGCGTTCCCGTGCTGGTGGGCACCCAGATGGTGGCCAAGGGGCTGGATTTTGAAAACGTCACTTTGGTGGGGGTGGTGGCCCCCGACCTGTCCCTCTATGTGGACGACTTCCGGGCGGGGGAGCGGACGTTCTCCCTCCTCACCCAGGTAGTGGGCCGGGCGGGCCGGGGAGAGAAGCAGGGGAGGGCGGTCATCCAGACCTTTACCCCCAACAACGATGTGATCCGCTGCGCCGCCCTCCAGGACTACGACGGCTTCTATGAGCGGGAGATTGAGCTGCGCCGCCTGCGGGGCGACCCGCCCTTCGGCCAGCATGTGGTGATTACCTCCTCCGGGCTGGAGGAGGGAGCGGTCCTGCGGTGCTGCACCCGCCTGCGCCGGTGTCTGGAGCGGGACCTGCCCAGGCTCCCAGGTCCCTGGCAGCTGCTGGGACCAGCCCCCGCCAACCCGGTCAGGGTGAACAACCGCTACCGCTACCGCATTACCCTCACCGGACAGCCGGACAAGGCCTTCCGGTCTCTGCTGGCCAGCCTGCTGCGGGCGGCCCACAGGGATAAGGAAAGCAAAGGGGTCTCGGTCTACGCCGATGCGGAACCCTATAGCGGTTAAGAGAAAAACAGAGCTTTCCCAAAAGTTTTCTTTTGCCTCTTTTCTTATTCAAATGAAAAGAGGAGACAAAAGCCCAAAGGAGAAGGATGTATGGCAATCAGGACGATTTTGACTCAGGGAGACCCGGCGCTGAACAAGAAATGCCACCCGGTCACCAAATTTGATGGGAAGCTGGGCGATCTGCTGGATGATTTGAAGGAGACGCTGGCCCAGGCCAACGGTATGGGTCTGGCGGCCCCTCAGGTGGGTATCCTGCGCCGGGCGGTGATTGTGGTGCCCGACCCGGAGAAGGACGAGATGATCGAGCTGATTAACCCGGAGATTGTGGCTGAGGAGGGGGAGCAGGACGGTCTGGAGGGCTGTCTGTCCATCCCCGGCATGTGGGGCTATGTGAAGCGGCCCAACTGGGTGAAGGTGCGGGCACAGGACCGCCGGGGCAACTGGTTTGAGACAGAGGGGACGGAGCTGGCCGCCCGCTGCTTCTGCCACGAGCTGGAGCATCTGGAGGGCCATATGTACGACGAGCACACCGACCGGCTGTATACCTCTGAGGAGCTGGACGACATGATGTCCGGGGAGGAGGAAGACCGCAGGAGGGAGCGGGAATGAGGATCGTCTTTATGGGCACCCCCTCCTTTGCCGTGGCCTCCCTGGAGGCGCTGGTGAGGGCCGGCCATCAGGTGGCGGGGGCCTTCAGCCAGCCGGACAAGCCGGTGGGCCGGCACCAGAATAAGCTCCAGCCCACCCCTGTGAAGGAGTGCGCCCAGGCCCACGGCATCCCCGTCTACCAGCCGGAGAGGCTGCGGGACGGGACCGCCCTGGCTCTCCTCCGGGAGCTGGACCCGGAGCTGATTGTGGCGGCGGCCTATGGGCGCATCCTCCCGGACGATATTCTCGCCTTGCCCCCCAAGGGGTGCATCAACGTCCATTCCTCCCTTCTGCCCAAGTACCGGGGCTCCGCCCCCATCAACTGGGCCATTCTCAATGGAGACAGAGAGACGGGCGTCACCATCCAGAAGATGGTCCGCGACCTGGACGCGGGGGACGTGATTCTCCAGCGGGCCACCCCCATCGGGGCGGACGAGAACGCTGCCGCCCTCTATGACCGGCTGGCCCTGATGGGCGGGGAGCTGCTGACGCAGGCCGTGGCCCAGATCGAGGCCGGGACCGCCGCCTGCACCCCCCAGGACCACGCCCAGGCCACCCAGGCCCCCATGCTGTCCAAGGCCCTGTCCCCGGTGGACTGGACCCGGAGCGCACAGGCCATCCACAATCAAATCCGCGGCCTGTATCCCTGGCCCGCGGCCACAACGGATATTCTCACCGGCGAGCCGGTGAAGCTATGGGCGGCCCAGACGGCGGAAACACCTGCCGCCGCCCGCCCCGGTACGATTATCTCCGCCGGCAAGGAAGGCATCGACGTGGCCTGCGGCGACGGCCGGGTCTTGCGCATTCTGGAGCTCCAGGCCCCCGGCGGCAAGCGCATGTTTGCGGCAGACTATCTTCGGGGGCATCCGATCCAAGTTTAAACAGAGAAAAAACGGAGTTTTTTCCAAAGTTCTTTTTGCTTCTTTTTCTTTCAAGAAAAAGAAGAAGAAAGGCCGGTGAAGAAGCATGGACGCACGGGAAGCGGCGCTGCTGGCGCTGAACGACTGCCAGCGGCAGGGAGGATGGTCGGACGCCATCCTGAAAAAGCGGCTGGCCGACAACCGGCTGGACAGCCGGGACAGCGCCCTGGCCACCCAATTGTGCTTCGGCGTGCTGCAGAACCGGCTGCTGTTGGACTTCTACCTGTCCCACTTCTCCAACCTGCCCTTGAAACGGATGGAGGGGAAGGTGGCGGAGGCTCTGCGGCTGGGCGTCTACCAGATGCTGTTCCTGGAGAAGATTCCTCACAGCGCGGCGGTGAACACCTCGGTGGAGCTGACCCGAAAGCACTGCAAGAACCCACGGGCGTCAGGAATGGTCAACGGCATCCTGCGCAGTCTGGAGCGCAACATCGACCACCTGCCCACCATCCCGCAGAACGACCCGGTCAGTTATCTGTCCACCCTCTACTCCCACCCGGAGTGGCTGGTGAGGGAGCTGCTCACTGTCCTGGGCAGCGAGGAGACGGCCCGTCTGCTTGCCGCCAACAACGGTCCCGCCCCCATCACCGCCATGGTCAACATTGCAAAAACAACAATGGAGGAGCTGTCCGCCGCTCTGGAGGAGGAGGGAGTCCAAACCCGGCCCCACCCCTGGCTAGCAAATTGCCTGATTCTGTCCAAAACGGGCAGCCTGGAGCGGTTGTCCACCTTCCGGGACGGCCTGTTCTACATCCAGGACCCGGCCAGCAGGCTGGCCGTACTGGCCCTGGACCCAAAACCCGGCATGAAGGCGCTGGACTGCTGCGCCGCCCCCGGCGGCAAGAGCTTTGCCGCCGCCATCCGGATGGAGGGGACAGGAGAGGTGATTTCCTGCGACCTCCACCCCCACAAGAAGAAGCTGATCCAGGCCGGCGCGGACCGGCTGGGCCTGAAAAGTATTACGCCCATGACCGCCGATGGAAAGGCGTTCCGCCCTGAGTGGGAGAACGTCTTTGACCGGGTGCTGGTGGACGCCCCCTGCTCCGGCCTGGGGGTCATCCGTAAGAAGCCGGATATCCGCTACAAGGACCCGGCACCTTTGACAGACCTGCCCCGGGTCCAGCGGGCCATTCTGGACAACGCCGCCCGATACGTCAAACCCGGCGGTGTGCTGGTCTACTCCACCTGCACCCTCCTGCGCCGGGAGAACGAGGAGGTGGCCCTGGGCTTTTTGTCGGACCATCCGGCCTTCCAGGCGGAGGGATTCCCGCTGCCTGAGTATGCGGGGGATGCCAGGACGGGGATGCTCACACTCTGGCCCCACCGGCAGGGGACGGACGGGTTCTTTATCTGCAAACTGCGCAAAGAGGAGTGAGCCATTTGGTTGACATAAAGTCTATGACCCCGGAGGAGCTGACCGCCTGGCTCAAGGAGCTGGGGGAGCCCGCCTTCCGGGCCAAGCAGGTATTAAAGTGGCTTTATCGGGGGGTAACCTCCTTTGAGGAGATGACCGACCTGTCCAAGGCGCTGCGGCAGAAGCTGGAAGAGGAGGCCCTCCTCACGCCGCCCACGGTGGCCCGGAAGCAGGCGTCCCAAGAGGACGGCACCATCAAATACCTGTGGCGGCTGGCGGACGGCAACTGTGTGGAGTCGGTGCTCATGCGCTACCGGCACGGAAACACGGTGTGCATCTCCTGCCAGGTGGGGTGCCGGATGGGCTGCGCCTTCTGCGCCTCCACCATCGCGGGGAAGGTCCGGGACCTGACTCCCGCGGAGATGCTGGATCAGGTCTTATTTACCCAGATGGACAGCGGAGCCCCCATTTCCAACATTGTTTTGATGGGAATTGGGGAGCCGCTGGACAATTTTGACACGGTTCTGCGCTTTCTCACCTTGGTGAACTGTCCCGACGGGCTGAACATCGGAATGCGCCACATCTCTCTGTCCACCTGCGGTTTAACAGAGAAAATTGACAAACTGGCCCAGTATGAGTTACAATTGACTTTATCGGTTTCCCTCCACGCCCCGGACGACGAGACCCGGAGCCAGATTATGCCCGTCAACAGGAGTGTGGGCGTGGAGAAGCTGCTGGAGACCTGCCGCCGGTATTTTGACAGGACCGGCCGGCGCGTCTCTTATGAGTATGCGATGATCGACGGGGTGAACGACGCCGACTGGCAGGCCGACCTGCTGGCAAAACGGCTGAAGGGCGCTCCGGCCCATGTGAATCTGATTCCCCTCAACGAAGTGGAGGAGAGCTGTCTCAAGCCCAGCCGCCGGGTGGCCTCCTTCCAGAAGCGGCTGGAGGGGCACGGCGTGACGGTCACCGTCCGGCGGAAGCTGGGGGGCGACATCGACGCCTCCTGTGGCCAATTGCGCCGCAAGGAAATGAACGAGACGCACAGACAGGAGAAACGAGGTTAGGCTTATGCAGGTATGGGGAGTGACCGACCGCGGCGCGGTGCGGCAGCAGAATCAGGATGCCTACGCGGCCAGAGTGCTGGAGGACGGAAGGGCCATCGCCCTGGTATGCGACGGCATGGGCGGAGCCCGGGCGGGCAACGTGGCCAGCACGATGGCTGTGAAGCTGTTCATGGAGGAGTTCCTCATGCCGGGCCAGAAGGACTCTGTTGAGGAACAGATGGGCCATGCCGCCTCGGTGGCCAATCAGGCCGTGTTCCAGCGCTCCGCCACCGACCCGGAGTGCGCCGGCATGGGCACCACTATGGTGGCGGTGCTGGCCGGGGCCGAGGAGGCCGTCATCCTCAACGAGGGGGACAGCCGGTGCTACCACATCAACGATGAGGGCATCGTTCTGGTCACTCGGGACCACTCCCTGGTGGAGGACCTGGTGGAACGGGGAGAGCTGACCCGGGAGCAGGCCCGCACCCACCCCCACAGGAATCTGATTACCCGGGCCCTGGGGGCGGAGCCTGTTCTGATGGCCGACTGTTTCCGCCAGCCCCTGTCGCCGGGGGATTGTCTGCTGCTGTGCAGCGACGGGCTAAGCAATGTGGTCAATGAGCAGGAAATGCTCTACGAGGTGGTCCACGGAGGGGCGCCGGAGCAGTGCTGCCAGCGGCTGCTGAGCATCGCCCTGAGCCGGGGCGCCCCGGACAACGTGACCGTGGTGCTGATGCGGCGTTGAAAACGGGAGGTTTTGCTCCTTGCTGATATGGGGTCCGTGCGTTTGGACGGCCCGTTGAGTGAATGATAAGGAGGATATTTACCATGGATCCTTACATCGGTAAATTACTCGATAACAGATATGAGATATTGGAGCTGGTGGGGACCGGCGGCATGGCCAAGGTGTACAAGGCCCGGTGCCACCGGCTGAACCGGCTGGTGGCCATCAAGATTCTGCGGGAGGACCTGTCCCAGGACGCCGAGTTCCGCCGCCGCTTCCACGATGAGTCCCAGGCCGTCGCCATGCTGTCCCATCCCAACATCGTGGCCGTGTATGACGTGAGCCGCTCCTCTGAGCTGGAGTACATCGTCATGGAGCTTATCGATGGCATCACCCTGAAGCAGTACATGCAGCGCAAGGGCAACAAGCTGAATTGGCGGGAGGCCCTCCACTTTATCACCCAGATTACCAAGGCCCTGGGCCACGCCCACAGCCGGGGGATCATCCACCGGGACATCAAGCCCCACAATATTATGGTCCTGCGGGACGGCAGCGTGAAGGTGGCCGACTTCGGCATCGCCCGGGTGGCCTCCGGGGGACACAGTACCCTCACTCAGGAGGCCCTGGGCTCGGTCCACTACATTTCCCCGGAGCAGGCCCGGGGCAGCCATATCGACGCCCGGTCCGACCTGTACTCCGCTGGCGTGGTGCTCTACGAGATGCTCACCGGCAGACTGCCCTTTGAGGGGGACACCCCCGTTTCGGTGGCCATCCAGCACATTAACTCTATTCCCCTGTCCCCCCGGGAGCTGGAGTCCTCCATTCCCGAGGCACTGGAAGCCATTACAATGAAGGCCATGGCCCACAATCCGGACAGCCGCTACCTGTCTGCGGACGAGATGCTGGCCGACCTGGAGGAGTTCCGGAAGAACCCCAATATCAATTTTGATTACAGCTCCGCCGAGTTCGACCCGGAGGAGGAGCTGGACGATGACCGTACCCAGATTCGGCCTGTCCCTGTCAGCCGGCAGGAGCCGGAGCGCAGGCATCAGGAGGATTACAGACGCCAGGAGGAGCGCCGCAGCAGCCGGCGCTACGAGGAGGAGCGGGGCCGGTATAATGAGGAGCCTCGCCGCCGCAGGCGGTACGACGACGAGGAGGAGGACTACCCCCGCCGCAGCCCGGTGTGGCCGGTGTTCCTGGCCGCCGCCGCCGTGCTGCTCTTTGTGGGCCTGATCGTCTACTTCCTGTGGAATACGCTCTTCGCGGGCATGCTGGCCCCGGCAAAGACCTACCCCGTCCCCAACCTGACTGGAAAGATCTACGAGGAGATCAAGGACGATAGGGAGCTGTTGGGCCGGTTTACCCTTGTGGAGGGAGAGACCGTGGCCAACGACGCCGAACCGGGCACTATCATCGACCAGGACCCCAAGGGCGAGCGTGAGGTGGGGGAGAGCGTCACCGATATCAAGGTGACCATCAGCGCCGGGCCCGAGGTGGTGGAGATGATCCGCCTGGACGACATGGACTATCAGACCGCCACTCAGCGGCTGAAGGATATCGGCCTGAAGGCCGGAGTACCCTCCTATGAGAACCACGAGACCATTGAACAGGGCTTTGTCATCTCCTACACCCCACTGGCGGGAGTGGCTGTCCCGCCGGGAACGGAGGTGCAGATCGTGGTGAGCAAGGGCCCGGCGGATAAGCCCTTCCCCATGCCCAAGCTGGTGGATATGGACGAGGAGCTGGCGAACATCACCATCGGCCAGCATAACCTGGACCCGAAAGGCAAGCGGGATTATATCCATGACCCGGAGGTGCCGGAGGGCAAAGTTATCAGCCAGTACCCCCTGGCCGATACCGAGGTCACCGAGGGCACCGCGGTCAATCTGGTCATCAGCAAGGGCCCGGACCCCTCCACCCAGCAGCCCCCCGACCCGCCGGAGAATCAGGACCCCATCCCGGTGACCAAATCCTTCACTGTCCCCCTGGACGGCTATGAGGGGGAGGTCAATGTGCGGGTGCTGATGGACGGCGCCCAGATCTGGAACCAGAATTACGACGCCACCATGGATACTGCGGCGGAGGTCCATATCCAGGGGACGAGAGGGATGGGAACCAAGGAAGTGACCATCTTTATCAACGGCGTAGCCAGAGGCACCGAGTCGGTGAACTTTGACGGATGAGCGAGGGAATGATCCGAAAGGCCCTCAGCGGCTTTTACTATATTGACGACGGACAGAGCGTTGTGACCTGCCGGGCCAGAGGGAAGCACCGCCACAACCGCCTTACCCCCCTGGTGGGGGACCGGGTGCGCTTTACGATCCTGGACGATGGCTCGGGCGCACTGGACGAGATACTTCCCCGAAAAAATGAGTTTTACCGGCCCGCGGTGGCCAACATCGACCTGCTGGTGGTAGTGGCCTCTCAGGCAGCGCCCGTCACCGACCCCTTCCTCATCGACCGGGTGGCCGCCATTGCCGCCGCCCGGGGCGTGGAAACCCTGGTCTGCGTCAACAAGTGCGACCTGGAACCGGGGGATGATCTGGCCCGTATCTATGAACGGGCAGGCTTTCCCACCCTCCGGGTGAGCGCCGGGACGGGGGAGGGGATGGACGCCCTCCGACAGGCGATTGCCGGTAGGGTGTGCGCCTTTACAGGAAATTCCGGCGTAGGAAAATCCAGCATTTTAAACGCCCTGGAGGGCAGCGATGCTCTGGCTACCGGCGAAATCAGCGGCAAGCTGGGCCGGGGGAGGCACACCACCCGGCATGTGGAGCTCTTCCGCCTGTCCTGCGGGGCGCTGGCCGCGGACACCCCGGGCTTCTCCTCCTTCGATGTGGACAAGATGGAGCTGGCCCGGAAGGAGGAGCTGCAATACGCCTTCCGGGAGTTTGTCCCCTACCTGGGAACATGCCGGTTTCAGGACTGCGCTCACGTGAAGGAGAAGGGGTGCGCCGTGCTGGCAGCGGTGCGGGCGGGGGAGATCACCCCCAGCCGCTACCAGAGCTATGTCCGCCTGTATGAGCAGGCCAAGGCGATACCCGATTGGCAGAGGAAAGAACTGTAGGGGGCGGGCTCTGTTCCGCCTCGTTTTCCGGATGCGTTGAGAAGTGAGGCGGCGCGGAGGCCGCCCCCTACGGAAAGAAGGACAGAACATGAACGAAATGATCCTCCTCAAGCTGGGGGAG
>ERZ779622.800-NODE-800-length-15628-cov-7.946831_pt1 | contig 15628 bp, 11 predicted proteins | sample MGYA00514188_ERZ779622 | MGnify/ENA primary metagenome ERZ779622 (study PRJEB29562, sample SAMEA4376702) | mouse gut metagenome | isolation source: Cecum | study: EMG produced TPA metagenomics assembly of the A DSS colitis mouse model was used to assess the...
TGTGGCCTGTCTGGTTATGAAGCCAGACAGGCCATTTTTCGACAGGCTGACGGCCGCCCCGGTAGGGGCGGCCGTTTTGTCTTTTGCGGAACGGGTCACAGGCCCTCGATCATGTTGATCCGAATAAAGCCGCCCTCGATGTTGGTCTCGGCGATAAACTGGGAGACGGCGGGGATCATCAGCTCCCGGGCCCCGCCCTTCACCACATACACGTTGTTGGCGGGTAGGGTGAGCACGTCGGCAATCTTGCCCAGGACCTCGCCGGTGGCGGCGTCCTTTGCCTCCAGCCCATAGATATCGGCCAGGAAGAAGGCGCCTTCGGGGAGCTTGGCGTCGGCGCGGTCGATATACAGGGTGGCGTTGCGTAGGGACAGGGCGCTGGGCACGTCGGTGGGGCCCTCGAATTTGATGATGACCATGTTCTTGTGGACGCGGGCGCGCTGGACGTTCATGGGGAAGCGGGCCTCGTCCACATACAGGGTCTTGAATTGGCACAGGAACTCCGGCGAGTCCGCCCAGGGCTGGACCCGCACCTCGCCCATCAGGCCGTGGACCCCTGTGACCTTGCCCACCTCGAGATATTGTTGCAGCATTGGAATGATCCTCCGTTTTAAGGGGTGCGGGGCGGTCTCAGGACCGCTCCGGATAGCACAATAGCGCAGGGGAATCCCTGCGCCATTGCTTTAATCGACGATTTCCACGTTGAGGCGCTTGCCGGCCCGCTGAGCGGCGGAGCGCATCAGGACGCGGATATCCTTGGCGATGCGGCCCTGACGGCCGATCACCTTGCCCATGTCCTCCGGGGCCACCCGGAGTTCCAGGACGGTCTCGCCGTCGCCCTCGACCTCAGTGACAGACACCTGCTCGGGGTGCTCCACCAGGTTCTGGGCCACGTAGGTGAGAAGCTCTTTCATGAATGACCTCCAGCCTTACAGGGCGCCGGCTTTTTTCAGCAGGTCGCGGACGGTCTCGGTGGGCTGAGCGCCGGTCTTGATCCAGGCCTGGGCCCGGTCCACGTCCACCTTCAGCTCAGTGGGATTGACGGTGGGGTTGTAGAAGCCGATCTCCTCGATGAAACGGCCGTCACGGGGATAGCGGGAGTCAGCCACCACGATGCGGTAGAAGGGGGCCTTCTTGGCGCCCATGCGGCGCAGTCTGATTTTAACCATGTATCTTCACCTCCAAATGAATTTGTTTGTTTATATGGAAAGCGCACAGGGCGCTCTGCCAACATCGTCGCCGCAAAGTCCGCTTTGCTTCGGACGCCCTACGGGCATCCAGCGCTGCGCTCCCTTGCTCCTCCTCTCAAAATCGAATCCGCTTCGCTGGGCTTCGATTTTGCAGGCCGCCTGCGGCGGCTGTTTAGAACGGGAAGCCTCCGCCCATACCAGGGAAGCCCCGGCCCTTTTTGCCCATCATCCTGCGCATGCTTTTGGGCATCTTGCCGCCGGCAAACTGCTTTGTCATGGCCTGAAGCATGTCAAACTGCTTGAGCAGCCGGTTGATATCCACCACCTGCGTGCCGGAACCGGCGGCAATGCGCTTTTTCCGGCTGGAGTTGAGCAGCTTGGGGTCCTCCCGCTCGGCGGGGGTCATGGACAGAATGATGGCCTCCATCCGTTGGAGGAGCTTCTCGTCCATGGTGGCCCCCTCCAGGTCGCTGGCCTTCACTCCGGGAAGCATCCCGGCGATCTCTGTGAGGGAACCCATATTTTTCAGCTGCTTCATCTGGTCATAGAAGTCGGTGAGGGTGAACTTGTTTTTCCGCAGCTTCTCCTGCAGCTCCAAGGCCTTCTGCTGGTCGAAATTCTGTTCCGCCTTCTCGATAAGGGAAAGCATGTCGCCCATGCCCAGGATGCGGCTGGCCATGCGGTCTGGGTGAAAGACCTCAATCTGGTCCAGCTTTTCCCCCACGCCCACGAATTTGATGGGCTTGCCGGTGACGGCCTTGATGGACAGGGCCGCGCCGCCCCTGGCGTCGCCGTCCAGCTTGGTGAGGAGGACGCCGTTGATGTTCAGGGCGTCGTCAAAGGCCTTGGCGGCGTTTACCGCGTCCTGGCCGATCATGGCGTCCACCACGAGAAGAATTTCGGTGGGGTCCACAGCGGCCTTGATGGCTCTCAGCTCGTCCATCAGCTCCTCGTCCACATGGAGCCGGCCGGCGGTGTCCAGAAAGACCATGTCGTTTCCGTACTTGACCGCGTGCTCCACGGCGTCCCTGGCAATATCCACCGGGTTGGCTTGGCCCATCTGAAAGACGGGGATGTCCAGCTGCCTGCCCACCACCTCCAGCTGCTGGATCGCGGCGGGGCGGTAGACGTCACAGGCGGCCAGCAGGGGCCGCTTGCCGTTCTGCTTTTTCATCAGGCCGGCCAGCTTGGCGCCGTTTGTGGTCTTGCCCGCGCCCTGCAGGCCCACCATCATCACCACTGTAGGCGGCTTGGAGGATATCTCCAGCTTGGCGGCGGACCCGCCCATCAGGTCGGTGAGCTCCTGATTGACAATCTTGATGATCTGCTGGGCGGGGGAGAGGGCCTCCAGCACATCGGACCCCACCGCCTTTTCGGTGACCTGGGCCACAAACTGCTTGACCACCTTGAAGCTGACGTCGGCCTCCAGGAGGGCCAGCCGAATCTCCCGCATGGCCTCCTTCACGTCGGCCTCGGACAGCCGTCCTTTGCCCCGCAGCTTTTTAAAGGCGGCGGACAGCTTTTCAGAAAGTCCTTCAAATGCCATGGGCTTACTCCTCCAGCAGAGCGGCCGAGGTATCCCGGATGCGGAGGGCCAGGGCCTCCAGCTCCGCGCTGTCCTGCCGGGCGGACAGCTCCGCCACCCGCTCCGCGTCCTGACGCACCTGCTCCAGCTGGGCGCGCATGGTGTGGAAGCGCTTGATGAGGCCGGTCTTGTCCTCCAGCTCGGTAAGGACGGCCTCCGCCCGGACGATCACGTCCCGGACGCCCTGGCGGGTGATGCCGTAGTTCTCGGCGATTTCCCCCAGAGAGAGGTCCTCGTTGTAATAGAGGTCGTAAAACTCCTTCTGGCGGTCGGTCAGCACATCGCCGTAGAAATCGAAGAGCATGGTCATGCGGTAGGCCTGACTTTTCATGGAGTACGCCCCCTTCAGTTCGAAATGTAAAGCTAAATAACTTTACATTTGGAAGTCTACCACATTTTGTTCCGTTTGTCAAGCCAAAATACCTGCGGGCACAAGAGCTTGTTTTGGTATATTCCGCCAGAGGCGGGGAAAACTGAACAGGAATATGCCGTTGGGAGGTAGGTTCCTATGAACACTCCGCATGTCCCCATGGACGACGCCCATTTGAAGCAGTACGCCGCCAACGCCGGCAGAGAGCTGAAACGGGCGGGGCCGGTCTCCTGCCGCTCCCTGTCCCGGGGGCTGAGAGCCAATTTAAAAACGGTGTGCCAGGCCCGGGAGGCGCTGAACCTGTGGAGCGCCGGCCGGACCGCCCTGCCCGGAGCGGTGGAGTGGCTGCTGGACAACCACTATCTGGCCGTCCGGGAGGGGGAGCAGGCCCGGGAGGCCTTCAAAGGGGGCAAGGCGCTGCGGGGGAGCCAGGGGGGCGGCGCGCTGCTGTGGCACTGCGCCGGCCACGCCCTGTGGGCGGTGCCCGACCTGGACCAGGAGCGGCTGGCCCTCTATCTGGAGGGCTTTCAGTCGGTGTGTCCGCTGACCGAGCGGGAGCTGTCCCTCTTTGTCCCCGCTCTGGCGGGGGTGCTGGCGGCGCGTCTGGCCGGGCTGTGTGAGGACCCGGACGCCCTCAGGGAGGACAAGGTCCCTTCTGAAAAGATGGCTGCCATCTTCACCGCTCTGCGGGCCCTGTCCGGTGGGGAGTGGACCGCCCTTCTCGAGGGGGCAAGCCGGGTGGAGCGGGTCTTAAAGCAGGACCCCTCCGGCCACTACCCCCACATGGACGAGGATACCCGCCGCCGCTACCGGCAGAAGATATGCCGGCTGGCGGAGAAATACCGCATGGAGGAGGGGCAGGCCGCCCGCCGGACGGTGGAGCTGGCCCAAAAGGGGGAGGGCCCCCGCCGGCATGTGGGCTGGTATCTCTACCGGGAGCCTCTGGGCGGGGCGGAGCGGAAGCGCTCCGGGGTGAGCTACGCCGGGGCGGTGCTGGGACTGTCTCTTCTGGCCGCCCTGGCCCTGTGGCAGATTGCGGGGACCCCTCTGGCCGCCGTTCTGCTCTTCCTGCCCCTGTCCGATATTGTAAAAAATGTGCTGGACTTCTTCCTGGTCCGCCTGGTCCCGCCCCGCCCCGTGCCCCGGATGGAGCTGGAGGGGGGCATTCCCAGGGAGGGACGCACTCTGTGCGTGGTGGTGTCCCTTCTCACCGGGGAGGACAGCGGTCCCAAGCTGGCCGCCCTGTTGGAGCGCTACCGCCTGGCCAACCGGGACGCTGGGCCTCAGCTCCGGCTGGGCATTCTGGCAGACCTGCCCGACAGCAACACCCCCATGGGGACGGAGGGGACTTCCTGGATGGACAGCGCCCGCCAGGCGGTGGACGCCCTCAACGAGAAATACGGCGGGGGCTTCTATCTGTTCTTCCGCACCCCGGCTTTCAGCCGGCGGGACGAGCGCTACATGGGCTGGGAACGAAAGCGGGGGGCGCTCACCGAGCTGGTCCGCCTGCTGAAGGGGAAACACTCCGAGCTGGAGGTGAAGGCGGGGGAAAAGGGCTGGCTGCGGCAGGTAAAGTATGTCATAACCCTGGACTCGGACACCAGCCTGAACGTGGGCGCCGCCCGGGAGCTGGCAGGGGCCATGCTCCATCCCCTGAACCAGCCGGTGATCGACCCTGAGCGGAGGATCGTCACCGCCGGCCACGCCCTGTTCCAGCCTCGGGTGGCGGTGGAGCTGGAGGCGGCGAATAAATCCTTCTTTGCCAAAATTTTTGGAGGACTGGGGGGTGTGGACCCCTACGGCTCCACCGCCAGCGACGTGTACCACGATCTCTTTGACCAGGGCACCTACACCGGCAAGGGGGTGTTCTCGGTGGACGCCTTCTACACCTGCCTGGACGGCCGCTTTCCGGACAACACGATCCTGTCCCACGACCTGCTGGAGGGCAGCTATCTCCGGGCCGGGCTGCTGGGGGAGGTGGAGCTTACCGACGGCTGCCCATGGCAGGTGTACGGCTACTTCGCCCGCCTCCACCGATGGATCCGGGGGGACTGGCAGCTTCTGCCCTGGCTGGCCGGCCGCGTCCCGGACGGCCGGGGCGGGAAGGAGGAAAACCCATTGCCGCCCCTGGCAAGGTGGAAGATTCTGGACAACCTGCGCCGGTCTTTAAGTCCCATCTTTACTCTGCTGACCCTGGTGCTGGGCATGTGCTTCTCCGGGCGGGTGTTCGCCTGGGCGGGGGGTGTGGCTGTGGTGGCCGCCGCCTCCAACCTGCTGCTGTCCGGGGCCGAGCTGGCCGTCCGGCGCAGCGGCAAGCGGCGGCGCTACCACTCTACCGTCATCGCCGGGCTGGCGGGAGCCATTTTGCAGACCGCCGTCCAGCTCATCTTCCTGCCCTACCAGACCTATATCTCCCTCACCGCCATCTCCTCCGCCCTGTGGCGGATGACGGTGTCCCACAAAAATCTGCTGGCCTGGGTCACCGCCGCCCAGACGGAGAGGGGGAAGGGGAGCGTCCCCTTCTATTACAAAAAGGCCTGGTTTTCGGCGGCGGCAGGGGCGCTGGTGATCTTTCTGGCCCAGCTCCGGTTTGGAAAGGCGGTGGGTGTGGTCTGGCTGCTCTCACCGGCCCTGGCCTGGGCGGTAAGCCGCCCCTCCCGCAAAGGGAAGCCTCTGCCCCCCGCCGACCGGGCGTTCCTCCTCCACCAGGCCACCCTCATCTGGCGGTATTTTGACAAATTTCTCCGGGAGGAGGACCACTACCTCCCTCCGGACAACTGGCAGGAGCAGCCCGGGCCTGTCCTGGCCCGGCGGACCTCCCCCACCAATGTCGGCATGGCCTTGCTGTCGGTGATGGCGGCGGCCGATCTGGACATCCTGCCCCAGAAGCGGGCCGCGGAGCTGATCTCCCACATCCTGAATACGGTGGAGGGGCTGGACAAGTGGCACGGACACCTGTACAACTGGTATGACACCGCCACTCTGGTCCCCCTCCGCCCCCGATATGTGTCCACGGTGGACAGCGGCAACCTGCGAGGCTGCCTCATCGCCCTACGGGAGGGGCTGTACCAGTGGGGAGAGGCTGCCCTGGCCCGGCGGGCGGAGGCCCTGTCCAACGCCATGGACTGCGCCCCCCTCTTCGACAGGGAGCGGCGGCTGTTCTCCATCGGCTGTGAGGTGGAGCGGGACAGCCTCACCAACGGCTTCTACGACCTGATGGCCAGCGAGGCCCGGCAGACCAGCTTTATCGCGGTGGCCAAGGGGGAGGTTCCCGCCCGCCACTGGCGGCGGCTGGGCCGGATGCTGCTGGGGGACAACGACTACTGCGGCATGGCCTCCTGGACGGGCACTATGTTCGAATATTTCATGCCCAACCTCCTGCTGCCCTGCGAGCCCAATTCCTTCCTGTATGAGACCCTGTCCTTCTGCGTCTATGCCCAGAAGCGCCGGGGGGACAAGACCAAGCGCCCTTGGGGCATTTCGGAATCCGGATTCTACGCCTTCGACCCCGGCATGAACTATCAGTACAAAGCTCACGGCGTTCAGGCACTGGGGCTGAAGCGGGGGCTGGACACCGAGCTGGTGGTCTCCCCCTACGCCTCCTTCCTGGCCTTGCTGCTGGCTCCCCGGAGCGCCTTGCGCAACCTCCGCCGCCTGCGGGACATGGGCCTGGAGGGCCGGTACGGGCTGTACGAGGCGGTGGATTACACCCCCGCCCGGCTCACCGGGCATGAGGACCACGAGGTGGTGCGCTCCTATATGTCCCACCATCTGGGGATGAGCCTGGTGGCCATCGACAATGTTTTGCGGGACAATGTGATGCAGAAGCGGTTCATGAGGGACTGCGACATGTCCGCCTACCGGGAGCTGCTTCAGGAGCGGGTGCCGGTGGGGGCTCCCATCATGAAGCAGGAGGAACGGGATTTTCCCGCAAAGCTCCGTCCGGCCGCCGGACCGGCCCTGGTCCGGGAGGGGGAGGGGTTCGGCCGGAAGTACCCCCGGTGCCACCTGCTGAGCAACGGCAGCTACAGCCTGCTGGCCTGTGACAACGGCCTCACCGGCGCCCGTGCGGGAGAGACCGCCGTCACCCTGGCCCGAATGGGGGAGTATTACGCCCCCTCCGGGGTGTCGGTCTTTTTGAACGGCCCCGACGGGATCGTGGGCCTGACCCCCGCTCCCCTGTATCAAGCGGAGAACTACCGCTGGGAGTTTGACGCCTCCGGGGCGGGCTGGTCCCTGGAGAAGGAAAATCTTTCCGCCCACATTGCACTGTCTGTCCCCCGGCGGGAAAACGGGGAACTGCGCCGGGTGGAGCTGTGCTGGAGGGGGAAAAAGCGGCTGGAGGGAGAGCTGCTGTTCTATCTGGAGCCCGTCCTCTGTCCCCAGCGGGACTTTGACGCCCACCCCGCCTTCTCCCGGCTGTTTCTGGAAAGCTCCCTGGAGGGGAACGGGGCCCTGTTCCACCGCCGGCCCCGGGGGGAGGAAGAGGATGGAGCGTACCTCTTCGCCGCCTGGACAGGAGAGAATGCGTCCGCGAGTCTGGACCGCTCTGCCGCGCTGGGCCGGGGCGGCCTGCGGGCTCTGCCCGGTGGCCGGCTGGGGACCCTCCGGAACGCGGTGGGCTCCGACCCTTGCCTGATGGTCCGTATCCCGATATCGTTGAAGGCGGGGGAAAAGGGTCGTTTTTCACTGGCTCTGGCAGTGGCGGACAGCCCCGCCGCGGCCCAGGCCGGGAGCCGGCGGATGCTGGAGGGAAAGGACGGCGGTCCCGCCTCTCTGGCCCCCATCGCCCAGAGGCTGGCCCTCAGCGAACAGGAGGCCCTGTCCGCCTTTCACCTGCTGGCCCGTCTGGCGGCGGAGGAGGCGGGGGCAGACCGGCCGCCCCAGTCCGCCCTGTGGCCCTACGGCATCTCCGGGGACCTGCCCATCGCCGCCGGGCGGCTGGCCGGGGAGGAGGACGTGGAGGGGGCCGTCCTGTGGTGCCGCTGGCACCAGTTCCTGTCCCGGGCGGGCTGCCCCTTCGATTTGGTGCTTCTTCTGGAGGAGGGGGGCGACTACCGCCGGCCCCTCCGCTCCGCCCTGACGGAGGAGCTGAAAAAATTGGGGGCGGAGTCGGTCCTGGGGGCCAGAGGGGGCATCCACCTGGCCAACCCGGACGCCGCCCCGGCGGTTCTGGGCTGGGCCAAGTCCATTCTGCCTTTGGAGGAGCGGTCCGTCACAGAGGAGATCGCCCCCCCGCCTCCGGTGGACCTGGAGCCTGATCCGGCCCCCTGGGAGGTGGAGGGTGATACCGTTACCATCCGCTGCGGAAAACGGCTGCCCCCGGTGGGGTGGTCGCATGTGTTATGTAACTCGGGATTTGGCTGGCTCACCGACGAGAGCGGGGCGGGACTTCTCTGGGCCGGAGGTAATTCCAGGGAGGGAAAGCTTACCCCATGGGTCAACGATCCCCTGGCGGTTGGCGGGCAGGAAAAGATTATGGTAAACTTGAACGGACAGGAGTTCTCTGTCTTTGCCGCCGGGGACGGCCTGCCCTGCACGGTGACCTACCGCCCCGGTCTGGCCCGGTGGGAGAAGAAGCTGCCCGGAGCCGGTCTCACCGCCGAGGGCTTTGTTCCGGTGGACGACGGCCGGCGTGTTCTCCGCTTGACCCTCCGGGGAGGGAGCGGGCGGATAACGTACCGTCTGGGGGAGGGGGAACCTGTCTCCACTGCCCTGAACGACGGACAGCCGGTCTGCCTTGTGACCAAGGAGAAGGGGGGAGCGCCCTGTTCCCGCTTCTTCCGGGAGAATTTTTTGGCGGAGCAGGAGCGGACCCTGGCCTGGTGGACCGATAAGGTATCCGCCCTTACGGTCCGCACGCCGGAGGTTGCCCTGGACCGCTACCTCGGCGGCTGGAGCCTCTACCAGGTGGCCGCCTGCCGCCTGATGGCTCGCACCAGCCAGTACCAGAACGGCGGGGCCTTCGGCTTCCGGGACCAGCTTCAGGACGCGGCCGCCCTGGTGTACACCTGGCCGGACAGGACCCGGGAACAGCTTCTGCTGTGCGCCTCCCGCCAGTTTGAGGAGGGGGACGTGCAGCACTGGTGGCACCCGCCTCAGGGGGCCGGGGTGCGCACCCGCATCTCCGACGATCTGCTGTGGCTGCCCTGGGTACTGTGTCGGTACTGCGCCGTCACCGGGGACCGGGATATACTGGATGAAAAGGTGTTTTATTTGTCAGCAAAACCCCTGGAGCCGGGGGAGAAGGACCGCTATGAGATTCCTCGGGTGAGCGAAAAAAGCGATACGCTCTACCGCCATGGGCTGGCCGCCGTCCTCTGCGCCCTGGACCGGGGGACCGGCCCCCACGGCCTGGCCAGGATGGGCGGCGGCGATTGGAACGACGGCATGGACAAGGTGGGAGGCGAGTCGGAGTGGCTTACCTGGTTTTTGGCGGCGGTACTGCAGGATTTCTCCGTTCTGTGCCGCCGGATGGACGAGGGGGCACGGGCCGACGACCTGATGCGCCGGGCCGACGACCTGATCCAGGCAGCCCAGAAGGCCTGGGACGGCGGCTGGTACCGCCGGGGGTACTACGCCGACGGCGCTCCTCTGGGTTCGTCTCAAAGCGACCGATGCCAAATTGACTCCATCGCCCAGTCCTTTGCCCTTTTCCCCTCCGGAACTGACCGGAAGCGGGCGGGTCAGGCCGTCTCCGCCGCGCTGGACCGGCTCTTTGACCGGGAGGCCGGGGTGGTGCGCCTCTTCGACCCCGCCTTCGACGGCCAGGGGGAGAGGGACCCGGGTTATATCAAAAGCTACCCCGCCGGAGTGCGGGAGAACGGGGGACAGTATACCCACGCCTCGGTGTGGCTGGCCATGGCCTGCTTCCGGCTGGACCGCCCTTCCGACGGTTGGGCAATTTTGAAGGCCCTCCTGCCGGAGGGCCATGAGACGAGTGTTTACCGGGCGGAGCCCTATGTGATCTCGGCCGACGTGTCCTACGCCCCCGGCCGGGTGGGAAGGGCCGGGTGGTCCTGGTACACCGGGGCGGCCGGGTGGTACTGGCAGGCGGCGGTTCAGGAGCTGCTGGGACTGAAGGTGGCGGAGGGCCGGCTCACCGTGGAGCCCAACCTGCCACCGGACTGGCCGGGCTACGAGGCCAAGTGGAGGCTGTCCGGCGGGACGCTGAACATCTTTGTCAAGCGTGCCGGGGCCTACTCCGCCGTTCTGGACGGGAAACCCGCGGAGGGGGGCGTCCCGCTGGAGGGGCTGACCGGGGAGCACCGGCTGGAGGTCACGATTTGACCCGGGCGGCCACAAACAGGTTGGGGGGATTGGGAAACAGGTTCTCCCGCTCCAAAACGGCAAAGCCGCCCCGGGCGATCCTCCGCTCCAGCCCCCGCTGGGTGAAGAAGGCCGCATAGGGCATCTTTCCGGTACGGCTCTTCACCAGCTTTTTCAACCCCATCACCGAGGGGCGGGCGCCCAGGCAGTCGGTGGCGGACAGGAACACCCCGCCGGGCTTGAGCAGCTCCCGGATGCGGGCCAGGGCGGCGGGCAGGTCGGGGAGGTAGAGCAGCACGTTGTAGGCACACACCGCGTCAAAGCTCCCCGGCTCCAGACAGGAGTCGAAGAGGTCAGTGTTGGTGATTTCCACATTGGGCAGGCCCCGGGCCTTTTCCCGGGCAATGTCCGCCATGCCGGGGGAGATGTCGATGCCCCGGATGTGGGCGACATGGGGGGCCAGCCGCAGGGTGATAAGCCCTGTGCCGCAGGCGAACTCCAGCACCCGGTCCGAGGGCTTCAGGTATTTCAGGGAGCGTTCGGCCGTCTGGCTGTAGGTCTCGGCGTAAATTTTTCCGGAGGTCTGGTCGTAGCTCGGGGCGCGCATATTCCAAAATTCCTGTGGCTGACTGGGCATGGCGGGCCCTCCTTTCTGTTACCGCCATTATACTGCGCCTTCGCCCGGCTTACCACCCTCCGGCAAAATTTTCCCAAAAACTTTACTTTTATGTGCCGGCTGTGGTATGATAATCCAGCTGGAAAAGAAAAAATTTCTGATCCCACTTTTTTGTGTTCCCGCCCCGAGGGGCGGGAAGCATAGAGCCTTAGAAAGGAATATGAACTATGTCTCAAGTGACTCGCCGGGAGCTGTTCCCCGGGGTATGGCTGCGTGCGGTGCATACCAACAAGTTCAAGAGCTCTTACCTGTCCGTTACCCTGCTGGCCCCTCTGACCAGGGAGACCGCCGGGGCCAACGCCCTGATCCCCGAGGTGCTGCGCCGGGGGACGGCCGTCCACCCGGACATGGAATCCCTGTCCGCCGCCCTGGACGAGCTGTACGGCGGGGCTGTCGAGCCCGTGGTCCGCAAGCGGGGGGAGACCCAGTGCGTGGGCTTCGCGGCCAGCTTTCTGGACGACGCCTACTCCCTGAAGGGGGAGAAGATTCTGGAGCCTGCCGCCGACCTGCTGTGCGAGCTGCTGCTCAAGCCCTATACGGAAAAGGGCGTGTTTTCTTCCGGCTATGTGACCGGAGAGAAGGCCAACCTGATCGACCGAATCCGGGCGCAGATCAACGACAAGCGCACCTACGCCGCCCAGCGGCTCACGCGGGAGATGTGCAGATACGAGGCCTTCGGGGTGGATAAGCTGGGGGACGAGGAGACGGTGTCCGCCGTCACCCCGGAGAGCCTGTGGCGGCGTTATCAGGAGCTGCTGCGGGAGGCCAGGGCAGAGGTGTACTACTGCGGCTCCGCCGACCCGGACCGGGTGGCGGGGGCGCTGAGACGGGCCCTGGACAAGCTGCCGGTGAACGAGGACAGGGTGGACCCGGAGTGCAGCGTCCGCGTTACCGCCGGCCCCCAGCCCATTCTGGCGGAGGAGGCCATGGACGTGAGCCAGGGCAAGCTGGCCCTGGGCTTCCGCACCGGGGGCCAGACCTGCTGGGAGGAGGATTACCCCGCCCTCTACCTGGCTGTGGCGGTTTTTGGCGGGACGACGCTGTCCAAGCTGTTCATGAACGTGCGGGAGAAGCTGTCCCTGTGCTACTACGCCAGCGCCACTCTGGAGCGGATGAAGGGGCTGGTGCTGGTGTCCTCCGGCATCGAGTTTGACAAGTATCAGACGGCCAAGGATGAAATTCTCGCCCAGCTTGAGGCCGTCAAGCGGGGCGAGATCGAGGACTGGGAGCTGGAGGGCTCCCGCCGCACCCTTATCGGGGCATGCATGTCCACACTGGACGATCAGGGCCGTCAGGAGGAATTCTGGCTGGGCCAGAGCGCCGCCGGGCTGGAGGAGAGTCCCGAGGAGTTTGCCGCCCGGCTGGAGAAGGTCACCCGGGAGCAGGTGGCCGCCGCCGCCCAAAAGTGGGAGCTGGATACCATCTATTTCCTGAAAGGAAAGGAGGGCTGAGGGATGGAAAAGCTGGAATTTGCCCTGGTAGGGGAGAGCATGTACCACGAGAAGCTGGCCAACGGCCTGAACGTGTTCGTTTTCCCCAAGCCCGACTTTCAGAAGGGCTACGCTTTCTTTGCCGCCAACTACGGCGGCATGGATATGCGCTTCTGCCTGAACGGGGAGTGGCACAGCACTCCCGCCGGGGTGGCCCACTATCTGGAGCACAAGATGTTTGACACTCAGGAGGGAAACGCCCTCCAGGAGCTGGCTGCCAACGGAGCCAGCCCCAACGCTTTTACCAGCAACGACATCACCGGCTACTACTTCGACTCCACCGAGAAGTTTGAGGAGAACCTGCGCATCCTGCTCTCCTTTGTCTCCGTCCCCTGGTTCACCCAGGAGAGCGTGGACAAGGAGCGGGGCATCATCGGCCAGGAGATCGGCATGATCGAGGACGATCCGGAGTGGAAGTGCTTCATCAACCTGATGGCCGCCCTGTACCGGAACCACCCCATCCGGGTGAGCGTGGCGGGGAGCGTGGAGTCCATCGCAAAGATCACTCCCGAGACCCTCTACGCCTGCCACAAGGCCTTCTACGACCCGGCCAACATGGTGCTGTGCGTGGCCGGCCCGGTGGACCCGGAGCACATCTGCGCTGTGGCCCGGGAAATTCTGCCCGGGGAGGCCGGTCCCATCGCTGCCAAGGACTATGGAGAAAAGGAGCCTCCCCAGGCGGCCCAGTCCCTTATTGAGGAGCGGATGGAGGTGTCCGCCCCCATCTTCCAGCTGGGCTGGAAGGGGGATGCCCCCGGCAAGGGGGAGGAGCGCCTGCGCCAGGGGCTGCTGGGCGAGCTGGCTCTGGAGGTGCTGCTGGGCAGCTCCAGCCCCCTGTACGCCAAGCTGTACCGGGATGGGCTTATCAACCAGGAGTTCGGCTACGGCTACGAGGACAGCTTCGGCTGCGCCTTTCTTGCGGCAAACGGCGAGTCCAGGGACCCGGAGGCCGTCCGCATGGCGGTGGCGGAGGAAGCCGCCCGCATCGGCCGCGAGGGTGTGGACAAGCAGCTCTGGGAGCGGGTGAAGAAGGGGGTCTACGGCAACCGGGTGCGGGCGCTGAACTCCTTCGAGCACCTGTGCGTGGGTCAGGCCCAGGCCTTCTTCGCCGGGTATGACTTTCTCCGCTTTGCAGAGCTCTTCGACGCCATTACCAAGAAGGAGGCGGAGGAGCTTATCGCCAACTGGGTGACCGAGGAGCGCTGCGCCCTGTCGGTGGTCCGGGCCAAGGAGGCAGTTCAGTGATTAACACGGTATCCTTCCCCGGCCTGGGACTGGAATTTACCCTAGACCGGGTGGCCTTTACCATCCCGGTCCTCGGCCGGCCGGTCTACTGGTACGGGGTCATCATCACGGCGGGGCTTGTTCTGGCGGTGTTTCTGTGTATCCGCTGGGGCAGGCGGTTCGGCATTACCGAGGACAACATCATCGACATGATGCTCTTTGCCGTTCCCGCCGCCCTGGTGGCCGTCCGGGTATACTATGTGGTGTTCAATCTGGATATCTACCGCCGGGCGGACGGCTCCCTGGACTGGAGGGCCATATTCAGCTACAGCGACGGGGGATTGGCTATCTATGGTGCGATTATCTCGTCGGCTATCGTACTGCTGATTTTCTGCCGGAGGCGGAAGCTCAGCTTTCTGGCTTACGCCGACCTGGGCGTCCACGGCCTGTTCATCGGCCAGCTCGTCGGCCGGTGGGGGAACTTCATGAACGTAGAGGCCTACGGCTCCGCCACCGGACTGCCCTGGCGGATGTGCGGGAGCTCCATCGCGGCGGAGATGCTGCGGGACGGCTATGTGGATCAGGCGGGCTATGAGGCCATCCTCAGCGGGACGCTGGGGGTACATCCTACCTTCTTCTACGAGTCCGCCTGGAATTTTGTAGGGCTGATTGCGGTCTATCTGATCGGGAAAAAGCGGCGGTTTGACGGGGAATGCTTCCTGTTCTACTTCTTCTGGTATGGCCTGGGCCGGACGTGGATCGAGGGCCTGCGCACCGACAGCCTGTACCTGTTCGGCTGGGAGCTGTTCGGCGCACCTATCCGGGTATCCCAGCTGCTGTCAGCGGTGGTCTGCGCCGCCGCCGGGGCGGCGATGGCCTGGGCGTTTTGGAAATACCGCGGCGGGAGGCCGGAGCTCTTTGTGGAGCGGCTGGCTGCCCGGACGGCGGAAAGAGAGACCGATAAGGGGGAGTGAGCCATGGCGGCCACTGTAATGGACGGAAAGGCCTTGGCGGCCAAAATCAAGGAGCAGGTGCGGCTCCGGGTGGAGCAGATGGAGCGCAAGCCGGGGATGGCTATGGTGCTGGTGGGGGAGAACCCCGCCGCCCAGGTGTACGAGGCGGGCAAACGGAAGGACTGCCAGCAGTGCGGCATCTACTACGAGACCTACCGCCTGCCCGAGGACGTGCCTCAGAAGGAGCTGCTGGATGTCATCGACTTTCTCAACGAGCGGGAGGGTATCGACGGCATTCTCATCCAGTTCCCTCTGCCTGAGCATCTGGACGACCGGGCTGTCCAGCTGGCCATCCGGCCGGACAAGGATGTGGATTGCGTCCACCCCTCCAACGTGGGGGACCTTACTCTGGGGGTGGACTGCTTCTGGCCCTGTACTCCCGCTGGGGTGATGCGGCTGCTGGCGGAGTATGGTATCGACCCGGCCGGGAAAAACTGCACCATGGTGGGCCGGTCCAACATTGTGGGTAAGCCCCAGGCCATGCTGCTGCTGCGCCACGACTGCACCGTCACCGTCTGCCATACCAAGACCCCCGACCTGGCGGCCGAGTGCCGCCGGGGGGATATCCTCATTTCGGCGGCGGGCTGCACCGGCCTGATTACCGCCGAGATGGTGAAGGAGGGGGCGGTGGTCATCGACGTGGCCGTCAACCGGGATGAGGCCGGCAAGCTGTGCGGCGACGTGGACTACGCCGCCGTGGCCCCGAAAGCGTCTTACATCACCCCTGTGCCCGGCGGAGTGGGCCCTGTGACCCGTGCCGTCCTGATGGAGAACACCCTCGCCGCCGCCTTGCGCCACGGAAAATAAAACA
>ERZ779622.803-NODE-803-length-15572-cov-8.316040_pt1 | contig 15572 bp, 19 predicted proteins | sample MGYA00514188_ERZ779622 | MGnify/ENA primary metagenome ERZ779622 (study PRJEB29562, sample SAMEA4376702) | mouse gut metagenome | isolation source: Cecum | study: EMG produced TPA metagenomics assembly of the A DSS colitis mouse model was used to assess the...
TATCATCTTTACATGAAAAAGTCTGCCAAGAGGCAGACTTTTTCGACAGGCTGAGTACCGTCTGAAAACTCAGACGGTACTTTCTTTATGAAAAACTCTCTAAAAACGGCTCTACTTTCTTCTTAAATCGTCTACAATCTGCCTGATATGGGCAATCACCTCCTGGGAAAGGCCGCTTACATCCAAATACTCACCATCTTCAATTCCCAGCATATAGTCGGTAGACACAGAAAAAACAGATGATAACTTCATCAGCATCTCAATGGACGGTTGAATATTGTCGTTTTCCCAATTTGACACGCTCTGTTTTGTAACGCCCAGTCGACCGGCAAGCTCTACCTGACTTATCTTTCGCGCTTGACGCAATAAACGTATTCTTTGGCTCAGCATACTCATACCCCAAAACAAATATTACAATACTATTGTATCCTTTTTCTTGACTAAATAAAAATACTATGGTATTGTAATCTTGTACCTTTGGGAGGGATCCAGCATAAAGATAAAGTCCTGGCAAACACGGCACAGCATACTGTGGAGTCACCTGGCCGTTCTTGCATTTCTAGCCTTAGATTGCATTTGGGGATGCCCGCTATACAATATTTTGGGCATCACTTGCCCCGGCTGCGGACTTACCCGAGCCTGGCTCTGTTTTTTTAGGGGAGACCTGCAGCTCGCTCTGTCTTACCATTTGCTCTTTCTGCCAACTCCACTTTTTATCCTTCTGTTTACCCACAGAAAATTGTTTCCCAAAAACCGCTGTCTGGATTTCACTCTGCTGTGCTTCGCCTTTTTGTTGGCTTTTTACCATCTATGCCGACTATAACTCCCAAATATACAAAACAACATATAAGGAGAGATAGAAATGACACAGGACAGAATCGACATGTACATTATGACAAATCAGAAGTATCTTCCCGCCGAAAAAATCGTCTTTATCAAGCAAAAACTGTTGGAGGCTGATGAAAGCAAATTTCAGTTGGTATCCGCAGTGGAATTTAAGGACCCCACAACCATTCTTCTGGTTTCTATTTTCCTAGGCAGTTTGGGGATTGATCGCTTTATGCTGGGGGAAACCGGTATGGGTATTTTGAAGCTCCTCACCTTGGGCTGCTGCGGGGTTTTAACTATTATTGACTGGTTTTCTGTTCAGAAAAAGGCAAAAGAGATCAACTACAACAATCTGATGCTTGTATTGTAATCAACTTAGGAACAGGGGACGGTCCCGATGGACCGTCCCCTGTCTTTATACCGGCTTTCTGATTACCTCAAACTGGGCGTTTTTGTTGATAAACTCGTCGAACATGACCCCCTGGGCCAAAGTGTCCCGAAAGGCCTTTTGAAGGCCGTAGACCTCGGCGCCGTATTTGTACACGCCGGCCAGGAAGTTGTCATAGTGCCGGTTATCGCCGCAGGAAATCAGCTTGGCGTCCTTCTCGTGCTCCGGCCTCACATCCGTGATTCGGCTCTCCTCTCCAAACTGGGAGTTGATATAGAATGTCTTGCCCTCAAAGCTAAAGCCGTTCCAGCCGCAGACCAGACTGAACACATCGCACTCGCCCTGTTCCGTCATCTCCCTATATCGGGCGCCCACCTTGTCATAGACCTCCGCCAGGCTGTCCGGGCAGTCCCCCTTCAGCTCAAAATCAATGGTCAGATAGTCCTGAAACAGGTAGTAGTTGTCGTCCATGGACCCGGAAAGCCCAATGATAACATTGTCGTTCAGCCTGAAGATTTTTCTGAAATTATGCAGCACAGCTCCGCTGTTCAGCTGCAGCTGCTGCTCTCCGGCGACAAAGACGAACTCGTTGCAGATCACCGCCTGCACTAAGCTCATGGTCACTCCTCCTTCCAATCAAAAGACGGTACTGCTCCAGGGCAGTACCGCCTTTGTCTTACACGGACTGGGGCGCCTCTCCGCCGAAAGCCTCGATAGCCTGGGCGGTCTCGGCCCGCTTCTCCTGGATGGCCTCCTTCAGAATCAAGTCCTTCACCTTCATCAAGCGGATGGTGTTGGAGCGTTCGTTCTCATCCAGCTTCATGGTGATATACTTGATATTGGCCTGCATCTCTGGAATTTTGACATACTCCAGGGCATTGACCCGGCGGCGGGTCTTTTCGATCTCCTCGGCCAGCAGCTGGGAGGTTTTCTCCACCTCGGCCAGCCGGAGCATGTCGGACAGCACCCGGGACAGGGCGTCCACCGCGTCGTCCAGCTCGCCGCTGGTCTGGGCAAAGCCGTAGGGGTAGACCTCGCCGGGGTCCTGACTGCTGGTGCGGAACTGGTACTGAGGCACGTCCACCGACATGATGTTTTGGAAGGTCATGTCCAGCTCCACGCTCTGCTTGGGGTAGAGCAAGGACTGCTCCAGCATCTCCGGAGACATGAGGGCGGCGGCCACGGTAAAGGCTCCGTGGGCCCGCATCAGCCCTTCTTCTACCCGCTTCCGGAGGGCCCGGTTCTCCCGGACCACGTCCATGAACTGCTTCATCAGCTCGTCCCGCTTATCCTTGAGCAGCTTGTGGCCGCGCATGGAGGTGCGCAGACGGTTTTTCAGCCGGTTCAGCTCCTGCCGGGTGGGGTTGATCGTTGTGGAAGGCATTTATACCCCCCCTTGTTCCTTCTTGGGCATATACTTGGCGATGAACTCAGGTCTGATCCGCTTCAGCTCGCTGGTAGGCAGAATGGACAGCAGGTCCCAGCCCAGATCCAGGGTCTCGAAGATGGAGCGGTTCTCATCCGTCCCCTGGGAGACATACCGGCGCTCAAACTCGTCGGCGAACTTGGCGTACAGCAGGTCGGTGGGGGACAGGGCCGCCTCGCCCAGAATGGACATCAGCTCCTTGTTCTCCTTACCGGTGGCGTAGGCGGCGAAGAGCTGGTTCATGGTGCCGGCGTGGTCCTCCCGGGTCTTGCCCTCGCCGGTGCCCTTGTCCTTCAGACGGGACAGAGAGGGCAGCACGTCCACGGGGGGATTGACGCCCTTGCGGAACAGCTCCCGGGACAGGATGATCTGGCCCTCGGTGATATAGCCGGTCAGGTCGGGGATGGGGTGCGTCTTGTCGTCCTCCGGCATGGTGAGGATGGGGATCATGGTGATGGACCCCTCCTTGCCCACCTGACGGCCAGCCCGCTCGTAGAGGGTGGCCAGGTCGGTGTACAGGTAGCCGGGGTAGCCGCGGCGGCCCGGGACCTCCTTCTTGGCGGCGGACACCTCGCGCAGAGCCTCGGCGTAGTTGGTGATATCGGTGAGGATGACCAGCACGTGCATGTTTTTCTCAAAGGCCAGGTACTCCGCCGCTGTGAGGGCCATACGGGGGGTGGCGATACGCTCGACGGCGGGATCGTTGGCCAGATTGGTGAACAGCACGGTACGGTCAATGGCGCCGGTGCGCCTGAACTCCTGGACGAAGAACTCAGACTCCTCGAAGGTGATGCCGATGGCGGCAAAGACCACGGCGAAGTTGCTCTCGCCGTCCAGCACCTTGGCCTGACGGGCGATCTGAGCGGCCAGGGCGGAGTGGGGCAGGCCGGAGCCGGAGAAGATGGGCAGCTTCTGACCGCGGACCAGGGTATTCAGCCCATCAATGGTGGAGATGCCCGTCTGAATGAACTCGTTGGGGTAGTTCCGTGCGGCGGGATTCATGGCCAGGCCGTTGATGTCCCGGTACTCGTCGGCCAGGATGGCGGGGCCGCCGTCGATGGGCTGGCCCATGCCGTTGAACACCCGGCCCAGCATGTCGCCGGAGACGGCCAGCTGGAGGGGGTGGCCCAGGAACCGGATCTTGGAGTTGGCCAGATTGATACCGGCGGAGGCCTCAAAGAGCTGGACTACGGCAGAATCGCCGTTGACCTCCAGCACCTTGCAGCGGCGGACAGTGCCGTCGGTGAGCTCCACCTCGGCCAGCTCGTCGTAGGTGACGCCCTGGACCCGCTTGACCACCATCAGAGGGCCGGAGATTTCTTCGATGGTTTTATATTCCCGAATCATGCTTCATCCGCTCCCTTCTCGGCGATGGCGGTGATCTGCGCCTCCATCTCCTGCTCGATGATGTCGTAGGCGGCCTTGTACTCGTCGGCCACCACCGACTTGGCCCGGCCGATCTTCTCCCGCACGGGGACGGTGAACAGCTCGTCCAGACTGCCCCCCTTGACGGAGGCGTCCCGGCACAGGTCCTCGTAGCGGCGGATCATGGCCAGCATCCGGGCCTGACGGTCGTACTCGGAGTAGCAGTCGATATCCACGAAGGAGTTCTGCTGGAGGAAGTCCTCCCGGATCATCTTGGCGATCTCCAGGGTGATCTGGTCCTTGGCGGACAGGGAATCCTTGCCTACCAGCTGAACGATCTCGTTTAGGTTGGCCTCCTCCTGGAGGGTGGACATGGCCCACTCCCGGTTGAGCAGGAAGTCCTTGCCCAGATTCTCGTCGTACCAGGGACGCAGGGAGTCCAGATACAGGGTGTGCGAGGTCAGCCAGTTGATGGCGGGGAAGTGGCGGCGGTAGGCCAGGGAGGCGTCCAGGGCCCAGAACACCTTGACAATGCGCATGGTGGCCTGAGACACAGGCTCACTGAGGTCGCCGCCTGGAGGGGAGACCGCGCCCACGGCGGTCAGGGAACCCCGGCGGTCCTCCTCAGACCCCAGGCAGGAGACGGAGCCGGCCCGCTCGTAGAACTGGGCCAGGCGTGAGGACAGATAGGCGGGGTAGCCCTCCTCGCCGGGCATCTCCTCCAGACGGCCGGACATCTCGCGCAGGGCCTCGGCCCAGCGGGAGGTGGAGTCGGCGATGACGGCCACGGCGTAGCCCATGTCCCGGAAGTACTCGGCGATGGTGATGCCGGTGTAGATGGACGCCTCGCGGGCGGCCACGGGCATATCGGAGGTGTTGGCGATAAGCACGGTGCGCTTCATCAGCGTCTCGCCGGTGCGGGGGTCAACCAGCTCGGGGAACTCCCGGAGCACGTCTGTCATCTCGTTGCCCCGCTCGCCGCAGCCGATGTAGATGACCACATCCACGTCGGAGAACTTGGCCAGGGCATGCTGCATCACTGTCTTGCCACTTCCGAAGGGGCCGGGGATGGCTGCGGTGCCGCCCTTGGCCACGGGGAAGAAGGTGTCCACAATGCGCTGGCCGGACTGGAGAGGGATCACGGGAGGATACTTGTGCTTGTAGGGGCGGCCCACACGGACGGGCCACTTCTGCATCATGGTCAGCTCGTGCTTTTCCCCCTTGTCGTCCACCAGAACGGCGATCTTGTCCAGCACGGTGTAGGAGCCGGACTGGATCGTCTCGATGGTGCCGCTCATCTTGGGGGGAATCATGATCTTGTGGAGGATGGAGGGAGTCTCCTGGACGGTGCCGATGATGTCGCCGCCCACCACCTTGGTTCCCGGTTCGACGGCGGCGTTGAAGTCCCACTTCTTCTCCCGGTCCAGAGCGGGGACCTCCACGCCGCGGGGCAGGTTGTTGCCCTTGACCTTCTGCATGATGACCTCCAGCGGGCGCTGGATGCCGTCGTAGATGTTCTCGATCAGGCCGGGGCCCAGCTCCACGGACAGGGGGGCGCCGGTGGTGACCACGTCGGCCCCGGGGCCCAGGCCGGAGGTCTCCTCGTAGACCTGGATGGAGGCCGAGCCGCCGGTCATGGTAAGAATCTCGCCGATCAGGCGCTGCTCGCCCACACGGACCACGTCGGCCATGTTGGCCTCCTCCATGCCGGTGGCCACCACCAGCGGACCGGAGACCTTAACGATTTTTCCCATAGGCTTTGCAAACCTTCTTTCTGGGTGATTTTTCCTGTAGGGGCGGCCCCCCTGGGCCGCCCGTGGGCCGCCGAGGGCGGCGGCCCCTACACACAGATTACAGTATATCCGCTCCGACCGCCCGTTCCACGGCGGTCTTGACGTTGGCCATGCCGATGCCCAGAGAGCCCTCCTTGCCGGGGATCAGGATAATGGCTGGGGTGAGGGCGTCCTTATACCGGGCAATCTCCTGGGGGAGCTGGGCGGCCAGCTGCTCGGTCATATAGATGATGGCGTAATTTTCCTTTGCCATGCGGTGGAGCGCCTCCCGGCCCTCCTCGGGGGTGCTTGCCGGGCAGACCTCCAGCCCCAGGGCCTTGAAGCCCAGAACGCTGTCCTTGTCGCCCATGACGGCAATTTTATACATCTACCCTACCCCCTTACACATAGGTTTCCCGGAGCCGGGCGCGGATGGTGTCTCCATCCAGCCCCGCCGCCCGTCCGGCGAAGATTGCCCGGATGGCGGTGAACTCCTGCTCTTTGGCGTACAGATAGCCGATGACCGTCTCCTCCCCGAAGGGGACGCGTCGGGCGGCGGCCAGATAGGCGGTGAGGGCATTGTCGCACTCCCGCTCGAAAGCGGTAAGGGACTCCCCGCCCGGCTGGGCCAGTCTGGCCCCAAGAGCGGCGGCCTGGGCCAGGGGCCCGGACCGGAACACCTCGCCCAGGGCGTCCCCCCGGGCGGCGGCGATGGCCTGCTCGGACACATTGCCCCCGGGCAGCAGCACCTGGCGCAGGAACTCGCCCTCCCGGCCCATGCGGGCCACGCGGACAGCGGCCCGCAGGTTGGCCACGTCCACCGACAGGCGGACATAGCCCTGGAGGAAGGGACTCTCCAGCTCCTTGGCCAGCCCGGCCATCTCACTGTAGCAGGCCCTGTCCAGAATCAGGTCGGCCTGCTGGGGGTCGCCCCCGTCGGCCAGGGCGGCCCGCGCCTGCTCCATGGCCTTTTTGAAAGCCTCGGAGGTCCCGGTGAGGGCCTCCCGCTTCCAGCCGTCCCACAGGGCGGCGGGGTCGCAGCGGCCGCCGGCCAGCAGCAGCCGCTCCGGATCAACCCCCTGTACCTGGGCCTTCAGAATGGTCTTGGCGTTGTGGTAATCATACTTGATCTGAAAGACCTCCACCAGCCGGGGGTCGGGCGCGCCCTGCTCCATGTCCTTGAACACCTCGGCGCGAGCCTGGGCCAGAACGGCGTCCAGAGGTCCCTCGGCATAGCCGCACTCGGCCAGGCTCTTCATGGCCTCGCCGTCATCCCGGGCCTCGATCATCCGGTCCATCCGCTCCCGGGTGAGAAGCCTGTTCTCCATGGCCCTGATGCGGGCGGAGATAGCCAGATAGTCCGTATCTTTTTTGCGGTGGGACAAAAGTGATGCCCCCTTCCTTACGATTCAAACAGTACGTCGGCGACCTTCTTCTCCATCTGCTCCCTCTGGAGCCGCACCAGGGTCTCGAAGGCGCAGTTAATCTCCACGTCGCCGTCCACCATGATGAAACCGCCCCTGATGTCCCGGGTCTCCTCGGACAGAGTGAGCATCCCCGCGCCCGTGACCACAGCGGTGGTGTTGTGGACCAGCTTATCCACGAGGGCGCCCACTTTGCTTTTGGCAACCTCCTCGGGCAGGCTGGGAGCCCGCTCCTTCACCAGAGCCTCATTTGCGGCGATGACCACCTGCTTGCCCACGGTGTTCCGGTCCTTCTGGGAGAAGATGATCCGCTCCTTGCCGGAGGAGGACGCCTCCAGGGCCAGCTTGGTCAGCAAGGCGATGTACTCCTGCTCGGGCAAGGTACAAAGCTTCTCCAGGGCCATGTTGAAAGCCTCGCCCAGCACCTCCTGCTTAGCGGCCAGCTCCAGCTTGCGCCGCTCCATCTGGGCGGCGGACTGGAGCCGCTCCAGCCGCTCGCTGGCGGCCATGCGGCCCTTTTCCACAATCTCGTTGGCCTCCTGCTGGGCCCGATGCTCGGCATCGGCCCGGACGGCCTGCACCTTCTCGTCGGTCTCAGCCGTCAGCCTGCCAATTTCAGCCTGGGCGTCCTGGGCGATCTTGGCAGTGATTTTTTCGATTCCTTCCATAGCAGTCTCCCGCCTCAGGCGCTGATGTTAATAATCATCAGCATGGAGGCCAGCAAGGACAGAATGGCGTAGAACTCCACGGTGATGCACAGCACCATGCCCTTGGACCAGTCGTCGGGCTTCTTGGCCAGGATGTTGATGGAGCCGGCGGCCACGCGGCCCTGGGCGATGGCGGAGAACAGTCCGCCAAGCGCCATGGGCAGGCAGGCGGCGAAGTACTGGCAGCCCTGAGCCACGGTCAGCATGGGCAGAGTGCCGGACAGCAGGCCCATGCGGAACACGGCGAAGAACCACACCACCAGGCCGTACAGGCCCTGAGTGCCGGGGATGACCTGCAGGATCATAACCTTACCGAACTTACTGGGGTCCTCGCACAGCAGGCCGGTGCCGGCCTCGCCGGCGATGCCGGTGCCCTTGGCGGAGCCGATGCCGCTGAGCACGGCCGCCAGGCCTGCGCCCAGCAAGGCGATGGCCAGACCGCCGAAGGCGCCCACAAAGGAGCTTGCCGCCGCGTTCTGCTCGATCATCTGGATCATATCAGTTGCAGTGCTCATAATGTTTTTCCTCCTCTTATTTAACTACCTCGTAGTATTTGGTATTGAGATTCAGGGGGCGGAAGGGCTTTCCGCCGTCCTGATAGAACTTGCCGAAGTACTCCAGACACTGAAGTCTCAGGTCGTGGACATAGCAGCCCAGCAGGTTCAGCGCGAAGTTCAAAGCGTTGCCCGCGAAGGATATAATCAGGAAAATAAAGATGTTGCCGGGGATGGCGCCCAGGGTGTTGAACACCTGAGCGATGACCGAGCCGGCCAGCATCAGGGCCATGAGACGGGAGTAGGACAGGATGTCGCCGAAGTAGCCCGTCACATGGTTGTACAGCGAGCCAAAGATGCCGGTAATCTTGCCGAAGCCCTGGTTCTGGATGACCGGGCCGGCCACCACCATGACAAGACCGGCAATGAGCACAATCGGGGTAATCCCCAGAATCATCAGGCCCAGTCCGGCAAAGACCACCCACCAGGTGACCTCCTCAAAGACGGCGTCCAGCACCTGACCGTTTTTCAGCTTGGAAACAAAGCTGATGGCCATGCCGGTGAGGATCTGCACAAAGCCCAGGCACATGGCCCCGACGAGAATCATCATCGTGTCCTCCAGGGGGGTGAACAAGGCGGGCAGAGCAAAGTCGCCGCCGGTGGTCAGCTTGACCACCTGGGTGAGGAAATCGCCGAAAAAGCCGCCGGTGAGCGCGCCCATGATAAAGGTGGTGATACCGCACAGCACCAGCAGGCCGCACAGGTGGCCAAAGGTGCCGCCGGGCTTCTTCTTTTTCAGGATGATCCCCCCGGCCAGCATCATGAGCAAGCCGTACCCCATGTCCGCCATCATGATCCCATAGAACAGGATGAAGAAGGGGGCCATCAGGGGATTGGGGTCCAGGGTGCCGTAAGCGGGCAAGGAGTACATCTCCGTGACCATGTTCAGCGGCTTGGTCAGGGTGTTGTTTTTCAGCTGAACCGGCACCTTTTCATATTCCTCCGGGGTAGGATCGCCGACCTCACAGGCACAGGGATACCTGTCCAGCTCCTGCTTCAGGCCCGGCCAGCTCTCCTCGGGCACCCAGCCCTCCAGCAGGAAGGTCTGGGCGGTGTCCAGCAGTCTGCCCCGGGACTCCTCCCGGCTGGCATCCAGGCCTGCCAGATCGGACATCTGCCGCAGCGCGGGAGCGTTTTGTCCCATGCCGGACAGCTTCTCCTCAATGGAGGCGGCCTCCGCCTTCAGCTCCTCGGCCTCCCGGTCCAGGCGGGCCAGATTGTCCGCCGCAGCGCCCGTCCAGTCCCGGAGATTGGCCCGGGACCAGCCCAGGTTTTTCAACGTCTCCAGCACCGCTTCCGCCTGACTGGCGTGGCACACCAGGGTGCAGTAACGGGCCTCCCGGTCGGCGGATATCTCGGTGAGCTCCGCCAGCTCGCCGGCCGCCCGGACCTCCCCCTCCGCCTGATTCATGGGGAGGGCGGCGGGCAAGGTTCCCAGCTGAATGGTCACCTGATCGGTGGAGCCGGTCTCCAGGGGCATGTCCAGGCTCTTCCAGGGGAGCAGCACCGCCCGCTGGGTCTCCAGCTTGTTTTCCTCCGCCCGGATGGCTGCCAGCCGCCGGTCCAGACCGTTGACCTGCCCGGCGATATCCCGGGCCGCCCTTGCTCCGGTCTCGTCGAAGAGCTCACCCTCCCCCACGCTGGGTTTGGGGTCCAGAAAGCCCGACTTGGGCAGAGCCTTGTACCGCTTGAGCACCTCCAGCGCCCGCTCGGCCTGGCTTTTCTCCTCGTGGGCGGCGCTCAGCCCGCCCGTCTCGGAGTGGGTGAGGCAGGCCCACAGGGGGTCGTCGGGGTCGGCCTCAGGCTGTACAATCTCCACACAGCCCATGTGCTGAAGCTTGCGGAGCAGCGCCTCCCGGTCGGCCGCCATGGCCACCATGCGCAGGCGCTTCATTTTTACGATAGCCATTACCGTTCCACGACCCTTCCAACAATGAGCTGCGCGGCCTGCTCCAGCCGCCCCCGGGCCCTCTGCTTCAGCGCCTCACAGTCCTGACCGGCCTGTTCCAGCGCCTCCCGGGTAGCCTGGGCGGCCTTTTCTTCCGCCTGGGCCATCATCTGACGGGCCTCCTCTCGGGCCTTCTGTCGGGCCTGTTCCACCGTCTGCTTGGCCTCCCGCTGGACGTCGGTCAGACGCTGCTTGGCCTGAGCCGCCGCGGCTTCCCGGTCCGCCTTGGCCCTGGCCTCGGCCTGGGTCACCGTCTGGATAGCTTCCAATGCCATGTTTTCACCACCTTTTTCGGATGCAAAAATGGAGATATTTGCTACTGTATTATTGTAGTAAATTTCTTTCAAAAAATCAAGGCCTTTTTCCTCCATATTTGGTGGGCACTTCCCCTGATTTGACTGATTTTTTGGCATTTTTCCTTCTCTGTCAAAATACCGCCCGGCCGCTTTCACGGCCGGGCGGCGCTTGAATTATGATGGTTCCGCCGGGAACAGCACCGCCTGGGCCACGGGGCTGTCCTCCGCGTAGGCGGCCGTGACAGACACCAGCCGGTCCGGTCCGCCGGAAATTCCCGCCGGCTCCAGCAGGTCCTGGGGGGCGGGGGTCAGGCCGTCGTCCTCCACCCAGATTCGGGCGGCGTATTTCTCCAGAAGCTGGGGCGTCACCCCGCTGAGGCTCTCCGCTCCGGCCAGGGTGTCCCGCTCCACCCGTAGGGAAATTTTCGTGCCGTATGGCTCCGCCGCCTTCTGTATCTGGGCAAGGAGGTCCTCCAGCTCATCGTGAAACCGGGCGGGGTCGTAGCTGTCTCCTCTGTTGATGCGGTCCACCTTCCCCCGAACGGGGAAGGAAAAGTCCTCCAGCACAATCTCGTCAAAGCCCAGCCCGGCCAGCTCGCCGCACAGGCCGGCGATATAGGCCTGGGACCTGTCGTTGGCGGGGCTGAGCCACCGCAGGCCCAGCTCGTCCCGCCAGTTGCCGTTCCCCTGACGCAAGGCCATGGCGTTGTTGTAATAGGGGGCGCTGTCGTCCCGGAAGCAGCACACCCGGGCGATGGTATATACCTCCCCCTGGTTCCACTGCCGGATCGCCTCCGTGGTCTCCTGGCTGCCGTTGACCCTGGAGCGCTCGGCCGCTCCTTGCCCCGAAAGCCAGGCCAGCTTGCCGTCCTGGGTCTTTACGGCCAGAATCAGCTTGTCCGCCCCCGCCTCCTCCAGCTTGGCGGCGGCGGTACCGCTCACCACGTCGCTCACTGGGAGGGCCAAGGCAAAGCTGGCCGGCTCCTTTTCATCGGGCTGTTGGGGCTCCGAAGCGCTGCCGTCCGGGTCCACCACCACGCTGACGCTGCCCGGGTCAGGGAGGGAGGCGGAGCCGCCCGGCTCCTCAGAGGAGCCCTCCCCCCGGAGCATCTGGAGGAAGGGGGGCAGCTCCAGCTTGACCCCCTCGTCGGTGTACACCATGTATTTCTGGAGATAGAGCATCCCGGCCACCGCCAGGACCACCAGCACGCCCAGAATGATGGCGATCAGTTTTAAAACGTCTGTTGCCGTTCTGCGGCCCCGGTAGCCGCCAACGTCTTTATTGGCGCGGCCCATACTCTCACTCCCCGCATTTTGGAAAAATCTGGCTCACACAATTGTGGAAGCGATTTATTATATCAAGTTTTTATCGGTTTTACAACCGCAAATCGTCCTCTTAAATATTAAAATTCGACAAAACTTTTCTTAAATCACCATGCCCCCGTCCACATTCAGCACCTGGCCGGTGATGAAGGAGGCCCGGTCCGAGGCCAGGAAGACTACCGCCTGAGCCGCCTCCTCCGGCGCACCGATGCGGCCCAAAGGGGTCTCCTCCTTCAGGGCGGCCAGGTCCTGGGGGGTGAGATGGCCGTTCATATCGGTGGCGACCACCCCCGGGGCCACGCAGTTCACCCGGATATTGGACGGGCCCAGCTCCTTGGCCAGAGCCTTCGTCAGCCCGATCACCCCCGCCTTGGCGGCGGAGTAGGCGGCCTCGCAGGAGCCGCCGGTAAGGCCCCACATAGAGGACACCGTCACGATGGCCCCCCGCTTCTGCCGGACCAGACCGGGGATGGCGGCCTTGAGCACATAAAACATGCCGTCCAGGTCAGCCGACATCAGCCGCCGCCACTGTTCCACTTTGGTGTCGGTGAGAAGCTGCTGGGGCAAGGCAATCCCCGCGTTGCAGACCACGCAGTCCAGGCCGCCCAAAGAAAATTCCGCCTCCCGGACCAGCCCCTCCGCCTGCTCCGGGTCAGACACGTCCGCCCGGATCGGGACGGCCCGCACCTCCAGGCCGGACAGCTCCGCGGCCAGCCTCCGGGCCGCTTCCCGGCTGGAATTGTAGTTGATGGCCACGTCCCAGCCCTCCCGTGCAAACAGCCGGGCGGCCGCAGCCCCGATGCCCCGGGAGGCGCCGGTAATCAAAACACGGCCAGCCATTCAGGCAAACACCCCCTGGACCAGCACCATGTAAAATACCGTGGCGCCGAAGATGGACAGCAGGTCGTTGCCCTTCCAGATATGGAGCAGCACCGCCGCCAGCCCGGCGATGAGGGGCGGGAGCCAGCCCCCAAGGGTGGTAAACGTGACCCCCTTGAGGCAGTAGACAATGAGCATGGCAATCACCGCCGGGGGCAGGACATGGCCCAGATAAAGGACGATTTTTGGCGGATGGTCTCCCCGGTCAAAGAGAAGGAAGGGCAGCGCCCGGGTGAGGAAGGTCACCACGGACATCACGGCGATGGAGGCCAGGGTCTGTACCGGAGTCAGGGGCATGGTGTTCCCTCCTCTCTCAGATGTTTTTCCTCCAGCCGGGGCCGGAGCAGCGTCAGGGCGATCACGATGATGGCCAGGGCGGGCAGGAGCATGTCCTCCGCCCCCACCAGCAGCAGGCTGACCAGAGTGGCCGCGCCCCCCAGCAGCGCGGGGATATGACTGCCGGCGGCCCTCCACTGGCCCACGGCGATCACCAGGAACAGGGCGGTCATGGCAAAGTCCACCCCCGTGGTGTCGAAGCCCAGGGCGGAGCCCAGCAGGGAACCGATCACCGATCCCAATACCCAGTAGCTGTGATCCAGCAGGGCCACGGCAAAGAAAAAGTCGTGCTCCTCCACCCCCTTCGGGGCCTGAGCGGAGGAGAGCAGCGCATAGGTCTCGTCGGTGAGGGAAAAGATCATATAGAGCTTCCGCGCTCCCATCCCCCGGAATTTTTCCAGCATGGACAGGCCGTAGACCAGATGGCGGAAGTTGACCATCAGGGTAAGGAAGGCCACCTGGGTCAGGGGGGCCCCCACCGCCAGCAGAGACACCCCCAGATACTGTCCGGAGCCGGCGTAGATAACCACGCTCATCAGCAGAGCCCAGCCCACCCCATAGCCGATGGACTGGAGCATCAGTCCGAAGGCCATTCCGATGGCCAGGTAGCCCATGAGCACGGGCACGGTGAGGGGGAAGGCGGCGGCCAGGGTCTTTCGGTTCATAGCGGATGTACACCTCGACAAACAGTTTCCCCTTATTTTACTCGCTTTTTCCTCTCGGCGCAACCCCTCCCAGCCATCCGTTAAGAAGAAATAAAGTTTTCCGGACCATCTTGATTTTTCCATGGGGCCAATTATAATATGTATCAATATCTTCTCATTCCCGGAGGGCCTTTTTATGAACCGGCTTCTTTTTATTTACAACCCGACCTCGGGCACCGGACAGGCAAAGGGAGCGCTGTCCGCGGTTTTGGACGTGTTCACCAAGGCCGGGTGGCTCGCCACCTCCTACCCAACCCAGTGCAAGGGGGACGCCGCCCGCGTGGTCCGGGAGCTGGGGCCTCAGTTCGACCGAATCGTCTGCGCCGGCGGAGACGGCACCCTCAGCGAGGCGGCGGCTGGCCTCGCCGCCCTGAAGGACCCGCCCCCCCTGGGCTACATCCCCTTCGGCTCCACCAACGACTGCGCCACAACCTTCCGCCTGCCCCGGAAGCCCCGGGAGGCCGCCCTGGTGGCCGCCGGAACCGGCGTGCCCGTCCCCATGGACACCGGCCGGCTCAACGGAAAACCCTTTATCTATGTAGCCGCCTTCGGCGCTTTCACCAAAGTGGCCTACGACACCCCGCAGGAGCTGAAAAACACCTTTGGCCACCTGGCCTACGTCTTTGCCGGAATCGCCTCCCTGCCCACCATCGCCCCCTACCGCATGACGGTGGAGTACGACGGACAGGTCCTGGAGGATGAGTTCTTCTTCGGCATGGTGAGCAACTCCCAGTCTATCGGCGGGCTCAAGCCCCCCAAGGCGGAGCAGGTGGTGCTGGACGACGGGCTGTTTGAGGTCCTGCTGGTCAAAAAGCCCCTCAAGCTGGCCGACCTCGCCGACGGACTCCAGGCCCTGGTGAATCTGTCCCCGGCGGACCGCTCCGGGGCACTGGTTCAGCTCCAGGCCAGAAAGCTCACCTTCACCTGCGACCAGCCCGTCCCCTGGACGGTGGACGGGGAGTTCGGCGGCAGCCAGACCGTCAACCATGTGGAAAACTGTCAGAAATCATTGAAAATCATTCGCAGAGAGTAAAACGCGGCCCCGGCGTCCCAATCAGGACGCCGGGGCTTCTCTTATTCCCGGGTCAGAATCTTGCTTATGTCGATCTCCTCCGCGTCGCTCCACAGCCGTTCCAGGTCATAGAACTTCCGGGCCTCATCGGTAAAGACGTGAACCACCACCGCCGAGAAGTCCATCAGCAGCCACGCGCCGCCGCGGTGGCCCTCAATGTGGTGGACCCGCTCATCGTTTTTCTCCGCCGCCTCCTCACAGGCGTCGGACATGGCTTTGACCTGGGTGTTGGAGGTGGCGGTGCAGATAACAAAGTAATCGGCCAGGGTGGTAATCCCCTCCGTTTTCAGCACCTTGATATTGCCGCCCTTTTTGCTGTCCAGCGCTCTGGCCAGCAGGACCGCCAGTTCATAGGATTCCATCCAGTTTTCTCCTTTCTATTTTCTCACGCCACTGCCTGTTCTGGTACCGTACCCCCCTGAATATCCGGAGAGGGGTCGGGGAAAACAACGCCCGGGTCAATATCCCCGATATTTCCAGGGTCGGTGGCAGTTCCGGGATCGGTGGTGTTTCCGGGATCCGTTGTAGTGCCCGGGTCGGAAATATCGGG
>ERZ779622.804-NODE-804-length-15570-cov-5.477473_pt1 | contig 15570 bp, 15 predicted proteins | sample MGYA00514188_ERZ779622 | MGnify/ENA primary metagenome ERZ779622 (study PRJEB29562, sample SAMEA4376702) | mouse gut metagenome | isolation source: Cecum | study: EMG produced TPA metagenomics assembly of the A DSS colitis mouse model was used to assess the...
GACATGAAAAGTTTATCCCTCGTTGTGACAGCGGGGGATGAACGCCAATAGAAATAGAAACAGACAGTGGAGGGAAGTTTTAATATGGCAATAACAGCGAAACATGGTGTATTTCATATTGAGACAGCGAATACCCTTTACCAGATGAAGGTAGACGATTTCGGTGTATTGAATCATTTATGGTATGGGGGGAAAACGGACTGCGTGATGGATTATCTTCTGGATTATCCGGATGTGGGATTTTCAGGTAACATCTACGAGGCGGAAAACCGGAGAACTTATTCTCTGGATACGCTCCCGTTAGAGTACGCTTCCGGCGGCGTAGGAGATTTCCGTATTCCGGCAATCTCCGTCACCCACGAAAACGGGAGCTGCGCGCTGGACCTGCGGTTTCAGGAATATCACATTTTAAAAGGGAAATACCGGATTCCCGGACTGCCTGCGGTGTACGCGGCGGACGATAAGGCGGAGACGCTTGAAATTGTTTTGAAAGATACGGCGACGGACGTGAGGGTGATCTTAAAGTACGGCGTGCTGGAGGAGGAAGACGTCATCACGAGAAGCGTCGTCGTGCAAAATCAGGGTAAGACTCCTGTGATCTTAAACAGGGTGCACAGCCTGTGCATGGATATTCCTTACGGGGAGTGGGAGTGGATCCATTTCCACGGCAGACACACAAAGGAGAGACAGACAGAGCGGGCGGCGCTTGTCCACGGCATCCAGGAGAGCAGCAGCGGAAGGGGCATGTCCAGTCACCAGCAGAATCCGACGGTACTCCTGTGTGAAAAGGGCGCATCGGAAAAGTTCGGATTTTGTGTGGGGGCGGCGCTGATGTACAGCGGTGGCTTCCAGACGCAGATAGAGAGAGATCAGCTCGATCAGGTGAGACTTGTTATGGGGATCCAACCGGATACTTTTGCGTGGCACCTCGAAGGGGGAGACAGTTTTTACGCGCCGGAGGTGATCCTGTCGTGCTCGGAAAAAGGGTTTGCGGAATTGTCCCACCGCTTCCATCATGTGATCCGCAACAATGTATGCAGGGGCAAATATAAGCTTTCCGAGAGGCCCGTGCTGATCAACAACTGGGAGGCGACCTATTTTGACTTTAATGATACAAAGATAGAAGAGATAGCAAAACAGGCGTCGGAGCTCGGCATCGATATGATGGTGCTGGATGACGGATGGTTTGGAAAGCGGGATTCGGATATATCGGGGCTGGGCGACTGGGTCGTCAATGAGAAAAAGCTGCAGGGCGGTTTAAGCAAGCTGATCGGGAGGATCAACGGCCTCGGAATGAAGTTCGGCATCTGGATGGAACCGGAGATGGTCTCCGAGGACAGTGAACTGTTCCGCACTCATCCCGAGTGGGCGATCCGCATACCGGGCAGAAATCCCATGCGGAGCAGGTACCAGCTTGCTCTGGATATGGCAAATCCCCAGGTGATCGAGTATATTTATCAGGTAATCAGCAAGATCCTGCGGGAGAATAATATTGAGTATGTCAAGTGGGATGTCAACAGGAGTATCTGTGACTGGTATACTCTCACGCTCCCTGAAAAACGTCAGCTGGAGCTGCCTCACCGATACATACTGGGGCTCTATGCGCTGCTGGAGCGGCTGACCGGAGAGTTTTCGGATGTCCTGTTTGAGGGCTGCTGCGGAGGAGGCGGAAGGTTCGATGCGGGGATGCTCTATTACTGCCCGCAGATATGGTGCAGCGACGATACGGACGCCCATGAGAGGACGGTGATCCAGTATGGCACAAGCTTCTTCTATCCGATCTCTACGGTAGGCTCCCATGTCTCGGCAGTGCCGAACCATCAGACAGGCAGGGTGACTTCCATCCGTACGAGAGGTACGGTGGCGATGGCGGGCAGCTTTGGCTATGAACTGGATTTAAATAAGCTGAATGAAGAAGAGAAGAAAGAAGTTACCGAACAGGTGAAAACCTATAAGAAGTATCAGAAGCTGATCTATAACGGTCTTTATTACAGGCTGTGCGAGCCTGGGCGGGACAGTTTGTCGGCGTGGGAGTTTGTGGCGGAAGACGGATCAGAAGCGCTGGTACAGGGTGTGGTCTATCGGGCGGAGCCCAACGCGTTGCGAAAAAGGATCCGGCTTACCGGCCTTTTGGAGAATGAAAAATATCGGGTGGAAGGGGAAGAAGAGATATACTCGGGAACGGCGCTTATGACGGGAGGCATTCTGCTCCCCGAGATCAAGGGCGATGATGTCTCCGTACAGATCCATTTAAAGAGGTTATCCACTTTATAACTTTTATCCTTATACAAATGCCGGGAAACTGGCGGGCAGACAGACTCTTAACAGGGTCTGTCTGTTTTTTATTCTATAGGAAAGTGCGGCTGGTTGATTGGGGGGATGGTTTGTGGTAGAATGGCGTATAAGTATTCGGAAAGGGATATGTATCGATGAGTGGAATGTTCTGATGCGTGACGAAGCTGCGAATGGGGCGGTACAGGAAGATATGAAGGCGAGACTGACGGAGTTGAATGAAAATGAGATATTGCTTTATCTTGGCTACCGGGGACAGGAGTATCCTGCAGAGATACGGAAGCAGATAGAACGCTGCGAACGGGAAGTGGTCACGGCGGCGCAGCCGCGGCTTGTCTGGAGACGTTTGCCTGTGGACGGAGAGCTTTTTTCTGCGCTGCATCTGGAGGGAAAGGATATCCGGGAGCTTCTCGAGGGGTGTTCGGAGGCGGTGCTGATGGCGGTGACATTGGGACAGGGGATCGAACGGCTTCTCGCAAAGAGCAGCGTGAGCAATATGGCGGACGCGGTGATTATGGACGCCTGCGCCAGCACGGCGATTGAAAATGTGGCGGACAATTTTGAGTTTGACCTGCGCGGAGAGGTTGAGGAAGAGGGGAAATATCTGACAGACCGGTTCAGTCCGGGTTACGGGGATCTGCCACTTTTCTCACAGAGACAGCTGTGCGCGGCGTTAGATACGGGGCGGAAGATAGGGCTTTTGCTGAGCCCGTCTCTGTTGATGATACCGGGAAAGTCGGTGACCGCCATTCTGGGCATCTCCGATGAGCCGAAGGCGCTGCGTAAGAGAGGGTGTGAGAGCTGCAGTTTGTTTCGGAGTTGTATGTATCGGAAGGAAGGGAAGAGTTGTCAGTAGTTTTTTGTTGTCTATGCCATATTTCTGCGTCAATTTTTTGTTGACGTCGAGTAAAATTACCTGCTATAATAGTAACACATATCTGGGGAATATCTGATAGAATTTCTAAACCGTTTCGGTTGACGATCCCTGTTTATGAGATATGGAAGCGGAGACTTCCACGGAAGGAGAACCTTCCAAATAAATATGGCGGATCGCAGAGAATGAAGGTACAGAGAGTTCTATTTATAGTTGTCATACAGGCTCTTCTTTCCGCCACATACGAAAGGAGAACTGTATGAAAGAAAAAGAGACTGAAGAAAAGAAGAAAGCTGCCAGAAAACGGCTGGCGGAGATGAACCTGCTGGATGATTTTCTGTTCGGGACAATGGTGAGTTACCCGGAGATTCGGGAGCAGTTTGTGAAGGAACTGCTACGGATCATATTCGGCAGGAACTTTAAGAATCTGTCCGTCACTGCACAGAAAGTGCTCTACGGGGCGGACACAGATCTGCACGGTGCAAGGTTGGATGTGTGTCTGGAACCGGAGGTGGAGGAAGGTGACGGGGAGGATGTCACGGTCTATGATATTGAACCGGACCAGACGGAAGGCAATGCAGACAGAAAAGCACTGCCCCGCAGGATACGCTTTTATCACGGAAAGCTCGCGGCGAGGAGCCTCGAATCAGGGGTGGCCTACGACAAATTGAGAAATGTAGTGATTATTATGATTGTACCCTATGATCCCTTTGGTTTGGGCCGCATGGTGTATACGATAAAGAATTACTGCGTGGAAGAACCGGATATGTCTTATGAGGACGGGGCGGGGACATTGTTCTTGTACACGAAGGGAACAAAGGGAGTGCCGAGCGAGGCGTTGAGACAGCTTTTGCACTATATGGAAGCGACAACCTATGAGAATGCAGTGAATGAGGATTTGCGAAAGCTGCATAAGATGGTAGTGAAGGTAAAAAAGGATCCGGAGGTGACGGTAAGGTATATGATCACATATTTGAGGGAGATGGAGAGACTGAATAAGGCAACCAAGAAGGCGATGGAAGCCGGAATGGAAGCCGGGAGAGCTGCCGGAGAACTGTACCAGTTAGTCTCTCTTGTCTGCAGGAAAAGAAAAAGGCAGAAATCTCTGGAGGAAATCGTAGAAGATCTGGAGGAAGAGATCTCTGTAATTGAGCCGATCTATCGCGCAGCGGAAAAGTTTGCACCGGAGTATGATCAGGATATGGTTTTTGAACAGATAAGGGAAGACAGTAAACAGGAGAGATCATGATGGACAGAATGATAATACTGGACGGCGGAATGGGCACCATGTTGCAGGCGGCGGGTATGGGGCTGGGAGAGAGACCGGATGTTTTCGGCGTGAAGCATCCGGATGTGGTGGAGCGGATCCAGCACAGCTATGTGGAGGCGGGAGCTCAGGTGTTGTACGCCAACACGTTTGGCACCAATGCCCATAAGCTGGCGGGGACAGGCTGTACGGTGGAGGAGGTCATCTCCGCTAATATTGCCATCGCGAAGCGCGCAGCGGCAGGGAAGGCAAAGGTAGCGCTTGATGTGGGGCCGATCGGGGAGCTGCTTGAACCTCTCGGGATGCTTTCGTTTGAAAAGGCATATGAGATCTATGCAGAGGTTGTGAGAAAGGGCGCGGCCTGCGGTGCGGATCTGATCATATTCGAGACGATGACCGATCTGTATGAGGTGAAGGCGGCGGTTCTGGCGGCGTAGGAGAATAGTGATCTGCCGGTCTGGACGACCATGAGCTTTGAGGCTTCCGGGCGCACCTTTACCGGGACCACGGTGGCGGCGATGGCACTGACGCTGGCGGGGCTTTCCGTAGATGCGATGGGCATCAACTGTTCTCTCGGACCAGAAGAGATTGTACCTCTGGTGAGAGAACTGAGGAGTTGGACGGATCTGCCGATCATTGTGAAGCCAAACGCCGGGCTGCCGGATCCGGCGACGGGGAAGTACAGCATGGGTCCGGAGGAATTCGGGAAAGCTATGGCAGTGTTCCCGGGGCTGGGGGCTTCGATCTTCGGCGGCTGCTGTGGAACGAATCCTGATTTTATCAGGGCGCTGGTGGATTGTCTGGCGAAGGAAGAGCGAATGGAAGAAGATGAGACCGAACATACGGCAGTTGATGGGTTCAGTCTTCGACGCGGCGTCTGTTCAGCGGGGCAGGTTGCGGAGTTTGGAGACATTCAGGGTTCCGGGCGGATCCTTGTGATCGGGGAGCGAATCAATCCGACCGGAAAAAAGCGGTTCCAGCAGGCACTGCGCGAAGGGGATATGAACTATATCATGGAACGCGCCATCGAGCAGGCGGATGCCGGGGCCGATATTCTGGATATCAACGTAGGGCTGCCGGGGATCGAAGAGGCGGAGATGATGACCAGAGTGGTCAAGGCAGTGCAGAGCGTGGTGTCTCTGCCGCTGCAGATTGATTCCTCCGATCCGGAGGCGATCGAGGCGGGACTTCGGGCCTGTAGCGGAAGGGCTATCGTCAACTCCGTGAACGGGGAGCCGGAAGTGCTGGAGAAAGTGCTGCCGATCGTGAAAAAGTATGGTGCGGCGGTGGTAGGGCTGACGATGGACAAGAACGGCATCCCGGAGACTGCGGAGGCCAGGATCGAGATCGCGAAGCGTATTGTGAAAGCGGCGGAGGGTTTCGGGATCCCTGGGGAGGATGTGCTGATCGATGCTCTCACCCTGACCATATCCGCCCAGCAGAGGCAGGCGGCGGAGACCTTGAGAGCAGTGCGCTATATCCATGAAGAGATGGGATTGCACTGTGTGCTTGGCGTCAGCAATATCTCCTTCGGACTGCCGGAGCGGATCCGCATCACGGCGGGTTTTCTGGCACAGGCGATGTGTTGCGGGCTGGACTTTCCGATCGTCAATCCGAATCAGAAGGAGATCATGGATGTGATCTTTTCTCACCGTGCTCTGTCAGGTGAAGATGCGGACTGCGCGGCGTATATCGAGCGGTTTGCGGGCGAAGCTTCGGCGAAGGCGGTGCCGGTTCCTGCAATGTCAGCAGAGATGACGATAGAAACGGCGGTTTTAAAAGGGCTGAAACAGGAAGTGGCGAATTTGACGGAGAAGTATCTGGAAACCATGTCCGAGTTGGATATGATTAATCAGAAACTGATACCGGCGTTGGATGTCGTGGGAGAAAAATATGAGAAGCAGCAGATTTTCCTGCCGCAGCTGATCAATGCGGCGAACGCCGCCTGTGCGGGCTTTGATCTGATCAAGACAAGAATCGCCGGCAGAGGCGGGGAAAACCTCTCCAAAGGAAAAATCGTTATGGCGACGGTGGAGGGGGATATTCACGATATCGGAAAAAATATTGTCCGCGTTGTGTTGGAAAACTATGGCTATCAGGTGATTGATCTGGGGCGCGATGTTCCGGTGGAGACTGTGGTTGCGGCGGTTATCAGGGAGAATGTCTCCCTGATAGGGCTTTCCGCGTTGATGACGACGACTGTTTCCTCTATGCGGAAGACCATCGTTGCCCTGCGCGAGAGCGGCCATCCCTGCAAAATTTTCGTGGGCGGAGCCGTGCTGACGGAGAGCTACGCGATGGAGATCGGTGCGGACTATTACGCGAAGGATGCGAAGGCGTCGGTGGATATAGCCAGGGAAGTGTTATAATAGTCTGCGGCTGATATTTTTATTGAGTCAGTACGTTGAAAAAAATGGAACGGAGTTATGCCGTGGTCATCTTAAATATGATGGATTTCCACATGCCCGAAGGAGACTGATCCCTCCAGAAACAGAGAGTTTCCACCGTTTGGATTGCCGAAGCCCGATTCCTCTATACTGCCGAAGGAGCGCTGGACGTTGATCACTACGTTCCAGCCGGCGGGGACGAAGAGTTCCATATTGCCGAAGGAGCAGTCCACAAAGATGTCCGCCCGGTTGTTTTTCAGCGAGGCATCGTTGAAATATACCTCCAGATTCCCGAAAGAGCTCTCCAGAAAGATCCGGCTGATATCGCGGCCGGTGATATATTTTACGGAATAGCCGAAGGAGGAGCTGCAACGGATATCCTCGCCGCTCACAAATTCCTGCGCGTTTTGACCGGGATGGCCGGCCTTCGGGGGATAAGGAGGAGTCTGGTGATTTTTGTATTTTAAGCGCCTGGGAAAAATGATGTTCAGACCGATGGTGCCGAGCAGAGCCGCGCCAAGAACGGGCCAGGGGGTGATCGCCTCCAGACGGAGTATCTCATCGTTCAGGATGACGAGGCCTGCCAGTGAAAACAGGATCTCCCCGAAGGATCTGTTCAGGATGCCGTCCGCAAAAAGCCCGATCAGAACGATGGAGAAAAAGATGGACCAGAAGTTAAGGTCCTCCAGGTATCCCAATCTGCCGAGCAGCAGGGCCGCCGCTCCGAGCAGGAACAAAACGCCCCAGAATATTTTTTTGAACTGTTTTCTTTTCATGTCTGTTTGCCTCCGCTAGCTTTTATGTGCAGGAGAAGGTGGTTCTTCTCTGCATGACTTAAACTTCCTCTCATGAAGGCGCTCCACTAGCGCTTTGTAGTACGCCCGGCTCACCAGCGCCCGCTTATTGCTTCCGCTGAATTCCACGATGCTTGAGGCGGAGAGGTTTCTGGTGATGGAGTAGATGTAGTCCAGATTTACGATGGAAGATTTGGATATCCTCATAAAACCGCCGGGCAGCAGATCTTCCAGTTCGTAGAGTTTGTAGGGGCAGACAAAAATTCTGTCCGCGGTATGGGCCCGCACTTCCCGCCCTTCCGTTTCAAAGAAATAGATCTCATTTACGGGAATATAGTAGTCTGTCTCACCGTTTCGCAGCGGCAGATGGCGGTTTGCATTGTTCTGCCCGGCTATGTAGTTTTGAAGACTGACGATCTCGTCGTTCAGATGGGCACATCGGATGACGACTTCATCTTCCGGCAGTCCATCTTCTATTTCTATCTTCACTTTCATCGCGATTCCCCGGTTTTTTCTGGTCTACCATTTCAGTATAGCGAAAATAGGAGAACTGTAAACAGCTTTTGCACAAGAGGTTGAAAAAGGGGCGTAACAGGAAAAAAATAGTCATGACCGTATGACGCTTTTTCTCAACCCGGACGAACCGTCTTCATTTTTTCTCGTATGTTTCTGTACTGCTCGGGAAATTCATCGGGAGACAGGGAGCGGACCCTTTCCTCCGTGCCGTCCTGTATCGCCTGCTCATAGTACCAGCATTTGAACTCTAAGATATCAAGAGTTTGCCGCATATCATTCATCTGTTTTTTGACAGCGTCCCGTCTTGCCTGAAACAGCGCGAGCCGTTTTGCGGGAGAGTCTTTGTCCCCCTGCATTGCCATGGCTGTGAACTTCCGGATTTCTCTGATGGACAGTCCGGATTGCTTCAGGCATTCGACGGCTTTAAGCCACTCGTGGTCCTTGTCCGTAAACATGCGGATGCCGCCGCTTGAGCGTTCCACAAAAGAGAGAAGCTCTTCCTTATCGTAATAGCGGAGCGTAGAGGGGGGATGTTCAGTATCTTTGCCATTTCACCGACTGTGTACAACATGATAAATCTCCTGTAAAAATGAAAAAAGTCTTGACTTAAAGTATACTTTAAGTTGTATGATTAAACTTATTATAAGAAGTTTAATACAAAAAGCCAATGAAAACGAACAGGAGGATTTTAGTAATGAGCAAAGCTTCGGTAGTGTATTTCACTGCAAGTGGAGTGACCGCGAAGATGGCGGAGAGGCTGGCGGAGGAGACCGGAGCCGTGTTATTTGAAATAGAACCGGAGACACCGTATACGGAGGGGGATCTCGACAGGAGGGATAAGGCGAGCAGGAGTTCTGTCGAAATGAACGACAGGGAGAGCCGACCGGCGATCCGTTCCAGAGTGGAGGATACGGACCAGTATGATGTGGTATTTGTGGGATTTCCCGTTTGGTGGTACAGGGAGTCTTCTATAATAGATACCTTTATGGAAGCCTATAATTTCAGAGGAAAGACAGTGGTTCCGTTTGTCACATCCGGCGGAAGCCAGTTGGGGGATTCCGCTAAAAATATGCAGGCTTTGGCACCCGGGGCGGAGGTGATGGCCGGAAAACGATTTTCAGCGGATGTGTCCGGAAAGGAGCTTGCCGCCTGGGCTTTAGAGTGGATATAGAGAAAAGAAATAAAATCGACATTGCCTTTTTCTGCCTGTGAGTATAAAATAGAGTGGATACGGCAGAGAAAGGAGCGGTATGTCTTGAAAAAGGAATACCTGATCACAGAAAAGCCCTGGAAAGCGCTTCTTCTGTTTGCGATGCCGATGATCATCGGCAATTTGTTTCAGCAGTTTTATACCATGGTGGACTCTATCGTGGTGGGGCGTTTTGTCAGCGAGAATGCGCTGGCGGCGGTAGGGGCGTCCTACGCCCTGACGACAGTGTTCATTTCGATAGCCATCGGCGGCGGCGTGGGAGCATCGGTGATCACAAGCCGCTATTTTGGCGCGAGAGATTACCGGAAGATGAAGCTGTCCATCCGCACGGCGTTGACAGTCTTTCTCGTGACAAGCCTTGTGCTGGGCGGCATCGGGCTTTTGCTCGGAAAGCAGATCATGATGGCACTCAACACGCCTGCCGACGTGCTGGGGGACGCCACGGTCTATCTGAATATCTATTTTCTGGGACTTCCGTTTCTGTTTATGTATAATATTTTATCCGCCATGTTCAACGCGCTGGGGAAGTCCCAGATACCGTTATATGTGTTTATCTTCTCCTCGTTATTCAACATCGCGGTGGATATCTTCTTTGTGAAAGAATTGACGATGGGTGTTGCCGGTGTGGCGTGGGCGACACTGATCGCGCAGGGCATCTCAGCGGTGTGTTCCTTTATGATACTGCTTAAGGAGCTGAGAGGCTACAGGGTGGAGGAGAGGCTGCCGTTGTTTGACAAGACAGAGTGCATCAGCATGGCCCGGGTGGCGCTCCCGTCCATTTTACAGCAGTCCACGATCTCCATCGGGATGATGTTGGTGCAGTCGGTGGTCAACAGCTTCGGCGCGCAGGTACTGGCGGGATTTTCCGCCACGATGCGGGTGGAGAGTATCTGTATTGTGCCGATGTCGGCGATGGGAAATGTGATGAGTTCTTATACGGCGCAGAATATCGGGGCGGGAAAACTTGATCGGGTGAGACAGGGATACCGCACAGGTTACGGGATCGTGGCAGGTTTCGCGGTGATCCTGTGTCTGATCGTGGAATTGACCTACCGGCCGTTAGTGCTGCTGTTTCTGGGGGAGGATGCCTCTGCCGCGGCATATCAGACCGGGGCGGGTTATCTGCAGTTTATCGGCTGGTTCTTTGTGTTTATCGGGATGAAGATGATCACGGACGGCTTGCTGCGCGGTGCCGGTGATATGGTGATGTTCACGGTGGCAAACATGGTGAATCTGGGGATCCGGGTGTTTGCGTCCATGCTCTTTGCACCGCGATTCGGTGTGGAGGTTGTCTGGATCGTGGTGCCCATCGGATGGATCGCGAATTATCTGATTTCTTTCGCGGAATACCGCACGGGGAAATGGGTGAGACAATGAGTGCAGAAGAACAAAGAGGAAACGGATTCTGGTATAAAAAGGGACTGCGGGACGGGATCCCGATCGCCATGGGATATTTTGCGGTGGCGTTTACTCTGGGGATCACGGCGAAAAATATAGGGATGACGCCGGTGCAGGCGGCGGTCTCGTCCATGCTGCTGCACGCTTCGGCGGGGCAGTACGCGGCGATGACGGTGATCGCCTCCGGGACGGGCTATCTGGAGATGGTCATGACGACGCTGATCGTCAATCTGCGGTATCTGCTGATGTCCTGCGCACTGTCCCAAAAAGCCGGACCGGAGATGAAGATGGGACACCGGATGGCAGTCTCCCACTATATTACGGACGAGATATTCGGCATCGCTTCGGCGGTGGAGGGAAAGCTGAATCCCTTTTATAATTATGGCGCCGCGTCTGTGGCGGGCCCCGGGTGGACCGCAGGGACTTTTCTGGGAGCCCTGCTCGGGACAGCTCTGCCGGATCGGATCGGGCGCTCGCTCGGCGTGGCACTGTACGGGATGTTTATGGCAATCATCATTCCCCCGGCGAAAAAGAGCAGGATCATCTTCGGCATCGTCGCAGCCTCCATGCTGGCAAGTTATCTGTTTTCGGTTCTGCCGGTGGCAAAGGAAATCTCGGAGGGCTTTAAGATCATTATACTGACGGTCGTGATCGCGGGTTTTGCGGCGTGGAAGTTCCCAGTACACGAAAAGGCGGAGACAGAGGAGGAAGGAGGAGAGCAATGACACAGAATGTATATCTGTATTTGATTGTGGCGGCGGTTACCCTGTATGTGATAAGAGCTCTGCCCATGACGCTCATACGGAAGGATATCAAAAGTCCGTTCATCCGTTCTTTTTTATATTATGTGCCCTATGTGACGCTGGCGGTCATGACATTTCCCGCCATTTTGAGCGCCACGGGCAGCAGGATCTCGGCGTGGGCAGGCTTTGCGGCGGCACTTTTGACCGCCTATGTGGACGGTAATCTGTTCCGGGTGGCAATCGGGGCGTGTCTGGTAGTATATGCGGCGGAATTTTATATATAGGGATGTGAGCATATTATAATCAGGATTGATCAGAACAGGAGGAACGATATGGAAGAGCTTGAGCAGGCCAGAAGCATTGTATTGAAGGCCGGAATTTTTTTAAAGAACCGGGAGGCGGCCGGACATATTACGGTGAAAGGCGCATCGGACTATGTGACGGAAGTGGATAGGAAGGTACAGGATTTTATCCAGAAGGAGCTGGGAGAAAAATATCCCGAAATACAGTTTCTGGGGGAGGAGAAGAGCAACGAAGAGGTAGATCTTTCCGGTCTGGTGTGGGTGCTGGATCCGGTGGATGGTACGACGAACCTGATCCACGATTACAGGAGGAGCAGCATATCTCTGGCGCTGATGGAAAACGGACAGACCCTGCTCGGTGTGGTCTATCAGCCCTACACAGATGAGATGTTCTGGGCGGAAAAGGGAAAAGGAGCCTGTCTGAACGGGAGAAGGATCCATGTCAGCAGAGCGGAGACGATGGAAGAATGCATGTTTGCTTTCGGGACGGCCCCTTATGACAAGGAAAAGTTCGGGGAGGAGAGTTTTCGGAAGATATACAGAGTATTCATGGATTCCCAGGACATTCGCAGGAGCGGTTCCGCGGCGATAGACATGGCGGAGACCGCGGCGGGCAGGATCGACGGTTTTTTTGAGAGGAAGCTCAGCATCTGGGATTACGCGGCGGGAAGGCTCCTGGTGGCGGAAGCAGGTGGAAAGGCGACCGATTTTGAGGGCATAGAGCTGGGATGTGCGATGAAGAGCAGCGTGGTCTGTGGAAATCCGGCGATCCATGCGCTTTTGGTTCAGAAATATCTGAAATAGACGGTATGACTTTTTGGAAAATGTGCCATACTGGATATAAGATTACTGGAAGGAGAAGTTTATGAAGAATAAAGTTCATTATGTGGACAGCCGAAAAGTGGCAGTGATCGGCTGCGGATTTGTGGGTTCAACGATAGCGTTCGCACTGATGCAGAGCGGTCTGTTCTCGGAGATGGTGTTGATCGATGTGGACATGAAAAAAGCGGAAGGGGAGGCAATGGATATCGGCCATGGCATTTCCTTTGCCCGTCCTATGAAAATATGGGCAGGCGTATATGAAGATATTGCGGATGCGGCTATTGTCATTGTCACGGCCGGTGCTAATCAGAAACCCGGGGAGACGAGGCTTGATCTGGTGCACAAGAATATAGGCATCTTGAGAAGTATTATGCCGGAAGTGACAAAATATAATAAGACCGGAATTATTATGATCGTATCCAATCCGGTGGATATATTGACCTATGCGGCGTTAAAGGTCAGCGGATTGCCGGAGAACCGGGTGATTGGTTCGGGGACGGTGTTGGATACGGCGAGATTAAAGTACGAAATAGGCGAATTTCTGGAGGTGGACAGCAGAGGCGTTCATGCCTTTATTGTGGGAGAACACGGCGACAGTGAGATCGCTGCCTGGAGCAGCGCCAATGTTTCCGGAGTGCCTCTGAAAGAGTTCTGTAAGATCAGAAATGATATTGACAGCAATAAAGAGCTGAAAGAGGCCATGGAGGAAATAGCGGAGCGTGTAAAGAACAGTGCTTATGAGATCATTGAGCGCAAACAGGCGACTTATTACGGCATCGCCATGGCGGTGAAGCGGATCTGCGAAGCGATCGTGCGGGATGAGAAATCGGTGCTGCCGATCTCCAGTATGATGCATGGGGAGTACGGGCTGACGGATGTGGTGCTGAGTATGCCGGCTATCGTCGGCGAAGACGGCGTGGAGCACGTGGTCCCGGTTTCGCTGGATGAGGAGGAGCAGAAGCGCCTCTGGAATTCCGCTAAGGTGTTGAAGGAAATACAGAAGCAGGAAGGATTTTAAGGGACTTCCCTGTGTTTCGGAAAAAGATTCAGATAGATTCTTATTACAGATCAGAGGACAAATCGGCAGTACGCTGATTGGATGGAGACATTATGATAAGTCAGGCGTTGAGAGAGGCAAGAGAATTCGAGGAAGAATCGGAAAAACGGATACGGGAGACGGAGCGGCCGTCATTTCATTTGACGGCGCGGACCGGGTGGATGAATGACCCCAACGGATTTTCCTGTTATAAAGGGCAGTATCATCTGTTTTACCAGTACAACCCCTATGACACCTGCTGGGGATCGATGCACTGGGGACATGCGGTGAGCAGGGATATGCTTCACTGGGAGTATCTTCCGGCGGCGCTTGCGCCGGATGAGCTTTACGATAAAGACGGATGCTTTTCCGGCAGCGCAATAGAACTGCCGGACGGAAGGCATCTTTTGATGTACACCGGTGTTGTCAGGGAAAAGCAGGAGAACGGCGGTATCTGTGAGGTACAGACACAGTGCCTTGCGATGGGGAACGGAACAGACTATGAGAAATATGAGAACAATCCGGTGTTGGATGAGAGGGATATTCCGGAGGGCAGCAGCAGATTTGATTTTCGGGATCCCAAGGTGTGGCGAAAGAAAGATGGTACATACCGCGCGCTGATCGGAAGCCGTCCGGCGGACGGCAGCGGTCAGGTTCTGCTCTACGCCAGCGAGGATGGTCTTTGCTGGCAGTATAGGAAGGTGTTTGCGGCGAACAACGACCGATTTGGAAAAATGTGGGAATGTCCGGACTTTTTTGTGTTGGACGGAAAGGGCGTTCTGATCGTTTCGCCCCAGGATATGTTGCCGAGGGAACTGGAGTATCACAATGGAAATGGGACGGTATGCCTGATTGGGGAGTACGACGAGGAGACAGATACCTTCACGGAGCAGTATGACCAGGCCGTAGATTACGGGATCGATTTCTATGCGCCCCAGACGATTCTGACGCCGGACGGGCGGAGGGTGCTGATCGGCTGGATGCAGAACTGGGAGACCTGTGCAGTGCGTACCCCGGAGGATAAATGGTTCGGTCATATGAGTCTGCCCAGAGAGCTGTCCATAAGGGACGGCAGACTGTATCAGAACCCCATCAGAGAGTTGGAGGAGAGAAGAAGAGACAGAGTGGAATACAGAGGAGTCCTGGTGAGGGATGCGATCAGCCTGGAGGGAATCCGGGGGAGAAGGGCGGATATCGAGCTTGCCGTGTGCTCCGCCGATGAACAGAAGCTGTACCGGAAATTCGCAGTTCGGTTTGCCCAGAATGCCCGGTATCAGACTTCGGTGAGTTTCGAGCCTCTGGAGGGTATTCTGAAGATCGACCGGATGTTTTCAGGTTCCAGAAAGGCGGTGGTCCACCAGAGAAGAAGCAGGATAAACAGCAAGGATGGGCATCTGAAGCTGCGGATGATCCTGGACCGGTTCAGTGTGGAGGTCTTTATCAATGACGGGGAACAGGTCATGAGTGCCACGATACAGACCGTGCCGGAGGCGGACGGGATATCGTTTTTTGCCGATGGGGAAGTGAAAATGGATATTGTAAAATTTGCGCTGGAGTGATCCGGCGCTTTTTCAGATTGTGAATGGGGGCGGCGTTTAAGGCGATAGAAAACTAAAGAAGTTGTGTTTTTTATAAGTATTGTCTATAATATATATCGAGGACAGTGAACGGAAAGGACAATATATATGGAAAACAGAACAAAACAGTATTTGCTGGTGACAGCCGCGGGGGTTGCCCTGTTTGCCGCGCTGATGAATTTTTCGGTTGTGTTGAGGGCTCTGGGAGGGATGTTTGAGCTTGGGCTTCCGATCCTTGCGGGCAGTATTCTGGCGCTGTTTATCAACGTACCGATGAACGGAATTGAGAAGCGGCTCAGAAGGCTCGGCGGGAAGATGAAGAACAGGCCCTCGGACAAGATGATCCATATGG
>ERZ779622.805-NODE-805-length-15565-cov-6.857705_pt1 | contig 15565 bp, 15 predicted proteins | sample MGYA00514188_ERZ779622 | MGnify/ENA primary metagenome ERZ779622 (study PRJEB29562, sample SAMEA4376702) | mouse gut metagenome | isolation source: Cecum | study: EMG produced TPA metagenomics assembly of the A DSS colitis mouse model was used to assess the...
ACTAACTCCTTAACCCCCCGCCCCGGGGCGGGGGGGGGGGCCGCCCCCCCGCGCCCCACAGCCTTAGAATCCCGGATTTCTAGAATGGAGGAAAGGAAATGGTGGACGCTATGACAGACAAGCAATTCAAGACCATTTTAGAGATGGTAGATATGATTCTGGACGGCTGCAAGGATTTGGAGGAAGCAAAACAAAAGGTGCAAAAGCTTATTGATAACCAGTAAGGGAAAAAAGAGGAATAACAAAACAGCGTTATAAAGGGGAAAAGCTATGTCGAGGGACGTATATGAATCGCCTTTATCCGCAAGATACGCGGGGAAGGAAATGAAATACCTGTTTTCGCCGGACATGAAATTCCGCACCTGGCGCAGGCTGTGGATTGCCCTGGCGGAGGCGGAAATGGAGCTGGGCCTGCCCGTTACCCAGGAGCAGGTGGACGAGCTGAAAAGCCATGCGGAGGACATCAACTACGAGGTGGCACAAGCCCGGGAAAAAGAGGTGCGCCATGACGTGATGAGCCATGTGTACGCCTATGGGCAGCAGTGCCCGAAAGCGGCGGGCATTATCCATCTGGGGGCAACCTCCTGTTATGTGGGAGACAACACCGACATCATTGTGATGACGCAGGCCCTGGAGCTGGTGCGGGACAAGCTGGTGGGCGTGCTGCGGGTGCTGGGGAAATTTGCGGCGGAATATAAAGATTTGCCCACCTTGGCTTTCACCCACTTCCAGCCTGCCCAGCCCACCACTGTGGGCAAGCGGGCCACTTTGTGGATGCAGGATCTGCTGATGGATCTGGAGGATGTGGAGTATCAGCTTTCTAAGGCAAAGCTGCTGGGCAGCAAGGGCACCACAGGCACCCAGGCAAGCTTTTTAGAACTTTTTGAGGGGGATCATGAAAAGGTAAAGGAGCTTGACAGGAAAATTGCGGAGAAGCTGGGATATCAGGCCTGCTTCCCGGTTTCCGGGCAGACCTACTCCCGGAAGCTGGACAGCCAGATGCTCGCCGTTCTCTCCGGCATTGCCCAGAGCGCGGCGAAATTCTCCAACGACATCCGGCTTTTGCAGCACCTAAAGGAAGTGGAGGAGCCCTTTGAAAAAGGGCAGATAGGCTCCAGCGCCATGGCCTATAAGCGCAACCCCATGCGCAGCGAGCGTATTGCGTCCCTGGCCCGGTATGTGATAGCCGACGCGGTGAACCCGGCCATGACCATGGCGGCCCAGTGGTTCGAGCGCACTTTGGACGATTCCGCCAACAAGCGCATCAGCGTGCCCGAAGCCTTCCTGGCTGTGGACGGCATCCTGAACCTGTATGGCAATGTGGCGGACGGCCTGGTGGTGTATCCCAAGGTGATTGAGCAGCACATGCTGCGGGAGCTGCCCTTTATGGCTACGGAGAATATTATGATGGACGCGGTAAAGCGGGGGGGCAACCGGCAGGAGCTGCACGAGCGCATCCGGATACACTCCATGGAGGCGGCCAAGGTGGTGAAGGAGCAGGGAGGCGAAAATGATTTGCTGGCGCGCATTGCCGCAGACCCTGTTTTCGGCGTGACCCTTTCCGAACTCCAGGATATTTTGCAGCCCGCAAAATATGTGGGCCGGGCGCCAAGGCAGACAGAGGAATTCCTACAGGAGACAGTGGCCCCGGTGCTGGAAAAATACAGCGGCATAAAGGGCGAAACGGCGGAAATCAACGTATAGACGCCTGTATGGGGGCAGAACCCATGGCATAGATATTGAATACAAAAGGCGGGGCAGTTCCCTGCCTGCCCCTGGCCTTGGACTTCCCGGGCTGGGGGAGAAAGGAAAGAGACAACTATGGTTAAGGCAATTGTAGGCGCCTGCTGGGGCGACGAGGGGAAGGGCAAGATTACGGACGTGCTGGCGGAGAATTCCGACATTGTGGTGCGCTTCCAGGGCGGGTCCAACGCTGGGCACACCATTATCAACGAATACGGCAGGTTTGCCCTGCACCAGCTTCCTTCCGGGGTGTTCCGGCAGAACATTTTAAATATTATCGGCAACGGCGTGGCCCTTTGCGTGGAAAATCTGGTAAACGAGCTGCAGTATATCCGGGACGGAGGCGTGCCAGAGCCTAAAATCGCCATTTCCAACCGCTGCCAGGTGCTGATGCCTTACCACCGGGAGCTGGACAGCCTGGAGGAGGCAAGGCTTGCGGATAAGGCGTTCGGCTCCACCAAGTCCGGCATTGCGCCCTTCTATTCCGACAAATATGCGAAAATCGGTTTCCAGATAAGCGATCTGTATGATGACAAGGACGCTTTGTATGAGCGCATTGACCACGTGCTGGATTTGAAAAACGTGCTGTACACCCAGCTTTACCATCAGCAGCCTTTGAACCGGGACGAAATCTATGAAAAGCTCATGGAGTATAAGGAAATCCTCACGCCTTATGTGGTGGATACCACTGCCCTGCTGCATGACGCGGTGAAGGCGGGTAAGACTATTCTGCTGGAGGGCCAGCTTGGCTCTTTGCGCGACCCGGATATGGGCATCTATCCCATGACCACCTCCTCCTCGCCTTTGGCAGGTTATGGCGCTGTGGGCGCAGGCGGTATCCCGCCCTATGCCATTGAGAAAATCTATACCGTTGTGAAGGCATATTCCAGTGCTGTGGGCGCGGGGGAATTTGTGGCGGAGATTTTCGGGGACGAGGCAGAGGAGCTGCGCCGCCATGGCGGAGATAAGGGCGAATATGGCGCCACCACCGGGCGGCCCCGGCAGGTGGGCTGGCTTGACCTGGTGGCCGCCCGCTATGGCTGCATGGTGCAGGGGGCTACAGACGTGGCCTTTACTGTACTGGACGCTTTGGGATACCTGAAGGAGATCCCGGTGTGCGTGGGCTATGAGATGGACGGCAAGCGCATTGACACCTTCCCGCCTACGGCCCAGCTTAAAAAATGCAAGCCTGTCTTAGAAGTGCTGCCCGGCTGGCACTGCGACATCCGGGGCATTAAGAAGTATGAGGAGCTGCCGGAAAATGCACGACGGTATGTAGAGTTTGCGGAGAAGCACATCGGGGTGCCCATCACCATGGTGTCAAACGGGCCTTCCCGGGATGACATGATTTACCGGAAGCCGTAATATAGAGAGACAAAATCTAACAGGCAGTACCGGCCCTCAGGCCGGAACAGGATGTGGGGCGTAGAGGCCCCACATCCCTTTCAACTCAGGCGATGAAAGGAGAGCGATGCATATGTGCGGCATAGTGGGCTATATCGGAGGGGAACAGGCAGCGCCTTTTTTGCTTACGGGCCTGCAAAAGCTGGAATACCGGGGATATGACTCAGCCGGGGTGGCTGTGTATAACGGCACAGGGATTCACGTCGTGAAATCCAAGGGCAGGCTCAGTGTGCTGGACGGCATACTCCAGGGCGGGGAAAAGCTTCCCGGCGTGATAGGCATTGGGCACACAAGGTGGGCCACCCATGGCGCCCCTTCAGATGTGAATTCCCATCCCCAGGTAAGCGATGGGGGAAAGTTCGCTGTGGTGCACAACGGCATCATCGAAAATTACCTGGAGCTGAAAAACCATCTGCTGCACCGGGGCATTGAATTTGTCTCCGACACAGACACAGAGGTGGTGGCCCAGCTTCTGGAATATTACTACAGGGGGGATGTGCTGGAGGCTATCAGCCGGGTGACAGCCCGGGTGGAGGGCAGCTATGCCCTGGGCATCATCTGCGCCGACTGCCCGGAAAAAGTGTTCGCTGTGCGCAAGGACAGCCCGCTGATTGTGGGACTGGGCCAGGGAGAAAATTTCATCGCTTCCGATATCCCCGCCATCCTGTCAAAAACCAGGGACATCTGCCGCCTGCATGACAAGGAAATCGCGGTGCTGGAAAAAGATGGGGTGCAGTTTTTCAACTCGGACATGGAGCTTGTGAAGAAGCCTGTGGAAAGGGTGCAGTGGGACGTGGCTGCCGCTGAAAAGGGCGGCTATGAGCACTTTATGATGAAGGAAATCTGCGAACAGCCGGAGGCCTTGCGCAAAACCATCTCCCCCCGGATACGGGAAGGGAAAATTGTGCTGGACGACATGAAGCTGACAAAGGAGCAGATCGAAAAGATAAACAAGGTGTTTATTGTGGCCTGCGGTACCTCCTACCATGTGGGCGTGGTGGCGAAGTATGCCTTTGAGAAGCTTTTGAAGGTGCCCATGGAGGTGGACGTGGCTTCTGAGTTCCGCTACCGGGAGCCTATTCTGGATGAAAACACGCTGGTGATTATCATCAGCCAGTCCGGGGAGACGGCGGACACCCTTGCCGCTTTGCGGGAAGCGAAGAAGCGGGGGGCCAGGGTGCTTTCCATTGTGAACGTGGTGGGCAGCACCATCGCCAATGAATCAGATGACGTGCTGTACACCTGGGCCGGGCCGGAAATCGCTGTGGCCTCCACCAAGGCTTACAGCACCCAGCTTGCGGTGATTTACCTTATCGTGCTGTACATGGCCCAGGAGCTGGGCCATACCCCCCAAGCGGAGATGGAGGCCTACCTGGAGGACTTGCAGCGCCTGCCGGACTTGGCGGCGGCCTGCCTTGCCGATAAAAAGACCATTCAGTATTTTGCCTCTAAATATTTTAACGCCCGGGATATGTACTTTATCGGGCGCAACGTGGATTATGCCGCTTCCCTGGAAGCCTCTTTGAAGCTGAAGGAGATCTCTTATATCCACTCGGAGGCCTACACCGGCGGGGAGCTGAAGCATGGGCCTATCTCCCTGATTGAGGATGGCACGCTGGTTATCGCCATCTGCACCTACGGCAGGCTCTTCGACAAGATGATGTCCAATGTGCGGGAGGTGAAGGCCCGGGGCGCGGTGGTGCTGGGCATCACCACCCGGGACAGGGAGGAAAGCCTCTCCCAGCAGACAGACTACCAGTTCTGCATCCCGAAGATTACAGACTTCATGCTGCCGTCCCTGTCCATTATCCCCCTGCAGCTTTTTGCCTACTATGTGGCCTCCATGAAGGGCTGCGACATCGACAAGCCCCGGAACCTGGCGAAGTCGGTGACGGTGGAATAGCAGCGTGACGCGAATAAAGAAAAACTATGAAAAAGCCATATGAAAACACGCTTGGCACAACCCCCGCCCGGATGCGGGGGGCGGCTTCCCACCCTTGGTATGCGGCTTTGGCGGGAATCGGGGTGCTGGTTCTGGTGCTGCTGTGGGCGGCTTTCACCCATTCCACAAAGGAATTGGCCCCTATGGAAACCCTTAACCGGGAGGGCTATACGGCTATCCTGTGGGAAGGCCGGGAATATGTGCCCTGGGGGATGGTTTCCGGCGGCAGGGGAAAACAGGTTGGCTATGTGGACGGGGATGAAAAAAACAAGGTTTATGCATACGATGGCCAAAGCCCGGAGCAGTGGATTGTAAACGCCTATGGGCACGACAGCGCCATGCTGTACCGGGAGAAAAGCGTAACGGAAATTCCGGCGGAACTGGGGGATTCGGGATATTCCTGGAATCGCTGAGAAAGGAAATACCGCGATGAAAATACTTTTATTCTGTGCAAAAGGCTTTGAAACCATGGAGTTTGCCCCTTTCATCGACGTGATGGGCTGGGCCAGGAACGACTATGGGCACGACGTGGAGGTGGTGACCTGCGGCTATAGGGAGACGGTGGTGAGCGCCTTCGGGGTGCCTGTTGCGGTGGATGTGCGCATTGATGAAGTGGACGCGGCGGACTATGACGCGCTGGCTGTGCCTGGGGGCTTTGAGGAATTCGGCTTTTACGAGGAAGCCTATGATGAAAAATTTCAGAACCTTGTGCGGGACTTTCATCAGATGGGAAAGCCCATCGCTTCTGTCTGCGTGGCGGCGCTGGCCTTGGGAAGAAGCGGCATTCTGCAAGGCCGCAGGGCCACCACCTACCACCTGCGGGGCGGACACAGGCAGGCGCAGCTTGCGGCGCTGGGGGCGGACGTAGTGCCTGACCAGCGGGTGGTGGCGGACGGGAACGTGATTACGTCTTACTGCCCAGAAACAGCGGCGGACGTGGCCTTTGCCCTGCTGGAGATGCTCATTGGAGCGGAAAAGGCAGGGGCAGTCCGGCAGGACATGGGGTACTGACCCCCAAGGCCAGGGAAGTTTTTTGAAGATTTTTGAGAAACTTTTTTCCAAAAAAGTTTCTTAAAGCGGGTTCGGGCGGCAGCCCGATCAAAAGGAAGGATGGGAAAAGCATGAGCAAGGCGCATGAGAAGGTAGTGGTGCTGGATTTTGGCGGGCAGTATGCCCAGCTTATCGCCCGGCGGGTGCGGGATCTGCGGGTGTATTGCGAGATACGTTCTTATAAGACAGACCCGGAGGAGCTGCGGGGCTATAAAGGTATCCTTTTCACCGGAGGCCCCAACAGCGTGTATGGAGAGGGCGCGCCCCTGTGCGCCCCAGAGGTGTTCAAACTGGGTGTGCCGGTGCTGGGCATCTGCTATGGCGCCCAGGTGATGGCCCAGGTGCTGGGCGGCAAGGTGGAGGCAAGCGGGGTGCATGAGTTTGGCAAAACGCAGACCGCCTTTGCCCCTGAATCCCCCCTCTTTGCAGGGGTGCCGGAGAGCGTGTGCTGGATGAGCCACAATGACTATATTGCAGAGGTTCCGGCTGGGTTCACTTCCTCGGCTCACAGTGCCCACTGCCCTGCCGCAGCCATGGAAAACCTGGGGGAGAAGCTGTTTGCGGTGCAGTTCCACCCGGAGGTGGAGCATACCCAGTTTGGCAATAAAATTTTTGAAAACTTCCTGTATTCCATTTGCGGCTGCAAGGGAGACTGGGAAATGGCCTCTTTTGCCGAAGAAACAGTGGAGGCTCTGAAAAAGCAGATTGGAGACAAAAAGGTGCTGTGCGGCCTTTCCGGCGGCGTGGACTCCTCTGTGGCGGCTATGCTGGTACACAAAGCTATCGGGAAAAACCTCACCTGTATTTTCGTGGATCACGGCCTGCTGCGCAAGGGCGAGGGCGACCTGGTAGAGAAGGTTTTCCAAAAGGAATTTGACATGAACATTATCCGCGTCAACGCCGGGGAGCGGTTCCTCCAGAAGCTGCAGGGCGTCAGCGATCCGGAGAAAAAGCGGAAGATTATTGGGGCGGAATTTATCCGGGTGTTTGAGAAAGAATCCCGGAAGCTGGGCAAAATGGACTTCCTCTGCCAGGGCACCATCTACCCTGACGTGGTGGAGAGCGGCACTGGGGAAGCGGCGGTTATCAAAAGCCACCACAATGTGGGCGGCCTGCCGGAGGACATGGAGTTTGAAGGACTGGTGGAGCCGCTGCGGGATCTCTTTAAGGACGAAGTGCGCCGGGTAGGGATAGAACTGGGCATCCCGGAGGCCCTGGTATGGCGGCAGCCTTTCCCCGGGCCGGGGCTTGCTGTGCGCATTATGGGGGAAATCACCCAGGAAAAAGTGGCTCTCCTGCAGGACGCGGATGCCATCTTCCGGGAGGAAGTGACGAATTTCGGCCTGGAGCGGGATATCAACCAGTATTTTGCAGTGCTCACCGCCAACCGCAGCGTGGGCGTTATGGGTGACGGACGTACTTACGGGGTAACTGTGGCCCTGCGAGCTGTCACCACCACAGATTTTATGACTGCCGACTGGGCGCGCCTTCCTTATGAGCTGTTGGGAAAGGTGTCCAACCGGATTATCAATGAGGTAGAGGGCGTCAACCGGGTAGTGTATGACGTAACAAGCAAGCCGCCTGCTACGATTGAGTGGGAATAAATTGCGCTCTTGTGAAAACCCAGTGTTTATGCGGGCTTGCGGGGTTTGCCCGCCTCTTTTGATAACGATTTGATAACACTTCGCAGAACTGCAATCATCCTGCGTGCCTGCTGGTTTGCAGGTGAAGTCCATATTAGAAAGCCTATACCGATGGCTGGTCGGTATAGGCTTTCTGCTATTCTATAGGGTCGCGGTACTTATGGAAATCGCGCACATCCGTACCGCCGGGCATTTTCACCCATAGGTTGGCGTGTTCGGGGTATTCATACCGCCACCTGTCGTATTCCTCCTTGGTGACTTCCCCCGTGCGGTACTTAATGGCTTCTTCGGCCCAATTCTTGAGAAGCTTGTACATTTGCAGATATTCGGGAGTGACTTGGGGAGATTCTACCAGCCGAAGGACAACTTTGCCGTCTATCAGGTCAGCGGTTAAGCCCTTTAAGTCCTCTAAGGCAAAGAGTGTGTGCATGAGACTTATGTCGTTGTCAATGTTGGGGACTTCCAGTGCTAGGGGTGACACCTGGAGGTGTTCGGCCAATTCGTCAACTGCTTGGCGCTTGGGCATCCTGGCCCCAGATTCATATTGGGCGATGCGGACGTCGGAGGAACGTTCTGGATAGCCCATAAGCATACCTAAATATTTTTGCGTCATGCCGCGCATTTTGCGGAAGAAATTGATTCGTTCGCCGATTGCCATGATTTTGCCAACTCCTGTCTCATATTTGTTTAGTCCTAGTATAACAGACAGAGTTAGAGTAGTCAAGTAGACTAAATAAAAAAATTTAGAAAAGCTCTTGACAAAAACAATGTAGCTTAGTATAATTGATATAAAAAGCAAAACTGTTTAGAAATTGAATGACCGTCTGGATAAGCGAAACCGCCATGACCTCCCATTAGGGAGTGAGCGCCGAGAGGACAGCACAGCGTCTACAGAAATGTACGGAGTGCCTGCTGGAGCTTACACGGAGAGAACGGCACAAATATTAATCTTAGGAGGACTGGTGTAATGGAAAACAGGTTTATCAGAGTAGACGAGGTTGCGGAGGAACTGGATGTATCGAAACCCTATGCTTACAAGTTGATTCGGCAGCTTAATGAAGAATTAAAGGCCAAAGGGTATCTGACAATTGCTGGGCGGGTGAACCGCCAGTATTTTATGGAACGCCTATATGGTGGTGGAAAGGATGTGGAGTGATGCCAGTATTCAAGAACGAGACAAGCGGCACATGGTATGTGATGGCTCGGTACACGGACTGGACAGGCACTCGAAAGCAGAAATGCAAGCGTGGCTTTGCCACCAAACGGGAAGCCCAGGAGTGGGAGCGCAGCTTTCAGATGCAGACTTCCTCCGATATGGATATGACTTTTGAAGCGTTCGCCCAACTCTATGAGCAGGATATGCGGCCCCGGCTGAAAGAGAACTCTTGGCTGACGAAAGAGAACATCATCCAGAAGAAGATTCTGCCTTACTTTGGCCAGCGTAAGATAAGCGAGATTACCACTAAAGATGTAATTGCCTGGCAAAATGAGCTGCTGGCTTTTCGAGATGAAAGGCATCAGCCCTATTCGCAGACATACCTTAAAACCCTTCACAATCAGTTAAGCGCTATCTTCAATCATGCGGTAAGGTTCTATAATCTGCGCTCTAATCCTGCGGCTAAAGCGAGGAATATGGGCAATGAGGAACGCAAGGAGATGTTGTTCTGGACAAAGGAAGAGTACCAGAAGTTTGCGGATGCCATGATGGATAAGCCTATGTCTTTCTATGCCTTTGAAATGCTCTACTGGTGCGGAATCCGGGAAGGAGAGTTGTTGGCACTGACACCTGCTGACTTCGATTTTGAGAAAGGCACGGTCAAAATTAGTAAATCCTATCAACGGTTACACGGCCAGGACGTAATTACTTCACCAAAAACCAAGAAAAGCAATCGCACCATCAAGATGCCCAAGTTTCTGTGTGAGGAAATGCAGGACTACCTTGGGATGCTGTACGGTGTCAAGAAAAAAGACCGCATCTTTACCGTTACAAAGAGCTATCTCCACCATGAGATGGACAGGGGTGCAAAAGCAGCGGGTGTAAAAAGGATTAGAATACATGATTTGCGTCATAGCCATATAAGCCTTTTGATAGATATGGGTTTTTCTGCTGTGGCGATTGCCGACCGGGTAGGCCATGAGAGCATAGAAATAACCTACCGCTATGCGCACCTATTCCCGTCCAAGCAGACGGAGATGGTAGAAAAGCTAGAGTTGGAAAGGAGTGAGACATAATGTCCACAAAGAATTTAGACCAGCAAGGCCGCTGGCGCAATAAGGTGGTAGCGTTCCGGGTATCGCCAGAGGAAGATGAGCTGCTGGAACGCTTTGTGCAACTCTCCGGGCTTACCAAGCAGGACTACATAACCCGGCGCTTGCTTTGCCAGGACGTTGTGGTGCAGGGCAATCCACGGGTATACAAAGCGCTGCGTGACCAGCTTGCCGCCGTCCTTGGTGAGCTGCATCGTATCAATGCCAGGGATAGTGTTAATGAAGATTTGTTAGTTACTATTGACATGATTACAAAAATTTTAGATGGCCTAAAGGGGGAATCAGATGCATATTGAAGAAGAAAAGACTGCCCGCAAGACATCTGTTGGCGCAGATGAGGGGCAGCCGATTCAAATCACCAACACCAGTATACCGCAATCGCAAATGAATTGCAACGGTAAAGTTCTTGAAACGAAGTCTATGGCGGAAATTTATGAAACCGTGTACCTGGGCAGAGAGCCGCTAATTGAAGGGCTGCTCTATCCAGGTACATACCTTTTCGCTGGCGCACCAAAGCTGGGAAAGAGTTTCTTGATGGCCCAGCTTGCCTACCATATCAGCATGGGATTGGAGATGTGGGGGTTCACTGTACGGCAAGGGACAGTTCTTTATTTGGCGCTGGAGGACGATTACCACCGCCTACAGGAACGCTTGTATAGGATGTTTGGGACAGACAGCACGGACAACCTGCATTTTGCCATTTCAGCTTGTGATGTCGATAATGGTCTGGATGAGCAGTTGGAGAATTTCATGCGGCAGCATCCGGATACCAGCTTGGTTATCATTGACACGCTGCAAAAGATTCGAGAGGTGGGCGGCGAAAAGTACAGTTATGCAAATGATTATGAGATTATCGCCCGCTTGAAAGAGTTTGCGGATAAATATGGTATCTGTTTACTGCTTGTGCATCACACCCGCAAGCAAAGTGCTGATGATAAATTTGACATGATTTCTGGCACAACCGGGCTGCTAGGTGCTGCGGACGGGGCGTTTCTGCTACAAAAGAAGAAACGCACCAGCAATGCTGCCACGCTGGAAGTCTCGGGGCGTGACCAGCAAGACCAGAAACTGCGCATTACCCGCAACCCGGACACCTTACAATGGGAGTTAGAAGAAACGGAGGTCAATCTTTGGCAGGAGCCGCCAGAACCTATATTGGAGCGGATAGCCACACTGTTTGGCCCGGAGCGCAACCGTTGGGTAGGGAGTGCCACGGATTTGTGCTCCAAGCTCAGTCTTGACATTCGTCCTAATGTGCTGACCATGAAATTGAACATCAACGCCGGACGGCTATTAAAGGAGTATGGCATTTATTACAACACGATACGCACCCACCATGGTAGGACAGTCTATCTTTGGACGGAATAAGGTTTGCGTGACGATGCGTGACGGTCGTGACGGTGTTTTGGGGAGTGGGGCTACCTTAAAAACATCGTCACCATCGACACGGTGCGTCACGGGCCCTTCGGGCGGGGTTGTAGGGGGATGCAATCCCCCTGCCCCTCGGAGAGCTCACGGCACTTTCCGAAGAAAGTGTCATAGTGGGTTTTATTACACTTCCGCAGGAAGTGCCAGCGCCGCCGTAAGCGGCAGAAAGGAGGCTTGCCTATGGCAAGAAGGGACGGGATTGACCGTACCAACGTAAGGAATATGCGGCTGACTGCTGCGCAAATCAAAAACACGCAAAGGCACAACGAGCGTGAAAAAGATTCCTATGTGAATCAGGATATTGTGCCGGAAATGAGCAAATATAATGTGCATTTTAAGCGTCCATCTGGCAGTTATGCAGAGATGTTTGACAAGATGGAGCAGGAGAAAATCATCTCTACCAGAGGGTTAAAAGAGGACGCTTTCATGTTTGGGGAGCTGGTTTTTGATGTGAATTCAGCCTATTTTTATAACCATGATGGGTATGAATTTGCAAAGCAATTCTACCACGATGCCTATAAAAGCGCAATAAAAATTGTGGGAGGGGAGCAGTACATTCTATCGGCAGTCATGCACGCAGATGAGCGGAATCGTGCCATGTCGGAATCATTGGGCGAGGATATTTACCACTATCACTTGCACGTTGTGTATGTACCAGTGGTGGAAAAACAGGTACTTTGGACAAAGCGATGCAAGGATAAATCGCTGGTGGGAACGGTCAAAGAGACCATTATGCAGGTGAGTATGAGTAAAAAGTGGGCTTCAAAACCAGCCATAAATGAAGAAACAGGTTTGCCGCTACTGAACAAGAGCGGTAAACCTGTGCTTAAAAAGTCCTACAGCGTGTTACAGGATGATTTCTTTCAAGCCATGCAACGGGCCGGATATACGGATTTGCAAAGAGGAGAGCGCGGCAGTTCGGAGGAACATTTGACGGTCACACAGTTCAAGGTCGAGCAGGAGCAGGCAAGGCTCCGCCAGGCCCAGGAGTTGGTCGCTGCCAACCAGAGGGCGGCGGAGCATTATGGGAAGCGTAAGGTCGAAATGGATGAGAAAGCCCGGTTGGTGCAGAAACAGTTGGATGAATTGGCTCCTAAAGTTGAGAATTTGGAAGCGTTCGCGCAGAAGTATTCAGAGGAATTGAACGCCATCCTGCCAGAGGCAAAGCCCTTGGAGTCGGGGAAAGTGTATCGGGAGAAGAAGGCACGACCTGTTCTAGAGAAGGTCATACAGGTTCTTAAGGCGTTGTATCGAGAGTTCCTGTCTTTGAAGAATCGGTATTTTGCTTTAGAAAAACAATATCAACAGACTATCGAAGAGAAAAGACATTTGAGTAATGTACTGGCAAAAGCCGAAACTGAAACCAGCATTTTACGCAAAGATGCCTGCGATTTTCAGCGAGTAAAGCGGGTTTTAGGGCCAGAGGAAGTTGAAAAGGCATTGCAGATTTATAAGCAAAATCAGCACAAGAACTACAATCACGAAAGGTGAGAACAATATGAGAAATACATTTTTGAGCGCTATCCACTCTTCTACAACAATTTGATGTTAGCTGCAAAAAGAACAGCTATCTTGCCGATATTGACAAGTGGACAGAAGAAATCATTTCTAAAGTGATTTTTTCTGTTCTTGTCAACTTTTCCGCCCCTCAAACGTATTTAGAGTGAAGGCGCTTTCAAAGGAGCTGTGGAGATATGAAACAAATCGACAGAACAGAAGCCGAGCGGATTGTCAGCACTTATGCGGATACCCTTTTGCGGCTGTGTTTCACCTATCTAGGTTCTGTCCAGGATGCGGAGGACATTGTGCAAACGGTATATCTAAAACTCCTGGTTTCTGGGCCAGAGTTCCAAAGCCCGGAGCACGAGAAAGCTTGGCTGATTCGCACGGCAGTGAATGCCTGTAAAGATGAGCTTCGGGCTTTCCGGCGCAGAGCTGTCCCACTGGAGGCCATACCGGAAAAGACAGCACTGGAAATCCCCTCCTCACCCGTTTTGGATTCGGTGATGGCTCTTCCAAATAAATACCGCGGGGTGATTTATTTGTTTTATTACGAAGGGTATTCCATCCGGGAAATCGCAGGGCTGCTAGGACGGAGCGAAACCGCCGTTGCGGCCCAGCTGAGCAGGGGGCGCGGGAAGCTTCGAAAAATGTTAGGCGGACAAAAATGATGAAGAAAGGAGAGCGTACGATGAATCGAGAAGAACAGTTTCAGAAGGAATACCAGCTCGCTCTAAATCAGATGGCATTTTCAGCAGATGCAAAGCAACGTTTTATCAAGGCCATGCTAGATATGCCGGAAGTCACAAGAAACAGAAGGCGTACTCCCATCAGTGTACTGATTGTAGCTGCGGTCTTTGCCACGCTGACCATCACAGCGGCAGCAACTGCTGTATGGCGAAACCAAGTCAGAATTGTGAACAGCCCGGAGGAGGCCGTACAACTAGAACAGAGTAGTCAGAACGCCATTGTACTGGGGACATATGACGGTGATTGGGAGTATCAGCCGCCTACCGAGTTGGTTGCTCAGTGGTGGGATGAGCTCCAGGCGCAGGGCGCGGAAGAGGTTCAAGGCACCGCTCAGGACGGCTGGAACGTAAAGCAGACCCTCCAGAAGAGTGGCGAAACTAAAACTAGATATTTGGGGGACTCCCTATCTGCCTTTGACGGAATCTGGCAGGGTATGTCCTTGAACACCGGTTGGTTAGAAAAGCAGTATGTCCCAGTGGAGGGGGCCCAGACTTGCTATACTAACCAGAAAAGCCGGGAATTGCAGGAATTTGAGTTGATTGGCGCTTACAAAAGCAAGGATGGGGGCACTGCCTTTACTCTGGAATACCACAGGCACAGCGCCACTCTGGGGAATCAATATATCCTCTCCGAGAGCTATGAAAATGCCGAAACCTATGTGACTGCAGACGGAGCGGAAACCGTCATCTCAACTGGCCTATCCCAATCCGGGAAACCCTTGGTATGGGTAAACTTGGTTATCGGGCGTGACTCCTTTCACCTGGTGGGAACGCAAATGAAGTTAGAGGAGGTCTATACCTTATTGGACAGCCTTGGTCTAGCCGCCGTTGGCACAGTGGAATAAGAAGCCGAATGTCATATAGAAATGGAAAACTTGACTAGAGTCTCAACAGGAAAGACAGAAATCTCATATTTATTACTAAGGCGCTGGAATGGTTGAGTGCTTGAAAAAAGATAGGGAAATGGTGTTGCATTTCCCTATCTTTTGTGCTATCATCAAAAATGTAATGTTGCGGATAAAATGAAATGTATTTGCCTTCTGTTATCACGGCTGATAACAATTTGATAACAACTCATCGTATAGGCTAAATTATATGGACATGTCAGATAATCAAAAGAATGCTAGTGCATATTTCCAAATCAAAATTGTTTAGAAATCAAGTCCCAGCAACGAGTGGGAATAGTTGGAGCTAAGCCGCAAAGCCCGTAAACACTAGGGTTTGGCGGCTTTTTCTCTTTCTCATTGCATTACGATTGCATTTTTCTATTCAACCTCTCTGTGATAGATTGCGGTGTGCTGATTGCTTGTGTAATCTGCAATGCTGTGTGAAGCGGGTGTGTATGTCAGCACGCCCGTTAATTTATTGGCAACTTCAAGATTGCTGTTCGGGTACAAATGCCCGTATGTTCCTAAAGTGGTCTGTATCTTCTCATGCCCTAAACGCTCTTTAATCAAAAGCGGGTTTTCTCCCATGCTGATTAAAAGGGAAGCGTGGGAATGTCTTAACGCATGGATTTTGATACGGTGTACGCCTGCAAGCCCGGCAAGTTTCTCTAAGGCTCTTGGAAGCGTGTGCTTACTGGTCGGAATACTGTTGTAGCTCAACACCAGATTGCAGCCTTTCAGTACCTTTTGCTGAACCTCACGCCACGCCTGCAACTCCTTTAGGGTGTCCGTGTCGATATAGATTATGCGGACGCTTGCCTGCGTCTTCGGCTCAACAAACTTGTAATCGTCCATTGATTTATAGTACAGGGTTTTTGTTATGCTTAAAAGCCCGGTTTCAAAATCAATGTCAGACCATTGCAGGGCGGCGGCTTCGCCTATCCTCATGCC
>ERZ779622.806-NODE-806-length-15558-cov-5.424498_pt1 | contig 15558 bp, 15 predicted proteins | sample MGYA00514188_ERZ779622 | MGnify/ENA primary metagenome ERZ779622 (study PRJEB29562, sample SAMEA4376702) | mouse gut metagenome | isolation source: Cecum | study: EMG produced TPA metagenomics assembly of the A DSS colitis mouse model was used to assess the...
AAAGCCCGTCAGGATGGCACTCGCCAGCACCAACAGCATAGCGCACCAGCTTCCCGCCGTGTCCTTGTCAAGCCCGTATTTCTGCTGCGCCGTATTTAAGATCACCTGTCCGATCACGCAGATAGTACCGCCCACCAGGAAGGCCTTTGCCATCTGCAAAAACAGATTGTTCTTCGGCGTGACCTCCTTCACATACTCCGCATATTCCTGCTTTTTCTGCTCGTCCATTTTGCACTCCTTCTTATTTTTAGTTCCGTAATCTCTCTCTCTGCACCAGGGTCAGCGGAGATATTTCCGGATTCTTCGCTTCCGGAAATCCTCCGGGTGCCGATCGTTCGCTTACTCATTCTTAGTTCCGTAATCTCTCTCTCTGCACCAGGGTCAGCGGAGATATTTCCGGATTCTTCGCTTCCGGAAATCCTCCGGGTGCCGATCGTTCGCTTACTCATTCTTAGTTCCGTAATCTCTCACCCCGGACAGATCCCGCCCTGCCAGAAATAATACAGACTGCCGAGCAGTTTCCCGATTGCCACTGCCAGCACGGCGATCCCCAGGCCGTGGCGGTAGGAGACCCTCCTGGCAAAAATCGGAATGCTGTCAAGCATCTCCGCGATGGCCAGGGCAAGACATCCCACAAACATTCCGATAAACAGCCCCGCTATCCCCAAAAACACTTCTCCTCCGATATCCAGTGCCTCTACCATCTTTTCAGAAAACAGCTGCTCCCGCATCCATTTCCCCGCTTGGCCCATCACCGGGATCACGCTGAAAATCGTGCCAATAACCGCTCCCGCAGTGATGCATCCCTCGTACAGTAAGATCTTCCTCGCCGTATGGGTCGTCCCCACAAACCGCGGCGTCAGCCCCACTGCGAGCAGCACCGTAAAGATGCCGGCGGAGACTAAAAGCCCCGCGGAGATACCGTAAACTGCCAGAAACAGATAAACACCGCTATTTTGTATCAATTTCTCTGCCCTCCCTGCTCGCCGTTTTGATCAGCGTTTTCTCCACATCCTCCTCGTAGGTGGACATCTCCACCTCAATGGGCGTCGGATCCTTTGTGATCCTCCGGCCTCCTATATGATTGAAGAATATGATGATGCCCGCCGCCAGCCCGATGCTGTAGCTGATCTCCAGCACGGTGAAGCCGTTTGATTTACTCCCCATGACCAGCTCATAATATCTCGCGAAGACATCCACAATCCCGATATCGTTGTGAAAAGCCATGATCGTGAAGGACGCCCCGAAAAAGCACACCAGAGACACCAGCAGGATCTTCAGCACCTCCGGCGCGCCCCTCTTTTTCTCCACATACACCCGCTCCGCGATCATATCCGGCTCACCGATGCTCTCCACCTCCACACCGGTCACCGCCTCCTTGATCAGCTCGATCACTTCCGTCATACTGATAAAGAAACGCTTTTCCAGCTTCTCATGAAACGTGTGCAGTTTGATCGCCTTCACCCTGGCGAGGACCACCTTATCCTCGCAGTACAGGCTGGCAATGTCCTTCAAAAACACATCGTCCGTCTGCATCTGCGTATTCCGCTCCGCCTTGATATAAACCGTAGTCTGTGCCATACCTGCCTGCCTCTTTCCTCACTTTCCATGTTCTGCTTAGTATGACCAGACTATCCCCCGATTATGCATCCCCCGTTTCGCTTCAGCCGGTCAGGCGAAATCCAAACTTCACACCTCAGCCCTCTCCCGCATCCGCCGCAATATCCGCTTCTCGAGCCGGCTCACCTGCACCTGGCTGATCCCCAGTCTCTCAGCCACGTCCGTCTGTGTCTTTCCCTGAAAATAGCGCAGAAAAATCAATTCTCTCTCCTCACCTTCCAGCTCCGAGAGGAGCTGCCCCAGCAGCATATGGTTTAACAGTCTCTCCTTCTCATTGTTTTTGCTGGCGATCTGATCCGCCAGATAGATCTCATTTCCGTCGCTCTGGTAGACACAGCGGTAGATGGACTCCACCTCCGCCCCCGCATCCATAGCCATGACGACATCCTCTGTTGACAGTCCTGTCATTTCCGCCACTTCCTCCAGAGTAGGCTCCCGCCCGTTTTCGTGCTGAAACCGTTCCCTGGCCCGGGTGATCTTCCAGCCGTTTTCCTTCAGTCCTCTGCTCACTTTCACCATCCCGTCGTCCCGCAGAAACCGTTTGATCTCGCCGGAGATCATCGGCACCGCGTAGGTGGAGAATTTCACATCAAACCTCAGATCAAACTTGTCGATAGCCTTCATCAGCCCGATACACCCGATCTGAAACAGATCCTCCGCATCGACGCCTCTGTTCAAAAAGCGTTTTACAATATGGTGTACCAGCCCCAGGTTTTTCTCAATCAGTACCTCTCTTGCCTGCTTATCTCCTGCATGGGATTTTTCGATCAGCACTGACATTTCTTCCATAACTACTCATCTTCCTCCAGCCATGGCATACTGCCCAGTTTCTTCTCCATCACTATCTTGCATCCTCTGCCCGGCGCCGAGAGTATCTGCAGATCGTCCATAAAGGCCTCCATAAAGGCGAACCCCATACCGGATCGCTCGAGTTCCGGCTTTGTCGTAAAGAGCGGCTCCAGCGCCTGCTCCACATTGTCGATCCCCTGTCCGTCGTCCTCTATCTCCACTGCCAGAACATCCCCCTCTATGCGGCAGTACATCCGCACCTTTCCGAAGCTGATCTCCCTCGGACACTGCATATGTCCCGGAATGTACCCCTGCACATTGCCGTAACCGTGAATGATCGCGTTCGTCACAGCCTCCGACACGGCGGTTTTTACATCCGCCATCTCCTCCATGGTGGGATTCAACGGGGCGATAAACGCCGACACTGCCATTCTCGCAAAACTCTCATTGCAGGACACCGCGTCAAATTCCATGCGCAGCTCATTGTCATATCCCCTGCTGATCTTCTTTTCTTCCTGTTTCATCCGTATTTCCCCTTTCTTCTATTCCATAATTTCCACGATCTTCGACAGGCCGGATATGTACAATATTCTGCGTATCTGCCTGTCCGCGTGAATGGCAAAGATTCTCCCGCCCAGACAGGAAATCTTTTTGTACCTGCCCATAATAATGCCCACACCGGAACTGTCCATGAATTTTGTGTCCTCAAAATCAAACACGATTCCCTGAATGGAATCCCTGAGCAGGAAAGAATCCGCCTTCCTGCTGATCGCTCCCGACTGGTGATGGTCGATCTCTGCCGGCATTTTCACCATCAGATAATTGTCAATTACTTGAAAATCTGCCTCCATATAAAATTCCCCTTTCTGTTTTCCTTGCTGTGCAGATAAAAAAAGAGAACATCCCCCTCGGGATATTCTCTTTTGTGTGCTGTAATTTAATTTTTTTTCTGTTATTGCATGCTGTTTATCTCTTCCATATAATCCGCGCTGCGATTCGCCCGCTCCGTATTCGGGAAGTTATCGATCACTTTCTGATAATAGATCGCCGCGTTCTCATAGTCCCCGTTCCGATAATAGGCATTGGCAAGATTATACACCACATCAATGTTTCCGGCATCATAGATATAGGCTTTCTCCAGATTCTGGATCGCGTCCGCATAGACTTCCTGCCGGTAGGCGGCCATACCGTCCTCGTAGTACTCCTTCGCCACGCTGGGACCCACCGCCTCCAAAAGGCTCTGGTAAACAGCCTGGAAAGACTCCGAGGTCTCCGTGAGCACCACTTCGTTCTGAATGCTCTCCAGGTAGGACGCCACCTGTCCCACATCCTCCGGCGCCTTCAGATAATCGTTCACCGCGGACAACATCTTGTCCATCGTCTCGATCGTGCCGTCCGTTCCCACATAGGCTTCCATCTCCGTGTACAGATCACTGTTCTCCCTCTGCAGCGTCTCCAGCTTCTGCTGCAGTTCATTAGTAGTTGCCGACTCTGACGCCAGCTGCTCGCTGACCGTCCTCAGCTCCTCGCTGTTGCTGTCTCTGACCGCCTGGATCCTCGCCGGCAATATCAAAAACACCGTCATCGCCACACCGATCGCCAGTCCGATCAGCAGATAGAGGATGGCGGAAAAACTGACTCCCTTCGGCTCCTTCACATCAAGCGGCTGGATGATCGTCTCATTGCCGCTCTGGTAGCGGAAGACTTCCTCCGGCGCCTCTTTCTTCTTTTTTTTCGGCGTCTTCGCGTCCTCTGTCTCCTCCGGGTGAAGCATCAGCGTCACTTCCTTCAGATACCGCTTTGTGGTGATGTTCCCGACGTCGATCTGCTCACAGCGCAGAAGCTCTCTCTCCGCTTTCTGCCAGTCTTCCGCATCAATGTAGAGCAGCGCCAGAAGCTGATGCGCCCTGATATACCTGGGATTTAACGACAATACCTTTTTCAGCTGGATGATCGCCAGATCCTTCGATTCCTGGTGGCAGTAGAGCAGCGCCTGATTGTATTTTTTGATGGTCTGGTTCATCGTATCGAGGCTGGTAGGATTGCTCTGCACCATATCGATATAGTCGTCCGCAATGTTCTTTTTCGGGCGCAGGTTCTTGCTGATCACCCACTCACTGAGCGCCGCCACCACTTCCCCCGTCTCAAAATAGACTAACCCGAGCAGATTTCTGGCCTCCACGTTATTTTTGTTAAACTTCAGACTCTGGCGCAGGCTCTGGATCGCCCCTGTCAGGTCCCGGACAGCCGCCTTCTCCAACCCTTCGTTATAAAAATTGTTGGATATTTTTAAGACTTTTTTATATATGGAAACGTCTACACCGCAGTTCGTACAGAAATTGTGTTCTGACAAAGCGCAGCCGCAATTATAACAAATCATCCAATATGCTCCTGTTTATTCTTCTGCATCTTCCACCAGACTTTTGGATTCTTTTACCACTTTCACTACCAAATCCGCCATATCCGTCATATCCTGATTATAGATCGCATCCTCAGCGTCTTCCACTTCCAGGCTTGGGTGGAACTTCTTGATTTCCTCTTCAAAATTGATCATGCTCTTTCTTCCCTTCTGTCAGCGCTTTTATCTGGCCTGTCAAATACAGAGAGCCTGTTATATACACTTTCTCCTCCGCCCTTCTTCTGCGCAGGCAATAGTCGAAAGCCTCTTTTGTATCTTCCGTCACGACCGTCCCCGTCTCCCCAAACAGCCTGGCCAGCTTAGACGGCATGGCCGCTCTGGGGCTGTCTATCTTTGTCACAACGATCTCCTCAAACAGTCCGGCGTCCGCTATCCTCCGTATCATCTCCCCGCAGGCTTTTTCCTCCAGGGAGGAATACAGCAGCATACGGCCGTCTTTCGCGCCATCCGCCCGGACGCTCTGAAGGAACGCCTCTATCCCGTCCGGATTGTGGGCCCCGTCCACATAGACTCCCGGCAGAATCTCTTCCATCCTGCCTTCCCAATGTGTCTTTTCCAGCCCCCGCCTCAGATCTTCCTCCGGAACCTTCACTATGCCGGACTCTTCCAGCACCGCAAGCGCTCTGATACAAAGCGCCGCATTTTCCTGCTGATAGAGAGCCCTCGTGGAAAGACGAAATACACTATATTTATAATACCCAGAGTGATAAGAAAAATCAATGCCTTTCTCACCAGAATTTTTAAGACATATTTCTGCCGGTTTTACGGAAAAAGCCTTAGAATCCGCCTTTTTCGCACTTTTTTCCATCACGTCGGCGACAATTTTATTCTTCGCAAAATACACGAGAGGTATTCCTTTTTTGACAATTCCTGCTTTTTCCTCCGCAATCTGCTCCAGAGTTTCCCCCAAATACTCCGTGTGATCCAGACCGATCTCCGCAATAATACTGATGCAGGGCGTCTCAAAAGAGTTTGTGGCATCCAGCCTGCCGCCCAGCCCTGTCTCCAGAATGATGAAATCCGGCTTCTTTTTTTCAAAGTACAGCATAGCCATGAAATACAGATATTCAAAGTAGCTGGGATGATAACCGCTTTCTTTCGGACAGGCGTCTCTCACCCGCCTGAATACCTCCACAAAATCCGCCTCCGGAATCTGTTCTTCGTCCACCCGGATCCTCTCCCGGATATCCACAAGATGGGGGGAGGTAAACAGCCCTGTCCTGTAGCCCGCCTCCGTCAGCACGGACTGCAAATAGGCACAGACGGAACCCTTTCCGTTCGTGCCTGCCACATGGATCACTCTCGTATCCTCACAGGGACACGAAAGCTTCCGATAAAAAGCCTTCGTGTCCTCCATCGTATTTTTTTTCACAAACTTTGGAATCTCGTCGATATACTTCCGGGCTTCCTCAAAGGCCTGCGTCATAACTGCGCCAGTCTTTCCTGCACTCCGAGCATCATCTGGGTATATTTTTCCAGCTTTGCTTTCTCTTCGGCTATTTTTGCCTCGGGTGCCTTCGCCAGGAACTTCTCATTCTTCAACATCCCGTTCACTCTGGCAAGTTCTCCCTGCAGACGTTTCTCCTCCTTCAGAAGACGTTCCTTCTCCTGTTTCAGATCCACCAACTCCGCGAAGGGCATGTACAATACCGCCCCGGGGATCACCACCGACACCGCGTCATCCGCAATACCGCTTCTGTCCCCCTGCACATTTACCTCCGATGCCCAGGCAAGCGATGCGAAGAACAGCTTTCCCTCCTCGAACGCCTCCCGGATTTCCCCCTTCTCGCTGACGACATAGACCGCCGCCCTCCGGGACGGAGGTACATTCATGGAAGTTCTGACATTGCGGATTCCCCTCACGGCCTCCTTGATCGTCTCGATATCGCTCTCCTCTTTCCGGAAGTCTCTCTCCTCCCGATACACCGGCCAGCGGGAGATCATAATCGATTCCTCCTCCGACTGCAGGGAACAGAATATCTCCTCCGTGATAAACGGCATATAGGGATGCAGCAGCTTTAACGCGTCGATCAGCACATTCTTAAGCGTCCACAGCGCCGCGTTTTTGCTCGCTTCATCGTCGGAGTTGTACAGCCTTGGTTTTACCATCTCAATATACCAGTCGCAGAATTCGTCCCAGATAAAATCGTACACTTTCTGCACCGCGATACCCAGTTCAAAGCCGTCCATATTGTCGGTCACTTCTTTGATCAGATGATTCAGTCTGGAGATGATCCACTTATCAGCCGGCTCCAGAGTCTCCGGTTTCGTGATCGTCTTTCCCTTCTCATCCGCTCCCGCTATGTTCATCATAATGAACCGGGAAGCGTTCCAGACCTTATTGGCAAAGTTGCGGGCTGCCTCCACCCTCTCGTAGTAGAAGCGCATATCGTTGCCCGGAGCGTTTCCTGTGATCAGCGTCAGCCGAAGCGCATCCGCTCCATACTGATCGATGATCTCCAGAGGATCGATACCGTTGCCCAGAGATTTGGACATCTTCCGCCCCTGGGAATCCCGCACAAGCCCGTGAAACAGCACGGTATTAAAAGGTCTCTCCCCCATCTGCTCATAGCCGGAGAAGATCATGCGGATAACCCAGAAGAAAATAATATCATAGCCCGTCACCAGCACATCCGTGGGATAGAAATATTTTAAATCCTCCGTCATCTCCGGCCAGCCCAGCGTGGAGAAGGGCCAGAGCGCCGAGGAGAACCATGTATCCAGCACATCCTCATCCTGCGTCAGATGATCGCACCCGCACTTCGGGCAGACTTCCGGCGCCTGCCCGGATACCACTGTCTCCCCACAGGCATCGCAGTAGTAAGCCGGAATCCGGTGGCCCCACCAGAGCTGCCGGCTGATGCACCAGTCGCGGATATTGTCCGTCCAGTTAAAATAGATCTTCTCCATTCTCTCCGGGATCAGCTTCACCTCCCCGGTTTTCACCGCCTCCGCCGCCGGTTTTATCAGCTCCTCCATCTTCACAAACCACTGCTCTTTCACCAGGGGTTCGATGGTCGTATTACAGCGGTCATGGGTTCCCACATTGTGGGTATAGTCCTCGACTTTCTCCAGAAGTCCATCCTGTTCCAGCTCTTTCAGGATCTGTTTTCTCGCCTCGTAGCGGTCAAGCCCCGCGTACTTTCCGCCGTTCTCGTTGATCGTGGCGTCATCGTTCATAATATTCACGATGGGCAGTCCGTGGCGTTTGCCCACCTCAAAGTCGTTCGGGTCGTGCCCCGGCGTGATCTTTACAACGCCCGTCCCGAATTCCATATCCACATAGTCATCCTCCACGATCGGAATAATCTTATTCACGATGGGCAGCAGAACTTTCCTTCCCTTCAAGTGCGTATAGCGTTCGTCATTCGGGTTGATGGCAACCGCCGTATCCCCCAACATCGTCTCCGGGCGGGTCGTCGCGAACTCCAGAAATTCCGTCCTGCTTGGCTCTCCGTTCTCGTCGATCAACGGATATTTAATATGCCACAGATGTCCCGCCTGTTCCTCATACTCCACCTCCGCGTCGGAGATGGAAGTATTGCAGACCGGACACCAGTTGATGATCTTCGCCCCCTTGTAGATCCATCCCTTTTCATGCATCTTACAGAACACTTCGGTGACAGCCCTGTTGCAGCCCTCGTCCATCGTAAAACGCTCCCTGTCCCAGTCGCAGGAGGAACCCATCTTTTTCAGCTGGGAAACGATCCGTCCGCCGTACTCTCTCCTCCAGTCCCAGGCCCGTTCCAGAAATTTCTCCCTGCCCAGATCATGTTTGTCAACACCCTCCTTTTTCAGGGCCTCGATGATCTTTACTTCCGTCGAAATGCTGGCGTGATCCGTCCCCGGCTGCCAGAGCGCGTTATAGCCCTGCATCCTCTTGTAGCGGATCAGAATATCCTGCATCGTATTGTCCAGCGCATGTCCCATATGAAGCTGTCCCGTGATATTCGGGGGCGGGATCACGATCGTAAAAGGTTTCTTTGTTTTATCTACTTCCGCATGGAAATACTTTTTATCAAGCCATCTCTGATAAATTCTATCTTCAATGCCTTTGGGATCATAGGTTTTCGCCAGTTCTTTTCCTGCCGTTTCACTCATAACACTTTCCTCCTCATTACTGTCTGCCAAAATATATCTAAATCAGGAAATACTGCAATTTATCTTATCATTTTGGAAAAGATACATCAAGGGCTTTTTCGATCAATCTGCAATTATAGCATTATAACCTGACAAAAGCTGCTGCCATCACATGAAGCGCATTGGAATATGTATTGAGAGGTATTTTCATCGCACGGCTCTGAGAAAGAAGGAACAGGAATACTATAAAAAATCCGGATATCCCACAGCATATCCATGGGATATCCGGATGAAACTAATAGTTAAAGAACGGGAAGAATCCGCCGAACGGGTTGTTCTGATCGTAGGGAATGCTCTGGCCTCCCTGGGAAGAATCGCCGGACTGCCCTTCGCTCTGACCGTTCCCCGACTCGATGCCGACATCTTCCGCCGTATCAAGAGTTATGGATATCTGCCGGTCTTCATAGCCCGCATCATTTCTGACTTTCACTGTCAGATTTACCGTCTCTCCCGCTCTGTAATACGCCAGATATTCCACCAGCTCCTCCCTGGTGCGCACGGTCCTGCCATCCAGCTCCGTGATGACCATGCCGCGCTGCAGCCCCGCCTTCTCCGCCGGCGCCCCTTCTGTCACACTGCTGATATAAGCGCCGATCGGGATATCGTAGGACTGGTTGATCTCATTTGTCACATTGGATACGCTGACGCCGAGATAGCCCCTTTCCGACTCTTCCACGACAGTTCTCGTCTCCTGCTGCATCATGCGCTCCATATCCTCCCTGATATCGGAGATCGGAATGGCGTAACCGATGCCTTCCACCGTTGTGTCCGCCACCTTGGCAGAGTTGATCCCCACCAGTTCGCCCTTCGTATTGAACATGGCTCCGCCGCTGTTTCCCGGATTGATGGCCGCATCCGTCTGGATGTATTCGTTGGCACTGCCCGTCGTATCCGTCCCATCATCCGTTGTGACACTGCGCCCGACGGCGCTGACAATGCCCGTTGTCACCGACTGACCGTATCCCAGCGCATTGCCGATCGCTACCACCTGGTCTCCCAGGGCAAGCTCATCGGAATCTCCCAGCGTGGCCACCTTGATGTTGTCCATCGTCTCCTGGGAAAGATTGCTCAGATCCACCGCAATCACCGCAAGATCTTTCGCCGAACTGTAATCCTTGATTTCTCCTTTCGCAATCTCCGCGTCCGAGCTGTCTCTGTTTTCTTCCTGATAGCTGAACAGCACACTCAACTCTTTACTGCCGGATACCACATGATAATTTGTCACGATCAAAAGCTCGCTGTCCGTCTTCCCGATGATCACACCGGAACCGGACCCTTCCGTCTCCTGGATAAAAGTTCCCCAGAAACTTCTTATTTCCGCCTCGCCCTTATTGGTGATCGCCACGACGGAGGGCATGCACATCTTAGAGATCTCTTTCACGGACAGCCCCTCCGCCGCGGTCGCTGTCGTCTGCGTGGCCGGAAACTGCTGGGATGTCTGCTGCACGTTCATATCCTCTTCCGGGTGAACGGCAGTATTCTCCGCCTCCTTCTCACTATACTGCCGCAGCATCAGACCGCTGCCCAGAGCGCCTCCCGCCGTTCCCATCACAAGGGACAGCGCCATGCACCAGACGACGATTCCGCGGCCGCTCTTTTTTTTCTTTTTCTGCGGTTCCGCCGGCGCGCTTCCGTATGGGATATTGTGATAATAAGTATAATTATTGTTTTCGTTGTTTTGCCCGTATTGATATTCCATCCTCATCACTCCTTTATCTGATTATTAAAAAAGCACCCGACCAGGATATTTTCCTCATTGGATGCTCTTATATTATTCTCCATTTATGTTAAAACTGTGATGCGATTGTGTATATTTTGTGAAAATTTTCACTTTTTAAACGCTTCCCTCGCAAACCTGCTGTTTTCTCTGTTCTCCAGAACCAGCCGCTCTGCCTCCTCGGACGGATTGGAAATAACGGCGGTCTTTACGATCTCGCAGGGCGGATTGGTCTTCACCCGTTCCACCGCCTCCGTCACTGCCGCCACATCGCCGCTGACAAACACAGTGGTATGGCCGCCGCACTTCGTATGCCACGTCTGAAATTCCACCTCCGATGTTTTCAGCATCACATCCACTGCCCGTATCGCATCCGCACTGCCGAGTACTTCCACCAGTCCAAGCGCCTTAAACACATTCATCTTCTCATCCCCCCCTACTTGTTGATCGTCATCCGGATCGCCAGTTCGGAATCCTCCGAAGGAGACGCGATGATCGTATGGGAATAAACTTCCGAGTCCATTTCCCCCGCCTTCTCAAGCGCCGCTTCCATCGCCGCCCGCACATCCGAAACACTGCCGCGCATCTTCACACAGGCCCCGCTCTTCAAGCGGTTTCTCTCCACACCCTGAATCCTCACAGCCGCCGCTTTCGCCGCCGCGTCCAGCGCCACAAAACAGGACAGATAACTGTCCAGTTCAAACACACCTATCGCCTGTCTCTCAAATCCTTCCGCCATATCGCACCCCATATCTTTCTCTGCCTTCCTTTCTATGATTCTATCACATATATTTATCCGTTACAATCCAAAGCATAAAAACATTTGTCTGCAAATACCATAAATTACATCGACATTTCTATATATTTTAAGTTATGATATATCCATAATGATGAAACAGACGAAAGGAAATCCCATGTCACATATCAGAAAATCAACCCTTCAGGACGTATCCCGCATAGCCGAGATACTGATCTTTACCAAAAGAATGAATTACCGGTTTATTTTTCAAAACGACAGAGTGTCCTTCGGTGAAATGCAGGTTCTTCCCCTCGCGCAGGACTATCTTGCCCATCCGGAAAAACTGGAACATATCTGGGTCTATGACGATGAATTTGTGAAAGGTATGATCCATATGGAGGGAACGCGGATCGATGAACTGTATGTAGATTCCTTTTTTGAGAAGGAAGGCATCGGCGGAAAACTGGTGGATTTCGCCGTCGAAAAACTCGATGCGTACTGGCTGTTCGTCCTGGAAAAGAATGTGAACGCGATCCGGTTTTATGAGGCCCACGGCTTTCAGCTGACAGGGGAACGGGAGCCGGAGCCCGGCACCGCGGAATATATTGTGAAGATGAAGCTGCGGCCGGGATTCAGGGAATCTTTTGGCGGCAATTCCTCAGATTAAGCCAGCCGGATCCTTTTCACAAAGGCCGCCGCAAAGGGGCGGCCGCTTCCGCAGATTTTTCTGCTATGGCGGCAGCCCCTTGTCTCTCTATCTCTCCATCTTCCAGAACGCCGCGCTGTAGGGGGGTAGCTCGCTCCCGCCTCCAAAGTCATGCATCTGCCCTGTCAGCAGATCCTCCGCCTGACCGCAGCCCGCGTCAAAGTGCGCCGTATAGCTCTCCCCGTCCGCGTTGATCGCCACGAGCACCCTCTCATTTTCCGTCTTTCTCTCAAAAATACACTGCTTGTTTGTCAGCACCACCGACCGGAACGCGCCGTAGTTCAGAGCCTCTGAATTTTTCTTTGCCTCCGCCATCTTTCCTATCTCATCCGTCAGCTCATTCCACTCCGGCTTCTCAAAACACGCCCGCAGCGCCGGATCTCCCTCGCTCTTGTTCGCCTTCGCGCCCCACTCGCTTCCGTAATAGACGCAGGGAATGCCCGGCATACCGAACATCAGAGCATAGATAAGCGGCAGATGCCTCTCGTTGGTCAATATGCTCGCCACCCTCGTCACATCATGGTTATCCACAAAGGACAACATATGCTTTCCCTTGTACAAAGTCCAGTTCTCCGGTCCGAACTGCCTCATCAGGGAATGGACAATCTCAAACATATTCATACTGTTGAAGCTGGAATAGAGTCCCTTATAGCACTCATAGTTCGTCGCGGAGTGCAGCATCTGATCGTTTACCATCCGGTTGTAATCGCCGTGCAGCATCTCACCCAGCAGGTAAAAGTCCTGCTTTTTGCCATCGGCAAACTGCCGCAGGCGTCTCACAAAATCATGGTCAAGACAGTAGGCTACATCCAGCCTGAGTCCGTCGATATCAAACGTGTCGATCCAGTAATTCACCGCGTCAAAAATATGCCCGATCACCTCTTCGTTCCGGAGATTCAATTTCACCAGATCGTAGTTTCCCTCCCAGCCCTCGTACCAGAGCCCGTCGTTGTAATTGGAATTCCCCTCCAGGCTGATATGAAACCAGTGAAGGTACGGGGAACGCTCCCTGTTTCGCACCACATCCTGAAACGCCCAGAAACCGCGCCCCACATGGTTGAACACACCGTCCAATACCACTTTGATTCCGGCCTCGTGCATCTTATCGCAGACTTCCTTAAAATCCTCGTTGGTTCCCAGCCGTTTATCGATCAGCTTATAATCTCTTGTATTGTAACCGTGGGTGTCCGACTCAAACACCGGCGAAAAATAGACGGCATCCGCCCCCAGCTTTTTGATATGGGGGATCCAGTCCTCCACTTTCTTTATTCTGTTCGTCAGTATACCGTCGTTCTCAAACGGAGCGCCGCAGAATCCCAGCGGGTATATCTGGTAGAACACACTCTCATAGTACCATTTCCTGTCTTCCATAAATAATCCTCTTTTCTTTGTGGCTTTTTCTTACTTATTGCCATCCTGAACATTTTATCACAATTCTGCCGCTTATTCCATCCAATCTTTGCATTTATATTTTATATTAACAAAACAGTCGTTTTTTATCCTTTTTCTTTTTGTCCGCTTTTGTGTTTACATAATTTTTATCCGACGTCTGTTGACCGAATCAGTTTCTTTTTTCGCCCGATGGAAAAGTAATCCACATTTTTCAAGCCCATTTTATGAACATCCTGTCATTTTTGCCCTCAAATGACCACTTTTCCACATTCTTATCCACATATTCACATCTGTCATTTTCTTTTTCAGAAAAAAACACTCATGTCTTTTTTGAAAAATCAAGTATTCTATTTATAAAATTTCAACTGAAATATGGCACTTTTTTCTCCAAATCATAAAATATTTTTCTCCTGTCTCTGGTATGACTTTCCCAGGTATGATACAATATATGGGAGTCAAAACCCATTGACTGTACTGGTACCATTTTCATATCCTATATTTTGCAATTATTTTTCTAAACTGTTGAAAGGATGATATCATATGTTGTTAATAGGTTCCCATGTCGGGATGAGCGGAAAAGAAATGTTCCTCGGCTCCGTAAAAGAAGCGTTATCTTATGAGGCAAACACCTTTATGGTCTACACCGGCGCACCCCAAAACACCAGGAGAAAGGAACTGTCCGAACTGAGGATCCCGGAAGCCCGGGCACTCATGAAGGAGGTCGGCATCGAACAGTTTATCGTGCACGCCCCCTATATCATCAACCTTGGCAACGCGGTCAATTCTTCTACATACGAACTGGCAGTGGAATTTCTGGAAAAGGAGATCGCAAGAAGCGCGGGCATGGGCAGCCATATACTGGTACTGCACCCCGGCTCCCATGTGGGAGAGGGAAAGGAAACGGGCATCCGGAAGATCACGGAGGGATTGAACCAGGTCTTAACCGCCGATACACCGGTCTGTGTCGCGCTGGAAACCATGGCGGGAAAAGGCTCGGAAATCGGAAGCCGCCTGGAAGAACTGGCGGAAATCTATGAGAAGACCATCCATTCCGAAAAACTCAGAGTCTGTCTGGATACCTGCCATATGCACGATGCCGGTTACGATGTGGTACACGATTTCGATGGCATATTAACCGCCTTCGATAAACTCTTCGGCATTTCCCAGATCGCCGCGGTCCATCTCAACGACAGCAAAAACCCCTGCAGAGCCCGCAAGGACAGGCATGCCAATCTGGGGGACGGTTATATCGGATTCGATGCGCTCTCCTATATCGCACATCATCCGGCGCTGGCGGACGTCCCCAAAATACTGGAGACCCCCTACATCCCACTGCAGGAGAATCCCGATAAAAAAATGCCGCCCTACAAGGAAGAGATCAGGCGCCTCAGGCGGGATGTTTCCTAAAGTTCCGGCGGTTTTAGCCGTCCCTGCCGGCCTTCACTCCACCTTTTCCAGAATTCCCCCACATGGAAAGACGCATGATGGCAGGTAGTCACCTGATAGTCTTTCCACTCCCTGGGAAACATGCGCTGATAAGTGTGCTGCAAAAACCGCTCGTCCAAAAGGGCCACGATTCCAACATCATCCGCGGTGCGGATCACCCGGCCCGCGGCCTGCAGCACCTTATTCATCCCCGGATACTGGTAGGCGTAGTCAAATCCGTTTTCTTCCCTCTCATCAAAGTACTGTCTGATGATCTCCCGCTCGTTGCAGACCTGTGGCAGCCCTGTTCCGACGATGACCGCACCGATCAGCCTGTCCTGTTTTAAATCGATGCCTTCACTGAAAATGCCGCCCAAAACGCAAAATCCCAGCAGGGAACGGCCGCCGGACTCCGTCATGGAAAATTTCTGCAAAAATTCTTCCCGCGCGCTCTCCCCCATATACTCCTCCTGCAGGGCACACTCCTCCCGCTCCTCCTCATAGAACGTCTCCCGGTATACTTCATAGACCTCTTTCAGAAAGGCATGGGAGGGGAAAAAGATCAGATAATTCCCCGCTCTCCCGGATGTGATCTCCTTGATGTAGGAAGC
>ERZ779622.809-NODE-809-length-15491-cov-5.349637_pt1 | contig 15491 bp, 14 predicted proteins | sample MGYA00514188_ERZ779622 | MGnify/ENA primary metagenome ERZ779622 (study PRJEB29562, sample SAMEA4376702) | mouse gut metagenome | isolation source: Cecum | study: EMG produced TPA metagenomics assembly of the A DSS colitis mouse model was used to assess the...
TTTCCGGGATTGTGCAGGAAATCCACGACTTCCACCAGGGATTCCTTTGCCTCATCCTCGCCCGCCACATCTTTAAATGTTACGCCGGTCTCTTTCTGGACATAGACTTTCGCAGTGCTCTTGCCCATTCCCATCATACCGCCGCCCTTGCTCATCTTTCGGAACAGGAAGCTGAGCAGCAGCCACATCAGACCGATCGGGAGCACCACAGTGATCAGGATAGAAAGAATCGAATCCATAATCGTCGTTGTCTGCCCCTGAATTTCTACATTATGGTCTAACAATCTCTGCGTAAGCTGATCGTCCTCCACCCGAATCGTATAATAATTCCGGATAGGGACGCCCATCATGCTGAATATGTTCTCCTGCTGCTTCGCAACAGGATTCTCGCCGCTTCCGGTCTCCTTTGACGATCTATCACTCTCTTTTTCAGCGGTCTCCTCGGTCTTTAAGGAGAACTCCAGCCTGTCGGAGATAAAGCTGACAGATGCCACCTTATCTTCTTCCACCATCTTTACAAACTCACTGTAGCTCACCTCGTTTGTCCCGCCGCTCATTCCCCGCATCAGCATGCTGAGAAAGATCATCGAAATGATCGCAGCCAGAACCAGCAAAAAGATATTCTGTTTCTTAGGGTCGTTTCCTTTCCCGGGGCCCGGCGTTCCGGGTTCCCTGTTTCCGTTGTTTCCATTGTTGTAACCATTGTTATTATAACCGTTGTTATAGCCGCCGTTATTATATTGATTACTATTATTCTGATAAGGTTGATCCATTCTTTTTCACGGCAAAGATCACAATCTTTGCCTTTTCTCCTTTCCCGTCTCACGACACGCAAAATATATATTTTGCCCAACAGTTAGATTCTAGCTGATTTGCGAAAATAAAGCAATAATAGAATCGTGAATTAATGGACACATCTATAAAAGATTTCTTAAATTATTGTGATTTTCCACTTTTGTTTACTATGCGGACAGGAAGGATATCATATGGATTTTGATAAAGAACCGGAAGCTTTTAGAAAGTATCCAGGCTTTATTTTCATAATCTGTTCATCTCATTTACATCATTGTATCATCCCGTAAAACCTCGGCTAAATTGATCTTGCGTATATTACGCCAACCAAGATAATATGCCAATGCCACAAACGCAAAGACAGCTGAAACAAACGCCAGAACAGGCGCTATCGGAGCCACTTTAATAAATTCCACAGGATCCAGGAAGCTTGCCCTTATCATGAATGCCACAGCCACTATTGTCAGCGCCGATGCGGCAAGCAACGGACCTCCCGCAATCATCAACGCCTCTATGCAGAACATCTTCCGTATCCCTTCCGGTGTAAGCCCAACAGACATATACCGGGCAAATTCCCGTTTCCTTTGACGCAGGAAACCAAGGGTATGAGAAAACACATGGGCAATCCCAATTATTGCAAGCAGGACACAAAACGCACCTAATATCCATTCATACCCCTCTATCAATTTATTATTGTCTTCTCTTTCCTGAATACGGTTCTCGCTTTCCATTTCATACTCCCCGCTGATCATCTGCGTTATTTCATTTTCCAGCGCATTCAAAACATCCAGTTCTCTTCTGTCATTTGCCAGAACCCGGACATAAGTATCCTGCCCCGCCCCGCCTATCTGTTCTCCGATTTCTTTCCACAGGGACAAAGGCATAAACTGTACCAGAGAGCAGCCGGATTTCCCGTATTCTTCCCGCAGGAGCGGAAATTCCTCTGTGCAGGCCAGCACCGGAATCTCTACCGTGTTTTCATCTCTTTTTTCAGCAGCGTTATGCAAAACAACTGATTCCATATCTTCTTTTACATAGGAAATGTATTCCGGATAACGAAAATTACTGTTAACGCTGTCCCACAACCGGTTTAAGACGATTGTCCCATCCAGCCGGGAAGCTGTTCCTATCTGTCCGCAGAATTCACCAAAACTCTCATCATCCAATATGAAAATAGGCGCCTCTATCTGAAACAAGCCCTCACCATAAAATGCTGTATCTCCCAAAAACGCTTCCAAGCCGCCCAATGCCAGCAGCTCCTTGCTTTGTGCATCCTGCGGCAATATACATACTGCCTCTGCCTTTTGGTAAACAACACTGCTGTCCACTTCAGGCAGTCCCCGAAGTTGCTCTGTCAACACAAAATCCCCTATATGGGTATTCTTCACAGTCACCATGACGTCCCATGCATCCTGATATCTTTCAAAATAAGTATGGTTTGTGCTGATCCCGGAAAGTGTCCAAAAGCATTGCATTATCATAAAACCCAGACAGGCGAGCGTTAACGACAAAGATGTGGTACGCAGAGCCTTTTTCTGAGCCTTTAATGCATTTCCGGCCATTTCCCCCTCTATTCCGAACAGCGCAGACAAAACGGGAGAATGCTTTTTCTTTTTTAGCTGCAATTCATCCGCTCCCCGGATTGATTCAAGCGGGGTCAGCCTGCTCAGCTTTCTCGCCGGAAGCCAGGCAGAAACAAGCACTGTGAGGATAGATAAGAAAAGGACAAGGAGCAGGATAACAGGATGACAGCTAAAGGATACCTGCCTTCCTCCCGCAAAATTCGCCGCGAAAGCGTTCATTCCCCAAACCGTGCCAAAGCTGAAAATTATTCCCAACAAAATCCCTGCCATAATCGGTACAATAGACAGAAAGAGCGCCTCCTGTACCAGACATGTCCGGATCTGTCCCGGAGCAGCCCCAATGCTTGAAAAAATCCCAAACTGGTGAACCCTGCTGTTCATAGATGCTGCAAATGAATTATGGATTACCAGTATCAAAGAAAAACATACAATTACCACTACCGCCAGATACGCCGGCATCAGCATTCTCGGCATATTGTCACCCGGAATCCGGACAAAATACAGAGATAAAAGCTGATAATTATAGGAAACCGCATCTTCCGTCAGCCCCAGAATATTTACAAGGGCGGACATATCCTGACAGACCGTTCTTTTGTTATAAAAATACACATCTACCACAGTTCCCTGTTCCCCGGACAGTTCCTCATTGACTGCCGCCTTTTCCACATTGGCAAAGTTATTGATAACTGCCAATTCGTCCCCGCTGATCTCCCCGGTAATACGGCCATGCCAGCTGCCATCTTCCAATTTTGTCCCTTCTATATTGTCCAGCCAGAAATTATAAAACAGACAACAAAGAAAAGAAAGAAACAAAGCGGCAATGAAAGATGCTGCTATAATAGATATGCCTGAAGCCCGGTTGTTTTTTATATAATCAATCGAATAGTTTTTCCACATACCGCCAATCGTTGTCCTGTCTTTTATGACAACGATTTACCCCCCTTCCTCTCATCGCTGATGATCCGCCCATCTTCTATGGTTACAATGCGGTCTGCCTCCAGCGCAACCTTTTCGTCATGGGTGATCAGCAGAATGGTCTGCTTCAGATTACGGTTCGATAATTTCAGCATATCAATGATCTCACCTGAATTTTTCTGATCCAAATTTCCAGTCGGCTCGTCCGCCAAAAGCAGAGCCGGGCGATAAATCAGCGAACGTGCTATGGCAACCCTCTGCTGCTGTCCGCCTGATAACTGGCCTGGCAATGCTTCAAGCCGGTCAGCAATGCCAAGCGAACTAACTATTTTTTCAAAATACTCTTTATTTGGTTTCTTCTTATCAAGAGCAAGCGGCATAAGAATATTTTTTTGCACGGTAAGTGTTGGAATCAAATTATAGAACTGATAAACCAACCCCACTTTTCTTCTGCGGAAAATTGCTGCCCGCGTCTGATTAAGTTTAGATAGATCCGTTCCGTCTATTATAACTTTTCCGCTTGTAGGCTTATCCACGCTTCCCAGAATATGCAGCAGTGTAGATTTACCTGAACCGGACGATACAAAAATCGCTACAAATTCTCCCTTCCCCACCATAAGGTCAATCCCATCCAGCGCAGCCACCTGATTATTGCCGGAGCCATATATTTTGCGAACTCCTTCGCATGTTAAGATATCCATTTTCGTTTCCTCCGTTTATATTCTACCAAATGAAAGTTACAACTCAGTGACTGCAACAAAGTTGGTATTAAATTTATTGTCTATATACCCGGATTTCAAAACATGCACCGCCATTTGTCAGGTTTTTTGCTCTTATTGTTCCATTTTGATGTTCTATAATCTCTTTTGACAATGCTAAACCTATTCCAATACCACTGCTGTGGATATTGTCTCCCCTATTTGCATTCCGTCCACGATAAAACCGTTTAAAAAGATACGGAATATCTTCTTTGGCAAATCCATCCCCCTCATCCCAAATAAGTATTTCCGTATATAGCGGATTCTGCCCATAAGAGCAATGGACTGTTCCGCCCGTATTATGCTCCATACAGTTTTTCATTACATTCATAATTGCTTCCATAGTCCAATCTAAATCTGCTGTTATTGCCATCTCCCCTAATTCCGGAATATCAATGGAAGTGCCAGAATCTACAAATAATTCCTGCAAATTGTCTGCCGCAAGGACAAGCACAGTAAAAATATCCACCTCTTCTTTCTGAAACAGCAATGTACCTGCATCAAGACGGGATAAAACAAGCAGAGATTCTTCTAAATGGATCAGTCTGATTAACTGTTTCTTTATTTGTTCCATCTTATCTTTTTCATATTTATTTTTCATTGATATTTCAGATAATGTTTGCAGTGATAAAGAAATTGCAGTGACAGGCGTTTTTATCTGATGTGCAATATTTGATAAATTCTCAGCAAAATCATTTTTTGCCTGTACCGCAGCATCCTTTGTCTGGTAAAGAAATGTCACTGTCTTATATATTTCATCTTCCAGTTTAGAAAAAGTATCTTCTCCCGAAACAGAGAGGACGACCGCTTTTCCCGTATTAACCTGCTCCAAATAATCTGACAGTGCCTCTATCCGTTTCGCTTCTGTTTTGTTGCGGAATACAAAAGTGATAACAAAGAGGAAGATTCCTGACAAAAACCCTGTTATTGTAAATATGATATGATATGTAACAGCAGAATCTGAAAAATCAGATATGCGATATCCCAAAACAGATAAGACATTTTTCACTGCCACACCATCGAAATTTCCGCTCGTATATTCCTTCAATGCGGCAGAAACTATATTCATCATTTCCGGCTCCTGTTCCAGCACTTCGCTGCAGATAACATTTACCAGATCAAATTGGAACCTGCTGTAATAACAGGAAACCAACATTGCTGTGACAGCAGAAGAAATCAAGCTGACGGCTGCTGCAAACCCAAATATAATCACAAAGTTTTTTCTCCCGCTCATACGGTCTCCTCCATACGGTATCCCACACTTCTAATTGTTTTCAAGCAGGACGGCTGGTGCAATTTGTCCCGTAACCGTTTCACAGTAACCGTCAAAGTATTGTTATTCACGTAATTCCCATTGATATCCCATACCTGTTCTAAGATTTTTTCTCTGGTGACAGTCCTTCCTTTATTCCGCAGGAGATACAGGAGCAGTTCATACTCTGATACGCTTAAATCTATTTCTTCCGAACCACAGGAAACTGTCCTGCGGTTTAAATCCATCATGATCCCATCACAAGACAGGTACTGTTCCGCTACATTTCCCGTTCTTCGAAGTACCGCTCGAATCCTTGAATACAACACACTTAACTCAAAAGGCTTAACAACATAATCATCCGCACCATTCTGAAAACCAGAAACAATATCACGGGAATCATCCCGAACCGTAAGAAAAATAATCGGCAGTTCCGTCCATCTACTGCGAATCCATCGGCAAAGACTATCTCCGCGGCCATCCGGCATATTCCAATCCAACAAAATAACAGTCGGCACATGACTTTCCAAAGCTTGTCTTACCTCCGAAATCGTATGATATATCACTACCTTAAAGTTTTTCTGTTCCAGATATTCCTTCACAGCACCTGCAATATCAGCATCATCCTCAGCATAAAATAATTCGACCATATTCATTTTATAAAAACCTCCCTAATTTTCTTCATTTACCTTTCGGAAGTATTCCTCCTCCACCTCCTTCACCGTCAGGTGCAGGGGCAGAGACATTTCCCCGAATAATATGCTCTCCGCAATATGCAGATATCTCTCGTCGATACAGGTCATATGCTTTCCGGATTTCTGTCGTTCTCTCTTTCGCAGATAGAGTGTCTTTATGATCCGGGACCACTCCGTACTGCTGCCGCTGAGCAGAGCCCGGCGATAGCTCATCTCCCGCTCTTTCTCATCCTTTATCCAGAGCGTCTCCAATCCCCCGGCCCTGTTTAACAGAGCCTGAGCCTCTTCCCCCGACATCACGGAGCGGATCACCGTCTTCTCATTCTCCACCGGCGCATAGATCGTGCTTCCCTTCACAAACCTCGGAGAAAGCTTATAGCACAATTTTTCCGAAGAGATACAGTCCGCCCCCCAGTCGATCGCCATCACATCCTCCACCAGACATACTCCCTTTGTGCCGTACACCACGTAATCACCCTTCTGATACATACCTTTTCCCGTCCTTCCTTACTTACAGTATTTCCCAATCGGAAAAAGGTATTCATTCCCCCCACATTTGACAAACGCTCCCCCTCCTGATAGACTAAAGCAGAACCGTTATTTATGCGGTAACAAGCCAATTTCGAGGACATCATCATGCTTTTCCCAAGTGAGCCCTTTTTGTTCGTATTCCTGCCGGTCGTACTGTTCCTCTACTACGCGTTTCTCAGGAATACAAAAATTCTGAAAAATATTTTCCTGTTCATCGCAAGCCTGTTTTTCTATGCCTGGGGCGAGCCGGTGCATGTCTTTCTCATGCTTTTTGTCATTTTCATGAGCTATCTGTTCGGTCTGCTGATCGATCATTTTCGGGAAAGGAAACATCTGTCCGAAGCGATCTTAGCCCTTATGGTCTGTACCAACATCGGCATTCTGGGCTGGTATAAATACAGTACCTTTGTTTTGTTTCAAATGAATCTCCGCCTGCATACAAACTTTACGCTCCCCACCGTCACATTACCCATCGGCATTTCCTTTTTTACGTTTCAGGCTATGTCCTACGTCTTCGATATTTATCGAAAACAGGGGAAAGCGCAAAAGAATCCTCTGCAGGTCGGTCTCTATGTCTCCCTCTTTCCGCAGTTGATCGCGGGCCCCATCGTGCGCTATGAGACCATTGCGGAACAGATCGATCACCGCGTGGAAAATTTCACGGATTTTTCCGCAGGCGTGGTCAGATTTTGTACCGGCCTCGGAAAGAAAGTACTGCTCGCCAACAATATGGCGATCGTTGCGGACAACGCTTTCAACGTCGTCTTCGGCGGGCGCTTTTATGCCTCAACAGCTATGGCCTGGCTGGGCGCCCTCTCCTACACTTTACAGATATTTTTTGACTTTTCCGGTTATTCCGACATGGCGATCGGCCTTGGAAAAATGTTCGGCTTTCATTTTGAGGAGAACTTCCGCTACCCTTACCTCTCAGCCACGGTCTCCGAATTTTGGCGGAGATGGCATATCTCCCTGCAGACCTGGTTCCGGGACTATGTGTATTTTCCGCTCGGAGGCAGCAGGGTCTCAAAACCGAGACTTGTCCTCAATCTGTTTATCGTCTGGCTTCTGACCGGAGTCTGGCATGGCGCGAACTGGACTTTCGCCGCCTGGGGACTGCTGTATTTTCTCCTGCTCACTTTCGAAAAATTGACGGGACTAAATAAAAAACGTTTTTGGTGGAGTCATCTCTACACTATGTTTTTTGTCACCCTGGGCTGGGTCATTTTCCGCTCCGCCACTCTCGGTAATGCCCTTATCTATATAAAGGCAATGTTTGGCATCGGTTCCACCGGCCTCACAGATACCGCCGTTTTACTCTTTCTGAAACAGGACTGGTTTTACTATCTGGCCGCTCTCTTCTGCTGTGTGCCGGCCGTTCCTCTCCTGGAAAAGAAATTTGGCGATTCCAGAGCAGGACAATGGACCTATGCCGTGGGGCTTCTGGCCATTTTTGTGGTATCGGTCTCCTTTATCTGCAATAATTCGTATAATCCGTTTATTTATTTCAATTTTTAAGGATAGATGGGGTGTGTTATGAAAACTCGTGACGGATGGATCGCTGTCGTGTTTTTGATTTTTATTTTTCTTTTGCCTGCCGCAACTCTGATAGACAGGTTTTTTGCGGCGCGAAGCGAAGAGGCTTTCGCGGAGGTCCCCGCTCCAGGGGACGGCGCGCAGGAAACAATCTACCTGTTTCCCCCTTCCATACAGAACAATGTCAATGAGTTCACCGATCAGCTTTTTATGCGAAAGCAGCTGATCGCCTTCAATACGAATGTCACCTCCCTTCTGACCGGCGGCACTTACTTTGAATCCACCCAGGTTCTCCTCGGGAAGGACAACTGGCTTTTCTACAAATCTTCCATAGAGGGAGAACATCCCATCTGGGATTACATGGGAATCAATCATTTTTCGGAGGAGGAGCTCTTGCGGATAACCGCCAACCTGCAGAATACACAAAAATATTTTGAGGAGGAGCGCGGCATTCCTTTCTATATCGTGACGATCCCCAACAAAGAAATCGTTTACAGCGAATACATGCCTGACACCATCATTCGATTGAACGAGGTATCGAGAGGGCAGCAGCTCAGCGAATACGTGGAACAAAATACTGCTCTGCCCTATCTGGATCTGAGATATGCTCTGCTGGAGGCAAAGGAGGACTATCCGACCTATTACAGGACAGACTCCCACTGGAACTATTATGGCGCCTACGTGGGACTGCAGGAAATCTTTCAGAAAATTTACGGCGATGGGATTCCCGCTGATATCTCCTGTTTTTCCGTCGCCTCCGAAGATTACAGCGGCGATCTCGCGGCGCTTGCCGGGCTTCAGGACCGCTTTTCCATCGACTCTTACTATATGCTCGATCCCGACTGCATAGATAAGGGGCAGTACCATGATGAAGTACTGCTCCTGGTGGGTGACTCTTTCTCGGAATATCTCCGCGATCTGGCCAAGTATTACTACAGGGATGTCCACTATGTTCATTCCAGGGATTTTCAGGCGGATATGATCGATCAGATCCAACCCGATATCGTTATCTGGGAATGCGTGGAGCGCTATCTGGATGTATTCAGCACCAGACATCTGATGGAACAATAACTGTCTTACTTCAGTTCGTTCGCCATCTCATAAAAGTGACAGTACATCCCTTTCAGCGCCATCAGCGTATCATGATCCCCCTCTTCCACGATGCCGTCCTCCGTCAATACAAGAATCCTGTCGGAATTGCGGATCGTGGAAAGTCTGTGCGCGATCGTCAGCGTAGTTCTCCCCTCCGACAGCTTCGCCAGGGATTTTGCCACCTCAAATTCGCTCTCATTATCCAACGCCTAGGTGGCCTCATCCAGAATGATGATCGGCGGATTCTTCAGAAATACTCTGGCGATGCTGATGCGTTGCTTCTGGCCACCCGAAAGCTGTACGCCCCGTTCTCCCACATACGTATCATAGCCGTCTTTCAGCCCCATAATAAACTCATGGGCACCGGCGCGCTTTGCCGCCTCCATCACCTCTTCCCTGGAAGCCCCCTCTTTTCCGTAGCTGATATTGTCAAAGATCGTCCCGGAAAACAGGTATACATCCTGCTGCACCATCCCGATGCTCTTCCTGAGGCTTTTCAGGGTAAAGTTTTTGATATCCTTCCCATCTAACGTAATGCATCCCGCCGACACGTCATAAAACCGGGGAATCAGATTGCACAGCGTCGTCTTCCCGCCTCCGGAAGGACCCACGATTGCCACCTTCTCCCCCGCTCGTATTGAAAGGTTCAGATGGCTGAACACCTGATTGTGGTCGTCCGGGTATTCAAAATTCACATCCCGGAAAACGATATTGCCCTCCGGTTTCTCCAGTTCCACCGCGCCCGGTTCATCAAATATCTCGATGTCCGCATCCATGATTTGCAAAAAGCGCTCAATTCCCGTCATGCCCCGCTGAAACTGTTCCGCAAACTCAATGATCCTGCGGATCGTTGCGATCAGCGTGGAAACATACATGATGTACGCCACAAGGTCGCCCGGCTCTATCAGTCCTTTCATCATAAAAATACTGCCCGCCACCAGCACCAGCAGGTACATAAGCCCGTCAAACATCCGAACCGTCGTCTGAAAAGCCCCCATATATTTGTAGGACTCCTTCTTGATCTCCAAAAAAGCGCCGTTATCTTTCTCAAACTTTTTGTTTTCCACATCTTCGTTGGTGAAGGCCTTGACCACCTTCTGCCCCAGCAGGCTGTCCTCGATCCGCGCGTTCAGCTCTCCGATCTGCTGTCTCTGTCTGCCAAACACACTTCTCATGCGGAGGTTGAACGTTGTACAGACCACCGCCATCAGCGGTATACACAGAAAGATGATCACCGTGAGCAGCGCATTGATCCGGGCCAGCAGGATAAAGGCGATCACCGCCTTGATCCCCGCGATAAAAAATTCCTCCGGACAGTGGTGGGCAAACTCCGTCACATCGAACAGATCGTTGGTGATCCTGCCCATGATCTGCCCGACCTTCGTGTTGTTATAGTAGGTGTTGGAAAGCTGCTGTAAGTGGCTGTAGGCGTCACGCCGCATATCCGTCTCTATCTTTGCCCCCATCACATGCCCTACATTCGCCATATAGTAGGCCGCAACGCAGTCCACAATCCTGAGCGCCAGATAGACCATGCCAAGCTTTGCCACGGTGCCGACCGTCAGGGAGGCCAGATCCCTGATCCCCTCGTTGGTGATATACCGCATGATCATCGGCAGCACCAGCTCACACAGAGTGGTCAGCGCTGCACAAAGCAAATCCGTTGCCAGAGTCTTATAATATTTCCTGAAATAGGGCGTAAACCTGCTCCACAATTCCTTTGTCTTATACTCTCTTACATTCATGTTGTACGATTTCCTTAAACTGTTGCGATTTTAATACTGCCCGTTAAAGATCTGCGCGATCGGGGAATCGTCCGACAAAATGACCGTCTTATTCTCTCCCTTCACACTCTCCTTCAGCGCATCCAGCGCCCTCACAAAGGAGTAGAAATCAGTCTTCTGCGGATCTGAGTAGGCGTCCGACAGAATGCGCATATATTCCGCCTCACCTTCCGCCACGGTCGCTTCCGCCTTCGCGCCGGCATCGGAAAGCATGATAGATACCTCCTTATCGGTAGTGTTTCTTATCATCTTCGCCTCCGACTTTCCTTCCGCTGTGTACTGCGCCGCAATATTTTCTCTCTCCGAAATCATTCGGGCGTAAACCGCCTGCTTATTGTCATCCGGCAGATCCAGCTTTTTCACTTCCACAGCCATCAGCTCAATACCGTACTGATCCTCCACATGGTTGATCTGCTCCATAATCTTCTCCGTCAGGGACGTGATCTCCACCACTTCCTCCTTCGCCCCGGAGATCTCCAGATCATTGTTCTTCACCTCGGAAGTATCTTCCTCCACGGTGATCGTCATCTTTCCGTCCCTGCTCCGGATCACTTCATCCTGTTTCATATTGGATATGGTATTTTTCGTCGCATTATATACAATCGCGTCGATACGCCCCTCCGCGTTGCTCACCGAACCGCTCAGCGTCTGCGCAAACTTTAACGGATCCGTCACATGCCAGAGTACATAGCTGTCCACGATCATCGTCTTCTTGTCGGAAGTGATAACGTCCGAAGCCGGCAGGTCATAGATCAAAAGCTCTTTGGGGATGGTATCGACAGATTCCACAAACGGTATCTTGAAGCTGAGTCCCGCCCTGGTCTGCACTCTCTCCACCCGGCCGAACTGCCTGATCAGTTTAAACTGGTTCTCCTTCGTTATCACCAGAGAATTCAGCAGGACAAACAGTGCCGCGATGATCACGATCACCACAGGGATCATGCTGAATTTATGTTTTCTTTCTCCCTCATCCGTTCTTTTCGTTCCATCGGAATTATATCGTTCAAACTCCATGCTCATTCCTCCTCCCCTGTACTCTCGTTGTCCGTCTGCGCATTTCCCTGTCCCGCGGAACCGGAAATATTTCCTCCGCCGCTTTCCTCCGTCACAAAACTCTCCAGCGGAAGCATGGTATTTACCGTTCCATCGCTTCCCTGAATAATCAGCTTGATATCCGGCAGGACATCCTCCATCGCCTCATAGAACATACGCTTTTTTGTCACATCGGGAAACTTGACATACTCCTGATACATGGAGTTGAACCGCGCCGCCTGACCGTTCGCCTCATTGATCCTCTCCTGCTTGTCGGCCTCCGCCTCCTGCAGGATCTTATCGGATTCCGCCTCCGCGTTCGGGATCTGCTCGTTCCGATATTTGTTAGCATTATTTACCGCTGTCTCTTTCCCCTGCTTTGCCGTCTCCACTTCCTTGAAAGCATTCTCCACCTCGGCGGTGGGCGGGGTCGCGTCCTGGATCGTGATGTTGACCAGCGCGATGCCGATGTCGTAGTCTTCCAGCTTATCCAGGATCATCTGTTTGATATTAGACTGAATTTCATTTTTTCCCGTAGTCAGAACGCTGTCCACGCTGTAGGACCCTATAGTCGTTCTGATACAGTTCTGCGCAATATTTTTCAGCACCAGTTCCGGGTCCTGAGAGGCATAGAGCGCTTTCACCGGATCAGTGACCCGATACTCCGCATAGAAATCCACATAGATAAAATTGTAGTCGGAGGTGATCATCAGCGCGTCCTGCGAATCCGCCTCGGGATCGTCATTCCGATAGCCTATGGTAAGTCCCTGGATCGTCGTATTTACCTTGGTTACTGTCTGGATAAAAGGAATTTTAAAGTGCAGTCCCGGCGTCGTAACCGCCCTCGGCGAGCCGAATGTACACACCACTGCCTGTTCCTCCTCCTGAATGGAATAGAAAGAACCGCCCGCAATAATGAAGAGAATGATCAATACCGCCGCCACTTTCACAGCGCCAAACCCGCGCCTCATCCTCTCTCTATTCAGCGGTTCTTTTATCTGCCTGTTTCTTCTGAACATAGTTTTCCTCCGTTTTATTGTGCGTTATTCGCTCGTTAACTTATGGCTGCTTCCCATAAGTTACATTATACACTTTTTTTCTTTCCTGTATAGTGTGACTTCGGGGTGAAAAAAAAGCAGACTGTTTCGAGTCTGCCTCTCCTTTTACGGGTTCCATCATATCTTTCTCTCAAAACAAAGCGGCTCAACCTCCGGTAAACTCAAAGGACATCTGTTTAAAGACTTTCTCCGGATCATAATTCGGGGCATAGTTTTTCGCCATATTGTAAATAGGCTCTATCACGGAAACTTCCTCCACCAGATCCTCTGCGATCTTTTCCAGGGACTGGTTCATTTTCATTTTTTTACAGATCTGGGAGACTAATCTCATATGTTCTCCCTCTGCAATACCGTCTTCCCTCGCATAAGCCAGCTCTTCCCATCTTTGCATATACTTCACCCCCGCTTTTTCCCTTTTGGAAGATAACTCCTCATTTAACGGCTTGCGCACGAACTTTTTATCGGCAAACTCTCGTTTACAAGCCCCATATTTTTTGTAATTGGCCTTTGCTTCATCTAATGAAATCCCATTAGGACCTATGCTCCGTTCATGCTGTTCATGTGCTGTTATATCGTATTGCCAGAAACATACTTCACAAATATCTGTAATTACTTCATCATCACTGTCAATCGTATAAAATCCACAGCACGGACATTTCTTTTTCAAATATTCTATCTCCATATTTATTATACCAAGCTCAAATGAATATTTTCGGATATATATCCATGTTCATATCTATTAATTCTCGATATGCAATGTGGGACAGCATTTTATCCTTTTCGCATCCAGTTTTTTCTCCCAAAATATATCAATATCTTTTTCAGGTATCCATAAAAGGTTTTTAAATAAACCAGGATTCATATACTGCACCCTTATTCCTGTCTGATCCCCTAAATCCTCAAATACCACTTTAAAAGTAGGCTTAGGCACACTATTCAACGAACGTATACTTCTTCTAAATTCGTCAAATGTTATAAGATAATAACCTTCTTCCTCTTCCCATGTATATATAAACCAATCATATACTTTAGAATGTTTTATATAGTCATTGCATAACTTTATTGGATACTTTGATAAATAATAATATTCCAATGCCTCAACCTCCGGTAAACTCAAAGGACATCTGTTTAAAGACTTCCTTCGGATCATAATCCGGGGCATAATTTTTCGCCATATTGTAAATAGGCTCTATCACGGAAACTTCCTCCACCAAGTCCTCCGCGATCTTTTCCAGAGACTGGTTCATTTTCATTTTTTTACAGATTATGGTGACCAATCTCATATGTTCTCCCTTTATCTCTCCCTCTGCAATACCGTCTTCCCTCGCATAAGCCAGTTCTTCCCACCTCTGCATATACTTCACCCCCGCTTTCTCCGAACTCCTGATCCCGCAGATCCTCTCATGGATCTTTTTAATCCGACCACTCGCCGCACGCGCCGCTGTTTCATCCGTCGTCTCTCCGATATACTCCATAAAATCCAGAAATTCGTCGGAAAAGTCTTCCCGGTTTCTCCCTTTTGTATTAATAAATATCCGAACCGCCCCGTCATCCAGCTTCAGTTCCGGGCATTCCCGGCAAACTCCCTCAAATGTATAACGATACAATCCTTTCCCAAAGAGATCAAACGGCGCAATCATAATAAAACAGCTGTCATTCAGAAGATTAAAATCCTTGTTCCCCGGCTCCAGCAGTGATACATCCATATGCGCCTGATAGTAGCGGCTCCTGCGGAGCAGGTTTCCGGTATTCCTCTGCTGCATCTCCGTATAGTAAATTTTTTCCTTTTCATCCATCCCCACGACGTCCAATCTGACCTCGCGCAGCTCCGGCGATACCCTGAACTCCTTTTCTGTCTCCGGTTTTCCCAGGAGCTCGATCTCCCTTTCCATCAGGATACTGATCACTGCCTGATAAGTTTCCGCATCCTCCATCGCTTCATCAAACAGGAATTTGTCAAGAAGATTCAGTTTTTCCAGTTTCGTATTTACCATATGGTTTCCTCCTTCCGGGATTTTCAGAAAGAGGAAGCACAAAAACCGCCGTATCTCTACCGTCTCCATAAACATCTGTGACATCTCCGCCTTCTAAAATCCCATGCAATTTAAATTAGTTGAATTAAAAAGCACAGATTTCAATTGAAATGAGACGGGAATGCTCCCCAGAATACAGATTAACCGTAGAAAGTTCAACAGAATGTATGCTTTTGAAAATAGTCTAACAGATGAGGATATATTATGCAAGTATAAAAATTTCTTTTACAGAAAAACATGAAAATCGAAAAGCTATATCTTTATTGAGCGCTTACCGGCATTTATGTTGTAGCGCAAAGTATGTTCTGAATCAAAATTTCATACGTATTGAATTTGCAATGGTTTAGCATTATAATATTACTATATGATTTAGATTTGAAGTAAACGGTAGATAGTGAGTACCTATACAAAACAAGAGCAAACCTGTATGATA